>SMTZ1_10001016_pt1 | contig 50382 bp, 47 predicted proteins | sample DeeMarSWOR136_30_FD_25667 | JGI IMG/M metagenome (IMG submission 25667) | reverse complement strand
GGGCATTTTTCAGTGCGCATTGTTTGGCTGATGTATCAGCACATGCACAGGCATGTGGGTGAACGGAAAAATTCAAATTTTGCTTTTATTTTCATTAGTTGCAGATTTAGGCGGTGGATTTTAGGGCACGCAGGCAATTGCTTTTTGTGAGGGTATATGCTAATTATTCTCAATTATCGCAACCCGACTGGAACTATTTCTCGTGGCGGGTAGGGTTAGCTGAATGAACAAGGGCTACGGGACGCAAAAGGCAAGGGCACGGGTAATCATAGAGGGTAGGGTACAGGGGGTTTTCTTCCGTTATACTACCCAGGAAGTGGCCAATCGCCTCAACGTCTTGGGATGGGTGAAAAATAGGTGGGACCGTAAGGTGGAAGCTGTTTTCGAAGGGGAGCGGGAGAAGGTTGAGGAGATGGTCGAATGGTGCCGTAAGGGCCCTCCCGACGCTCACGTCAAAAGCATCCATACATACTGGGATGATTATTTGGGGGAGTTCGACCATTTCTCCATCATCTACTGATCCATCCCCGTAGAAAACAAGGTCTCCGGGCCGATCATCCTGAAGATCAGGGTTGGAGTATTTGGGGATAAGGAAGCCTCGTTGATTATAAAGAAGGCGATAGACCGTCATCTCGGGATAAGCTGAATTTGAAGCGTATGGGAGCCCATTGGGGCAAGGGTGATTAAATAGAGACGTTACCATCCCTCTCTTCAGGGATAATGTAAGGGCAGGGGCAGTCTTCCCCAGCCCTCATTCATGGATTATAAGATGACATATACCATCGACCTTTTCGAATCGGGGGTCATCAAGTCCCTTCGATCCAAAACGATCCCTTTCCTCGTTACGCTATGCGTCCTCCTTCACTCATGTCAAAATCGGTCCCCTCTCCTGATCAAGAGGCACCGGATTTTAATGGGAACACTGATCGAGATCACCGTTATTGGGAGGGATGAGGACAGGGTGGGAGTGGCTATCAGGGATGCCTTCGACGAGATGGAGCGGTTGGAGCGGTTGATGAGCAGGAGGATCCGCGGAAGCGACGTCTCAAGGATTAACAGATGGGCGGGGATCAAGGCAGTCCCTGTTTCCGCTGACGTCCTGAGAGTGATCCGGAGGGCGGAGGAGATTTCGAGGGCATCTGAGGGGTATTTCGACATCTCCATCGGATACCTTCTGGATCTGTGGGGGTTCGAGGGCGATGGGGGTCGCCTCCCCTCCAAAGCAGAGGTTAGCCAAGCCCTTGGTGCCGTTGGTTACAGGGGGATCCATGTGGATGAGAGGGTATCCACCGTTGAGCTCGAGAAGAAGGGGATGCGTATCGATCTGGGTGGAATTGCCAAGGGATATGCCGTTGATTGTGCCGTCGCGCTGCTCAAGTCAAGAGGTTATCAAAATATGATCGTCAATGCCGGTGGAGATATACGAGTGAGTGGGAGGAAGGACCGTGGACCGTGGGTCGTCGGCATTCAGGACCCAAGGGACCGTTCTCGAATCTTGGCCACCATTGATGCCGCGGAAACTTCAGTCGCTACCTCCGGGGATTATGAGCGGTACTTCGTAAAGGAAGGAAAACGATATCATCATCTGCTCAATCCTTTTACGGGATTTCCGGCCCGACAGTGTCGGAGCGTCACCATTCTCGCCAAGGATTCCCTGAACGCTGATGGTTTGGCCACCGCCGTCTTCGTGATGGGTCCGCGAAAGGGATTGCATCTCCTCCAGACGATGGAAGGGATCGAGGGATTGATCGTCTCCGCCGATGGGGAAATCATTATATCGGAAGGGCTAAAGGGTAGGATCCGGTTCCTGAATTGAGAAATGTGCTGCATTTTTTCCTTGACAACGTGGTTGTTTTTGGTATGATTTCCCCGGCCTTTGTGAAAAAAGGGATAAGGGAGAAAGGAGGTTAGGGTTTGATGGACAAAAAATTCACTTCCATTGTCGCAGCGATTATGTTCTTTGGATCCTTGCTCGTCTTGCAGGGCGTCTTCGGTCAACAAGATGTTATCACCATTGACAATCCCGGGCTCCACGCGACGGATAAGTATAAGGGGGCTCAGTTTCCTCACAAAAAGCATGCCGATGCGCTAAAGGACTGCAAGAAGTGCCATCACACTTGGAAGGAGGGTGCGAAGGTTAAGAAGTGCGTAGATTGTCATACCAAGGATTCCAAGGTTGACGCAAAAAATGCCTTTCACAAAAATTGCAGAACGTGCCACAGCAGCTTCAAAAAGGCGGGCAAGGCCACGGGCCCGACTGTCTGCACGAAATGTCATGCCAAGAAGTAGGTTTTGATTCAAAGCCGCTTGGTAAAGGGGTCGGATGGGAAGTAGTTCATCCGGCCCCTTTGTTCTTTCGTAATACCTCAACCCGCTCCCATCCAGCGCAAACGATCCACATTTATTCCCCTCTCCTCGGGAGAAGGCACAATCCTACAAACCGGTATTAAGGGAAGGTCTTTGTTTTCACCGCCGTTTCTGATAAGATGAGTCTACCCATGCTCCGACTATTTGCCCAAGCCACCCCGTCAGTGAGAGAGTTAAAGACGGTGGTGATGGAAGTGCGGTAAACCGACCAGGAGGAGAGATCTTGGAGGAAAGGGTTGAAAGAATCTTGCGGGATAAGCCCGAAAGGCTCTGCCTGGACCCTTGGGAACTCCAACCCATTTTGGACTCCTTTTCCGGTAAAAAGGCAGCCATTGCCGAGCTGGCGGGGCGGGATAGCGTTGCCGCGGCCATCAAAGTCCTGGAGGAGAAAGAGGGAGAAATGGTTTTACCCGTCTATACATATACGGGTACGGAATATGGCTCCTTCAGCTATTTGGAGAGTGCCGGGGAATGGCTGAAGGGGCAATTGGGCCGCGGAAGAGTGGGAAACATCGTCCTTTTGGGATCCCCGAAATTTTGGCACGCCCTCAACGGGCGATGGGTAAGAGAGCTCATCCGGAGATATGAGTTCTATACCCCCTGTATCGGCTGCCACGTTTACCTTCATGCCTCTCGGATTCCGTTGGCCAAGGCCCTGGGCGTGAAGAGCGTGATTTCGGGGGAGCGGGAATATCATGACGAAAGCCAAAAGATCAACCAGATCTCCCCCGCCATATCGGCCTATCGGTTTCTCCTCTCTCAATTCGATGTTGACCTTTTGACGCCCCTTACCGGGATACGGTCGACCCGGGAGATCGATGAAATCATCGGCAAGCCGTGGGAGAAGATGGGGGAGCAACCCCAATGTGTTTTGAGCGGTAATTATCGGGATGCAATGGGTAATCTCCATTTCGACCCCGGGCATTTCAACCTGGATCGCATCCTGGGCTATGTAAGCGAATTCGCCCTTCCCGTAGCCTCCCGGGTCATCGAAGGACTTTTGCGGGGACAAGGGGTTGATTACCTTCGTATCACCCGGGAAGTGTTAAAGGAGAGGCCCCGTTTGATTTGGGAACCCCGGGGGGAAATATGGCCATCGTCTTCCTGATCCTCGATGGTCTTGGGGATAGGCCGCAAGAGACACTGAGGTCGAAGACACCCCTTGAGGCAGCAGAAACGCCTAACTTGGACCAATTGGCTTCGTTGGGGTGCAACGGGCTCCTCGACCCCCTCGGTCCGGGGATTCCCATGGGGAGCGAGACGGCACATTTTCTCATCTTCGGCTATCCCTTGGAGGATTTTCCCGGCCGGGCTGTGATCGAAGCCATAGGAAGGAAAACCCCCATGAAACCCGGGGACGTTTTATGCCTGGCAAGCTTTACCACGGTCGTTCCCGACGGAAGGCGCTTGATGCGCAAACGGCTTGCCTATGAGCACCCCGAATCCATCGATGAGGAAGTCCTCGTTTCGCTATCGAGGGACATATCCGCCTTTGAACATGAGGGGATAACGATGGACTTTCGGTATACGGGAAGGGGCGAGGGCATCCTCTTTTTGCGGGGGGGGCTCAGCTCGCATTTCACCGATTCGGATCCCTTTGGAGACGAACGGCCCATACTAAAAGTCCAGCCTCTGGAGGGACCCCAACGGGATCTGGCCCAAAGGGCATCGGAAGCCCTCAACCGTTACCTCTTATGGACATACGAAAGGTTGAAGCGCCATCCCATCAACCGAGACCGCGGGAAACCCATCAATTTTCTCGTCACGAAATGGTCGGGGCGTTTTCCGGAAAAACCCCCGCTGCCCTTTTCGGCTAAATATGGGCTGAAGGGGGTGGCCATTGAAAACGGCCCCCTCTATGTGGGATTGGCTCGATTTCTGGGGCTCGAACCCATTGAAGTCCCCACCGAGAATGATGTCACCCGGGATATGCGCCAAAAGGTCAACCGCGCCCTGGAAGCCTTTGAGAGGGGATACGATTTCGCCTACATCCATACAAAGGCCCCGGATGTGGAGGGACACAAGGGAAAGCCTCTCCGTAAGGCGAAGGCCATCGAGGCTATCGACCGAGCGTTGGCTCCTCTGTTAAGAAGGATCCGAGAAGACCGGAATTTTCTCCTCGTCGTCACCGGCGACCACGGGACCCCCAGTTCGGGGGACATGCTTCACTCAGGGGATTCCACCCCCATCCTCTTTGTAGGGATGAATGTCTTGAATGACGATGTCGTTCACTTCAATGAGAGGGATGCGGCAAGGGGGGGTATGGGTTGCCTTCGGGGTCTCGATATCATGAATATCACCCTCAATTTAACCGATAGGGCAAACCTCTATGGGGTAAAACATGCTGCCATCTGCCTTGGAGCGAAACCTCATGACCCGATCCCCTTGGAAATGAGCCCGGATCCGTGAAGGGAGCAAAAATCGACGTCTCTCCCTCTTCCCTGGATGGACTTACCTGCTGATCAAACCCGGCAAGATCCCTTCCAACCCCTTCTCCTTTCCCTTTTTGGGCGCTTTAGATTTACCCGTTTTAGACGCCATCACACCGCTGAGAAGATCGATCTTTCCCTGAACGAGCGACTCATCTGATCCAAACTGGTTTAATATGTCGAGTTTGCCCTGGGAAAGTGAATCGGAAAACCCCTTCATTTCCTTTCCTGAAGCACCATCGATCTGTACTCCAAGAGAGGCTTTCAACACCTTCACCTTTTTGCCCGCAAAACTCTTCAATTGCCTCGCCAAGAGTCGGTCGATGTCGGAAGAGATGGACAGCTGGGGATTATCCTTCGTTCCCGTAGCCGCCAGGCCGATGCTCAGGGAAGGAGCCTTCCGTATTGCCTCCTTCACCATTGTCACCATGAGATTCTCCTTCCCTTCCTCCGAGAAATTGAGGACGAGATTTTTCACCGTGGTTCTGGTCTTTAAGTCTATAGAGTCGCCCTTCAATGCCAGATTTGCCTTGAGGTCTAGAAAACCGCGGGTGATGTTCGACAGCGAAAGGGGATTTTCCGCAAAGGCAAATCCCGCCAGCTGATACCCCCTAAGGTCCAGAGAAACCGTGTCGATGGGTACCTCGCCAGTATGATCCAAAATCCCATTGAGGACCAGCTTGGGACGTTTCCCCTGAATGTCGATCCTCGTGGGTTTTCCGTAGGAGGTGGGATCGGAGGTGACCCCTTTGATGGTCCCCTTCAGGGACCACCTCTCCTGCTCCATGGAAAGCCTCGCTTCCCTCATCAGGAAATCGGGGCCTTTCTTGATGCTCGGAAATATGATATCGCGGCCCTTGGCCCGTATCCTTATCTGTACTGGCTCATCCTTTCCCGTTTTCGGCATGGCGGTTCGTATCTTGTCAACGTTGTTCCAGATAAAGTTCAGCACCTTCCCAAAGAATGGACAGAGAACGGCCTCGGCCAAGCGGACCTTTGTAAGCTGCTCAAGACCTAAGTCCTTGAGGATAGCCTGCAGATCCTTCTCCTGTATCCGTTTCATTTCTTCCTTGAGCGATTTTTCCAGCGTCGCCACCTGCCTTTTGAAGGCCGATTTCTTTGCCTCGATCTCCTCTCTCAAACCCTCAAGGGCACCAGTCGCCTCCCGGAGATTTTTCACATCGCCCTGGAGTCTCAGCAAATCGGCAGGTCCCTTGATTTCGGCCTTCTGGAGGGATTCAAGGCTTCCCTGGATCTTGGTCATGATTTCATCGGCCTTGGCCTTCACATCCAGGCCCTTCAGTTCTGACTCCCATCTGGACTTCATCTTTGAAACGTCTTCGCTGAGTTGCTTGGCCCTCTTCACCGATTCCAGCCGGTTGATATCGACCAACTCCTTGACAGAGAACTTCTTCTTGAAGACATCGAGGTTGGGAAGCTTTACACAGGGAACCTCGGCGGGTTTTTCCTCCCTATCCTTGGCTCTCAGCCTCTTCCTCAGGCGCCGGGGCAGTTCCCCCGAGGTTTTCCGTTCGGTATTTACCCGCACGTTCTCCATTACCATCTCATCGATAATGACTTTCTTGGAGAAGAGAGGAACAACGGAGACCGAAATTTCAATATCTCCCACTTCAACCATATTCCTCCAGGGGTTGTCGGCATTGGCCATGGCCAACCCCCGAATCCTTACCCCTGGCCTTAAAATACCGATGTTGAGGTTCTCGATTTCGACCTTTGCTCTGTTGAAGAGGCTCGCCCTTTCCTCCACGATTGACTCCACGATGCCATCCAGGAAGAAGGTTACGAAGACAACGATGATCAAAATGAATACCAAAAATGGAATGATAAACTTCCAACGCATCTCTCCCTCCTATCCGGTGATGCTCCTGTAGGTTTGGTAGTATTTGTAGAGACGGCTCATCTTTACCGCCTTGACGATTCTCCAGTGTTGAAATTTGGCCGCTAAGTCGGATCGGTACCTCTCAACGCCATATTTGGTGAGGTAAAATACGGGGTAGAGAAGGATCAGGGAGATGATGAGGCTTCCCATGACGATGGTATTGTTAAAGCGGGTGAAGGGGATGATTGCGGCATTGTACGCCTCAATCCAGAACGGCCTCAGAGCACTGGACGTGAGTATTGTATAGCCAAACCAGTCGGAGAGGGGATCCACGCCATAGCCGACCAAATCGAAGGCGAACATCGACAGGATTGCCGCGGTGAGGTTCACCTTGATGACCAGGATGAGGAAGACCACAACGATATTGTGAAGGCTGAACGTGGGCGTTAACCCAATGATCATTCCCAGTGTCACGGCTCCAGCAATCTGCTTGGGCGTGGCCTCGGCGTTCAAAATACGAAAGATCTTGCCGATAATCTTTAACCAGATCATAACGGATTCCGCCTTGCGTTAGAAAGTTGTCGGGTGAACCTGATGCCCAAGCATCGTTATTATCAGACCTTGGATTGCAGTGTCAATGGTTACCTTACCTCGTGGAGTGACCTCCCCTCCATGGGGAATAGTATCGGTCTAGGCTAATTGTATAAAAAATCATTGGAGAATACCACTCAGCTTGCCAAGCGGATGACAATACCCTCGCCCAAGACGAGAAAGCATGGTATACCTTAGGCATGAACCTCCTTAGAGGAAGCAAGCATGGCGTCTATGATCTCGAGTATCATCTGGCTTGGCTTCCCTCCGGAAATGTGGGAAACTCCAGCCTCACCTACATTGACTTTTTTGCCTCCGTTTCCATACATTAAGAAGAAGATCCGGGAAATGAGGGGAGTCCATGGTTGCTGAAATCATCGAGGAGGAATCCCTCAGGAATAAGACCCATGTCTTCAGGGACCGGCTGGAGGCCGCGGATCGTCTTGCGCGGAGACTCGAAAAATATAGGGATAAAGAAGGCTTGGTTCTTGCGATCCCCTCGGGTGGGATCCCAATTGGGCTCAGGATCTCCCGCCATCTGGAACTTCCCCTCGACCTCGTGATCTCCCGGAAGATCCCTATCCCCGGGAATCCGGAGGCGGGATTTGGCGCCCTCTCCTTCGAGGGGAGTCTCTTTCTCAACGAACCTCTGGTGAGGGAGCTCTGCCTCACACAACAGGAGATTCGAAACCTCAGCATCCCGGTAGTAGAGGAAATCCAGCATCGGGACGCGATATTTCGAGGTGGACGTCCCTTTCCCGATCTTCGGGGTAAGATTATCATCCTGGTGGACGACGGTTTGGCCTCGGGCTATACCATGATGGCATCTATTAACTTCATTAAGAAGAGAGACCCGAGCCGGGTTGCCGTGGCCATCCCCACAGCTCCCGAGAGTTCCATCCAGCTCATTTCGGCCCAAGCGGATGAAATCCTTTGCCTCAATATCCGTAGGGGCTTTTTTTTCGCAGTGGCTGATGCCTACCATGAATGGCATGACCTCTCCGAGGAGGAGGTCATGGAGTTCCTGGGCAGCCCCGATCGCCTTAATCACCCATAAGCCTCCCCAAAGGGTATCTTTGCCGTGAATTCAATTTCCGAAAGGATCGATAGGATCCTCGAATATTTTCCCGAGAGGAGATGGTATAGGCCGTTAACGCCCTTCGAGAGACTGGTTTCCACCATCCTTTCCCAGAATACCTCCCGAGAGGCAACAATAAAGGGGTTTGAAAACCTCAGGAGAAGATTTAGGGTCGTCCCGGAGGTTTTGGCCGAGGCGAAGGTGGAAGAGATCAGGGAATGTATTAAACCATCAGGTCTCTACAACACAAAGGCACCCAGGATCAAGGAGATTGCTCGGATTATCGTCGAGGAATATGGGGGAGACCTGAATACCCTTTCCCGCTTGCCCCTCGACAGGGCCAGGGAGAGGTTGCTGAAGATCCCCGGTGTAGGATTCAAGACCGCCGATGTCTTCTTATCGCTGGTGTGCGGGAGGGGAAGTTTTGCCGTGGATACCCACATTAGCCGGGTTGCTAAGCGATGGAAGATGGTCAGGGATAATGCTCGTTATGAGGAAATAAGATTGGCTTTCGAAGCTGTGATTCCCCAAGGGAAGAGACGAATCGCCCATCTCGCCCTCATTGAATTCGGCAGGGAGATCTGTAGGGCTAGGGGGCCGCGATGTGACATCTGTCCTGTTTATAGAGAGTGTGAATGGGGGGGAAAACGCGAATCTGAAGAGGGGACCTAACGGTTCTTAACAAAATCCTCATAAATCATCTGAGCCATCAATTCCGAAGTCGTCGGTTCTTCCTCATGGAGGTGGATCAAACCGTCGGCAAGGGTCTGCGAGCTGATTCCTCCATCCCTTCCGAATCCCTCTGAGTTGTCATGGGAAATGAGCTTTATCGACATTCAGATCCCCTAGTGCAAGAAATTAAAGCATGCCGAGACCCAATTGTCAATTCTGAAAATCCTGGAGTTTCCTCAGTTTTTCCGGGGATCCCGTTGTTCCTGAGCGTAATTCCACCCCTCAAATCGCAGCACTACGGCACTGCATAACCGCAGCACCCAAACACGGCTGGAAGGGATAGGTATTCCCCATTTCTCCTTCATCACCCTCCCGACTTAGAGACGTCTTTCACATCTCTGAAATATTCCATCATCTCCTTATACTTCTCTCGAATCAGCTTCCTTTCTTCTTGTTCTTCCCTGCATATCGGCAAAAAAGTGTAGCCAATAGCTCCTTTTCCCAATATTTTGTTGTAAGCCAAGAACATGGAGACTTGTTTCCCATACCAGTGATAGCTTTCCAGAGATCGAATTCGTTGGCTGCTCTGTCCGCATACCTGGAACAATAATTCCTTTAGTCTTGCAAAATTGGCTGGAGAGCGAAAATGAATTTGGACGTCTTCAAGTCTATCTTTGTAGAATCCATACATTACCGCTTCTATATTTGCATCCCCAATTTTCTTCTTTTCGCCTTTCCTCGTATAGACCCTCTTTCCGCCCGGAACAGCTCCCATGAGTACCATGTCAGGTAAATCGCTAATATTCGCTCCCAACTTTATTCCCTTGATCACGGCATGCCTCTTTTCCCCCTAAAGTAATAAAGCCGAGTCGCCTATTCATTTCGGCAACCCGGCTGTATCATGGAAGCGCATGGATCTCCCCCGCTAGATCCGTGGGTTTCCACCCCACCCTCACGAGTGGTCTGGCTTTGTTGGTATTAACCTATATTAGCAAAGTGGGACAAGATTCGCAAGAACCGTACCCGAGCCCAATCTATCCATGATATTGGTCAGCCATATACCGGAAGCCTAACGTTTATTTTAAAGGTTGGAAACAGAGGGGGGGTTCACTTAAGAAAATGGGAGGCGATTCCATTGGCACTTATTAAGATTTCTGAAAAACTGGAAAAGGAGCTCCGAGCGAGAAATTATAGGGTGTTGCAGTGCTGCGGTGCAGCAGTCATGCGGTTAGGGCCCTGCACATTCTAAGAAGAGGTGGAGGAAACTCTAGAATGGTCGAAAACAGGCTTTTGAGGAGCAAAGAGCGACTTTTTTAGAAATCTCTTATTAAGTTGTTGACAAAGGATATACTTTGTGGTATAAACTATGTACTTTAGGGTACGAATTGTGTTATTTACCCTTTGTACAGTATAGTATTTAGTTCGTATTATTCACGCCCAAGAAATGAAGGCTTTCATGCCGGTAGAAATGAAATTTACGTTTCGCAGCAAAGATATTGCTAAGCTTGCTAACTCTCGATTGGGAGAAATAACGAGTGGCAATATCACGGCGGCCTTAGTAAATACCTATTACACGGCGGGAATTATTCCTGCTCGTCTCAGGAAACAAGTTGGAGGTACGCCTCTGTTTGCGGAAGAAACTGCTCTTTGGGCTGCTATCGCCAAGGCCCTATTTATTTCCCGTTATCGAGTTAAACTCGAGTGGATAAGAACAGTCCTTCCCCTAGTTGTACCGTCTGGCTATGGAAGGTCGTCTTTTACCGTAGCGCCCCTCCCTGATGTTGAGGCTCTTTGGGAGTGGCTAAAGGAAAACAGGACTTGGGGCAGGCTTCTCAGATATTTGATCGATTCTGGCATAGAAATTGGCGATGAGGACGAGGAGTATCAATTACCCTCGTATATTGCGAGTCAGGCCGACAGAAGAGGCGAGTGACAGGAAAAGAAATTTCCTGGCAAATAGCAAAATCACTTCTCTCGATTGAGGAGCATCATAGCAGCTTCGGTTTCTCCACGCATCCCACTAGACTGATGATGCCCTCGCTCCAATTCGTCCTCATCAAACCGTAAAGGAAAGGAGGAGAAAATAGTGGGGAATAGGGGACAAATCCTGGCGCTTACCTCCAGCAAAGGGGGTGTTGGAAAAACCCATCTCGCCGTTAGCCTGTCGGTTGCCATGGCGAAAAGAGACGCCCGTGTTCTCTTGATCGATGTGGACCTGGGCAATGGAATCATTTCAGATCGGCTCGGCCTTTACCCCAAATATAATCTGATCCATTTTTTCTCGAGAGAGAGGGAGAACTTGAGAGATCTGGTTGAAGAAACGCCCTTAGGTTTTTTCCTCATCGGTGGGGAACGGGGGAATTTTGCCATGGCCAATCTCAACTATCTGCAGAAGATGAGGTTTCTGAGAGGCTTTCTCGAGATCAGCAGGCATTTCGATTATGTTGTGCTCGATTTAGGTTCGGGGATTAACCGCCAGTCGATTGATTTTGCCCTGTTAGCGGAAAAAACCATCGTTGTGACGTCTCCCAATGATCTGATCAGCGGATACGGATCGGTGAAAGCCTGTTTCTCCAGATTCATGCAATTGGAGATGGGACTGTATAGGAGAATCGAGGGGTACAAGGCCCGGCGATTCTTCAGTCCCCGTATCCTGGTGAACAACATCACGGATTCCTCTCAGGGGCAAGCAGCCTTTGAGGCACTGGAAAGTGCTGTGGCGAATAGACTCAAGGGGGCAGTTGGCCATTTCGGAATCAAAATGAGCTACCTGGGGTCAGTCTTTCACAATCCTCGGCTGTTTAGGAAATCCGAGGAGAGACGATGTCCGGTTTCCCTGGCCTCGGTCTATTCAAATGTGGCCTACTGTGTCGACTCAATAGCTCAAGCCATTTGTACCCGTTCTCCATTCCGGGGTTTCGATAGTGAGAAGCGCCGTCAGTACGCCATTCAGATTCTCATGGAACAGCAGGAAAGGCTGAGAAAGAGGCTAACGCAAAAGGTCACGAAAGTATCTCCAGCCAGAATTCCTTTCATCCAGAGAATTCAGTCCATTTTTCACTGAAGAAGGCCATCCGTATAAAGTCCGCCCTGCTGATTCAGAATTTACTCCATGCAGCTCCTCTGTCTATTTTTTACTTTCACGCTCTGATCTTACTATTTATGATTCCGATATTGTGAAAGGCGGAGGGTGGATTCATACCTCCATTTGTCAGTTAAGCTCATCAGGCTTCCGTTTCTATTTCCTTTCTCGGGTATTCTGTGATTAAATGTTATTTTATCCTCTCCCATGCCTTTTCTCGAGGATTCCTTTGAGCAGGAAGAAAAGACCGGAGCCTCGTGAGGTTAACCGTGGAATGGTTCTGGATTTGTTGAAAAGGGAGAACCATCCGCTGGTGCTGCGGGATTTTGTCCGACGGCTCGACCTCACCCATGAGGAGAAACAGGGACTAAAAGTCCTCCTGAATGAGATGATATCGGAGGGCCAAATCATCAGGATCAAGGGGCGGAAGTATGGCCTGACTTCGAAGATGAATGTGGTGGTGGGCCGCCTCCAGTGTCACCCCGATGGGTACGGTTTCGTTATCGTAGAGGATGGAAACCAGCCCGATATCTTTGTTAAGCCCAAGGATCTTCGGGAGGCGATGCATGGCGATCACGTCTCCGTTCGAATCGGACACCTGAGGAAACGAAGGGGAAAGGGGAGGGAGGGTCGGATTATCAGGATCCTGAAAAGAGGGACCCGAAGGATTGTCGGGAGGTTCATACCCGCTGACGGTTTCGGCCGAGTAGTTCCGAATGACGACCGGTACCTTTTTGAGGTCGTCATCCCCAAGAAGCATGTAATGAAGGCCAGGGAAGATCAGGTCGTTGTCGCTGAGATCACCCAATACCCCACTATTGCCAAAAACCCGCAGGGAAAGATTATCCGCATCCTGGGTTATCCGGGGGACCCGGAGGTTGTCCCTCAGATCGTCATCCACAGATACGATTTGCCCGATGGCTTTCCATCACCGGTACTCCGGGAGGCAAAGGCCATTCTCCAATGGGTACGCGATGAAGAAATGGTAGGACGCGTGGACCTGAAGGAAAAGGTGACCGTCACCATCGACGGGGAAAATGCCAGGGATTTCGACGATGCCGTCTCCATCGAGGAAGGGGATGGAAGGTATACCCTTTGGGTTTCCATATCGGACGTTGGCCACTATGTCAAACCCGGAACTTATTTGGATAGGGAGGCCTACCGAAGGGGGACGAGCATCTATTTCCCCGATCGGGTTATCCCCATGTTTCCCCCAGGGCTTTCCAATGGAATTTGCTGTCTCCACCCTCACATGGATCGGTTGACCCTGACGGCGGCTCTACATTTCGACGGGGAGGGGAAGTTAGCCGATTGTGACGTTTTCAAAAGCGTGATCAGAAGCAACGCCCGCCTCACCTACAGGGACGTGCGGAGAATCTTGGTGGATCGAGACATGGAGGAGATGGAAAAACATGAGGCTCTCGTTCCATCGTTGGAGGCTATGGGGAGGCTTTGCTCCCTCCTGGTGGGAGACAGGCGGGAACGGGGGAGCCTCGATTTCGATCTTCCCGAACCCGAGATCATCCTCAACCTTCAAGGGGAAGCCCAGGAGATCATTAAGGCCGAGAGGAATTTCGCTCATCAAATTATCGAGGAGTTTATGATTGCCGCAAATGAGGCCATTGCCGTCAAACTGACCCGAGCCAGATTTCCCCTTTTGTACCGAGTGCACGAGGAGCCCGATGTCGACAAAATCCACGATTTTAGGCGATTCGCAGCCCTTTTAGGGTACCGGCTGAAAATGAGGCGACCCCATGGCCCTCGGGAGTTTCAACGCCTGTTGGAGGAGGTAAGGGGAAAGCCCCAGGAAAGGTTGGTCAATACCGCCCTGTTGAGATCGATGAAACAGGCCCAGTATTCGGACAAGAACCTCTCTCACTATGGGCTCGCTTTACATTGTTACACTCACTTCACCTCGCCCATACGAAGGTATCCGGACCTCCTTGTACATCGTCAGCTGAGGAAGATGATCGAGGAAAAGCAATCCTCAAGGGAGGATTTCTCCCAAGACGCACTACATCTTTCCCAACGGGAGAGGGTGGCAATGGAGGCGGAAAGGGAAATCCTCAAGAGGTATCAGGCGAAATTCATGGCGGAAAGGGTGGGACAGCAATTTGAGGGTTTTATCAGCGGGGTTACCTCCTTCGGGCTTTTCGTGGAGCTCCAGGAGTTTTTCGTCGAGGGCTTAGTGCCCATCGGTAGTCTGCCCGACGATTACTTTCTGTATGATGAAAAGGGGTATCGCCTCATAGGGAAGTACTCTAAGAAGATCTTTCGGATCGGCGATCGGGTGAAAATCGTGGTTGAGCGGGCAGATCCGGAGAGGCAGCACATCGATTTTCGGCTGATCGGCTGAAGAGACATTTAGTTAGGTGCAACGGGAAGGGCCATGAAAATCCCGCGGGAATATGGTATGTTTTAAGAAAATTCGGAGGTATGCATGCAGCCGGTTCATGTCGACGTCATCACTCAAGTGCTCACTACCTATAGTCACTGTAAGCGGTGCGAGTTGTTTTGCAACCTTATGGGTATCAACCGGGGGATTCACTCTCGGGAAATCAACGAGTATCCAGAAGAAGTCAAGGATGAGTTCCTTCGCCTCTCCGACTGGATCAGGGAACTGATGAGGCTATACAAACATCGCATTCTCCTCCGGGCTATTGATGCCCAGTCGCCGCTGGGGGTCCTCAAATCCCTTTGGCACAGGGCGTGGGGATACCCGGCCTTCATTGTGGAAGGCAGGGACAAATACGCGGAATGGGATCCGGAAAAGTTGGAGGCCCTGATCGACCGGCATCTTTGAGGATGGCAGATCTCGTGAAAATTCGTTGCCAGTTCGCCGATGAATGCAATAATTGGTTTCACACCGTGCCGTGAATCGGGCTCATGATGTACCTCATTGGGAGGGCAAAAAACCCCGACATTCAATAGGCAAAGGATCAATCGATTATAAGAAAGGAAAGCGGCTATGTCGTATCACTATAGAACTCCATTTTCCATCGGTGGGCCCTTAACCCCTCGGGTCAAATTCCTGATGATTGCCTGCGTGGTGGGTTTCCTCTTACAGATGACCATTGGGGCCAAGCTGAACTTGAACTATGTCCTCGGGCTTGTTCCGGCACTATTCTGGGGTAAGTTCTTCGTGTGGCAATTGGTGACTTACATTTTCCTGCATGGAGGTTTTTGGCACCTCCTTTTTAACCTCTTTGTTCTCTGGATATTCGGCGGTGAAATCGAACGGTACATGGGATCGGGCCGGTTCATCCAGTACTTCTTCATAACGGCTATCGGCGCGGGAATTTGCACGGTGCTCTTTACCCCTGGGCTGTTTATCCCCGTTGTGGGGGCCTCGGGGGGAATTTATGGATTACTGCTGGCCTATGCCTGGTTTTTTCCGGAACGAAATATCTATTTTTGGGGTATTTTTCCCATAAAGGCCAAGCACTTCGTCCTCCTGTTGGGGGCATTCGCATTCTGGTCTTCTCTCGGGGGGACGGGGTCCGGTATCGCCCATCTGGCTCACCTGGGGGGGATTCTCTTTGGCCTTCTCTATTTCAACTACTACCGGATATGGAGATGGCTCCGCCTCATGTACCTGAAATCCAAGTATCGGAATATGGGTGGAGGTCCCAGGGATTCGGATGAGGACAGGTGGGATGGATGGGGTCGGGCCTGAACACCGATCTTCCCAAGTCACCGTTTCATCCATCTTCTCATCGCGTATTGATATCTCGTGTCAACCCCATCTAATTTGGAGTTTCCTACTGAAGTATCTAATTTGCCATAAAATTAAAGCGTTACAAAAATATTTCCTACAAAACAGGAAACTTCATTACCGAATAACTTCCCATTTTTTTTGATATCTATCGAGCATTTCAAGGGTGTGATCATCCAAAGGGTGATCCCTTTCGGGCACTTCAACCGATATCTCGACCCCGCAGAGTTCGCTGGAGAAATAGCGGAACCCATGGTCACAGAGGATGGTGGTAATGAGCTTTGTTTTGGGGTATTTCCTGGCAACTTTGATGGCCGCGGCAACATTACAGCCTGACGAGATGCCCACGAAGAGACCTTCCTCTTTGGCCAAACGTCTGGCCATCTCAACGGACTCCCGGGATGTGGTAATCACCACACCATCGAGGATGCTCACATCGAATACCTGGGGGATAAATCCATCCCCGATACCTTCGATCCGGTGAAACCCCCATCTCCTTTCGGAGAGGGTAGGGCATTCCTCGGGTTCCACGGCGAAGATTTTGACCTTTGGATTCCTCTCCTTAAGGTATCTTCCGGCCCCGGTCAGGGTTCCACCACTCCCCACCGCAGCCACGAAAATGTCTACCCTTCCCCCAGCTTGATCCCAAATCTCCGGGCCAGTGGATTCATAATGGGCTTTTGGGTTTTCTTCATTGACGAACTGGCCTACCTCCCAAAAGCGGTCGGGATCGCTCGCGATCAATTCTCTCACCTTTTTTATGACTAAATCGATATCGCTTTCTCCCCCGGGGGTGAGGATCAATCCAGCACCGTAGGCCTGGATGGCCCTTCGCCTTTCCAGACTCATACCCTCGGGCATGACGATAATACATCGATAGCCCTTGGCTGCGGCGACCATGGCCGTTGCAATACCAGTATTTCCCGTACTTCCCTCGATGATGGTCATACCGGGGCGTAATCTTCCATCTCTTTCGGCCAATTCCACCATGTGATGGAGAATACGGTCTTTCAAGCTCCCACTGGGGCTGAAAAATTCACACTTAGCCGCAATGAGAGGCTCGATTCCCTGAGTTATCCGAGTTAGCCTGAGCAAGGGTGTATTCCCAATGGTTTCAGAAATGGTGTTCGCTATTGCCATTACTGCCTCCCGAACATTGAGGTTCGTTCCCCATGTTAGCATCGATATCTCGTTGCCATGTAAAGCAAAAATGGATACATTTGAAAAATCCTCAGCTCAAGGGGAGGAACTCCTTAAGAATGATCCAAGGATTAAAGAATCCAAAAAATGCGGCTGTGCTGGGCTATGGAGCCATCTTCTTAGCTGCCCTGGTTTTCAGCACGATGGGTTTTTTTGCCAGGATCGTTCAGGGAGCATACCCTGCGTCTCTCTTCAACATGATCAGGGGTATTCTCGGAATTTTGGTCCTCCTTGGCCTTTCACGATTTCACCTTTTCCCCCTGAAGGGAAAACATTTCAAGCTCCTGGCCGCGAGGGGGATTTTCGGCGGTTTTGCCAGCATCTGTCTCTATAAAGCCATCATCGAAGGAGTCCCCCTCGCCACCGCGACAGTATTGCTCTATACATTCCCCATATTCGGTGCCATCTTCTCCTGGATTTTGTTGAGGGAAAGACTCAATGCAAGGGAGGTGGCTGCCGTTTTCATAGCCTTTATCGGCGTGTATATCATCCTCGATCCGGGATATCAACCGCTCTCCCTGACGTTGATCTTCGCCTTACTGGCGGGATTTCTACACGGTATTGTGATAGTGATCATCCGGGTGCTCCGAAGAGAGGAAAATCCCTTCGTAATCTACTTATATTTTTGCCTGTTCCTGGTCCTAACCTGCCTTCCCGGAGTGGTCAACTCATTGCAAGTGCCTCATTTGAGGGATATACCATACGTACTTGCCTTCGGCCTGGCCGGACTCCTTGGTCAGATTTTAATCACTTATGGGCTCAAGTACTGTAGAGTTGCGACCGCCGGGATTGTTGGCATGACGGAAATATTTTATGCTGGGCTCTGGGGAGCCCTTTTCTTCAATGAGATGATCAGCTGGGCATTGGTGTGGGGCGGCGGAATTGTCTTGGCAAGCGGCATCTATCTAACCTTATCGGAATACACGAGAACGAAAGGCCCTCCTCACCTCGAGGGCTTTCCCACCATGTAGTGGATGACTGTAATGTCCCGGTACTGGAGAAGAGGCGAGAAGTCTCACTCCTTTCCCCTCCTCAAAAATCTCTTACGGTAAAGCCTTTTGTGATCCCCTTTAACCCGCTGCATCTTGAGGAGGACTAAGCGGCTACCCCAAAGGTCAAAGTGGGGAATTCCCGATCGGCTCATGTGAGGTCTGGTGAGGCCGAACTTCCTTCCCCAGTCCAGCAAGTCTCCGAGGTTATCCGCGATGACTTTACAGATTTGCTGTCCCTTTTTTAGGTTTAACCAGGGATAATCCCTATGGGCTCTGTGGGATAGGAAATAAACCATATGCCATGTGCCTCCACCAGCTGAAGATACGATAGGCCCATATGCTTATACCATTCCGGTTCCCTCTTTTCAAGACAGATCTCTGAAAAACTGGAAAAGGAAGCTCTGAGCGGGAAATTAAAGGGTGTTGCAGTGCTGCGGTGCTGCACTCATGCGGTTAGGGCCCTGCACATTCTAACAAGCGGTGAAGCGAACTTTAGAATGGTTGAAAAATATTTTGAGCGGCGAAGAGCGACTTTTTCTGCTCTCCGAGAGATTTTTGAAAATGAGAAACCACTGTCATTCTGAACAGCGCGCGGAGGTGACGGGAGAGGTTCAAATGCCGAATAAGGAATGAGCCCGACGGCCAAGATGGAGCGCGTCTTCCCGAGTGGCAAATCAGGGCAGATTTGCAATAAGTACCCTATTGAATAGAGGTCTTATGGGTTTAGAGGAAATGCCTTCTTGAGGCGGTAGGAATCAGAAATCCAAATGGTTGACCCAGCCGTTTCCTTTCACTATTCTGTTTACGACGAGCTTGCTTCCACACTTCCTATGGCGGGTCATGCGTCCATTGCTTTGGACGAAAAACTCGATATCGGCCTCGCAGAGCCTTGGGTTATAGCTCGTGAGGGCGACTGTTTTGTGGCCGTCTTCACACTTGAGTAACCTGACTTTCATCAACCTATCTTTCATCCCCACCCCTCCCATTTAGATGAGTTTGCCAAGTACACATACAAATTTCATGCCAATTATTGGCTTTTTTATTTTTTCTAAATTTCCTTGTTATTTCAGACAATTACAAATCTATGGGCTGATCGAAAAGCGTAGTGGCACCTGTTTTCTATGCATTGTTTTCATAGCCTTTCCCACGATGGAACGTCATCCCATGGAAGGACATTCCTGGGAGATTCAGCTCGAGAGGCGATTGACTACAGGTAAGAAAGTTGCTATAGAAGGTGATATGCACCTCTTTAAATAAGGATTGCGATGGAAATACATGAAGCGAACTCCCCTCATAATAATCCTTATCCTTATCGTATTGGGGATCTCGGTATGGATTAATTCAAAGGAGAGAAAGGCGGAGAAGATCTTCTCCTCGGCAGGCATACAGATTCGGGTTTTGGATGCGGAGGCCAAAGGGGAACTTACACGAATTGTAGAGCCTAACGGGGAATTGAGCTTTTTCAGCGATAGGGTTAAGAGGGAGGAGTTGTCGAGGATCGCGGAAAAACAGAAAACCCTCATGTGCAAGTTGGATTATTTCTACCACCGGATAAAACGGTTTATCAAGAAGAAACTCATCCATTAGGTGAATCGATGCCCAATCCCATCCATTTATCTTTAGCCCCTTTTGAACCCGCATTGAAGAGGAAGACACAAAAGTTATGAAGGGTTGGCTGTGGATAGCTCTGGCCATTATTTTGATCGTTTTATACGCTATAAGCCCCTTGGACGTGATTCCCGATCTACCCGGCGTGGGGTGGGTGGATGATATTCTCTTGATTGGGGCCCTTATCTGGTTCCTCAAAGCCAGACGGCCGGGAGAGTCGCCCGGCGATTTCTACCGGAGGTATAGGGGATATAAGAGGCCCCCACCTGGTCAAGGTGAGAGTCGGTACGAAGAGAAACGGGATGAGGAAGCCACCATCGACCATGAGGAAGAAGATCCCTTTAAAATTCTCGGGGTAGAACCGGGGGGCTCCCCCGATGAGATTAAGGCGGCGTACCGAAGGGCGGTAGCAAAATATCACCCCGATAAGGTCACCCATCTGGGGAAGGAATTTCAGGAAATGGCCCACAGGAAGCTGGTAGCCATTCAGGGGGCCTATGAGGCCCTAATGAAAAAGTGAAGGTCAACGGACCATTGGGCAGGAAATCATTACCTCAATTATCCCGACCTCATCACCTTCCCTTTTTCCCCATAGCGGGCTCCTCCAGAAAGGGCAACATCTCCTTTTTCCGATAAACCAATGCCTGACAGGTGGCGATGAGTCTATTGCTTCCTTCGGTGACGTTGATGAGGTAACTGGCCGTCCGAGGGGTGAGGTTGATCTCCTTTGCCTCGGCTTGTAAAATCGCGCCTGGAGATGGAGGAGCGATAAAGGTGACATTCATATTGAGCGCTACGGCAATGGTTCCGTGGGAATTCGAGGCTGTTTCGAAGGCTTCGTCGATGAGGGAAAAGATGGCCCCACCATGGGTACTTCCCAAGATGTTCTTCATCTCCTCCCGAAAGGCCATTTCTACAAGGGAATACCCTTTATCCACCTTCTTGAGCTTCAATCCCAGAAGTTGAGCGTAAGGCTCACAATCCACCCTTTTGAAGAGAGCATCGAATACCTTCTTTTCCATTGGCGCCTCCCTTGAAGTTTCCATACAGCTTCTTAAGCCATTCATCGAAATTTTTCACGGCCATAGTGTATCAAAAACACAGGGCGCAAGGAAACCGAATAAGAATTGGAGGTTGACTGAGTTTGTGGAGAACACCGTTTTCCCTGAGCGTAATCCTATCCTTCAAACCGCAGCACTGCAGCACCGCATAACGCCAGCACCCAAACTCAGCTGAAAGGGGTAAGTATTCCCCACCTGTGAACCCCTGAGGCAATTTCGCAACCAAGTGTTGCCCGGGTTCCCTGAAGCGAACTCCAGAATGGTCTAAGATTCTTTTCAGTGAGCGAAAGGAAATTGGGCCGACAAACCGCGAAGCATTGAAGCGAATGGGGGAAGGGAGCACTCTAGGAACTCAGCAAGTCCGGAAAAAGGATTGTCTCCCAATCCCAATTATGGTATGGAAAGGGAGATCAGAATGCTCACAGAGAAGTTGTAGAGCCCGAGGGAGGGGCGGCAATGGGAGAGACCGTTGAGGTGATCATATCGATCGCATTTTTCGGTGGATGGCTTTTCTTCCTCAGCTGGGCCTGGGGGAGAGTGGGTTACAAGCTGGGTTACTCCTTTTGGGCCTTTGCTCTCACTTTTGGGGCCATCCTGTTGGCAATCATCTCCATCCTCCTGTTGGGTTTAACGATCCGCATGGCTAACGAAACCCTTGATCGTATCATCGGGATTTCATACTACGGGGGCTTCTTCTTACTGTGTGGTTGGTTATGGGGTAGAGTCGCAAGAAAGTTGGGCCGTTCCTTCTGGATCCATGCCTTCGCATTCTGGTTGGGACCCATTACTATCATACTATTGGTGGTCCGGGGCCACGCCTTCATTTTTTTCCTGGTACCCATCATTACACTATTGATGCCAGCAATTTCACTCCTGTACCTGGGGTTCAGGCGTGAAAAGCGGGAAACCTCCATGGATTCTGCACCAGAAGTATCTTCCGACAATTCCTCCTGAAAGGCAAAGACAACAGCTCCAGGGCCGACCCGATTTTCCCACGATCGGTGTCTTTCCCTCCTCCGGTTTTTTCCTCCCCCCTGAAAAACGGAAAAAGGGAGCTCTGAGCGCGAATTAAGATTTTTCGGTAACCATTCTTAGTGAAGCGAAATGGCCGCAAACCCGATGTTTGAGCCCGTAGGCCGAGTTTTGGAGATGCAGTGAAGCGAACTTTAGAGTGATCGAAAAAATATTTTGAGCAGCGAAGAGCGACCCTTTTTATAAATACTGAGATGGCTTGACGGTGAACATTTGTGACTATTTGAGGGAATCATGCTCCCTTCAAGTATCTTCCCCTCACCTCCTCACTACAGTTCTTGAAATCCAGGAGCGGAATGGTCTGCTGATTTTTTTCACCGGAGAAGATGAGATACTTCCCCCAGGCAGCGGCATAGATCCCTCCTCCTTTGTCCCTCACCTCCGCCTCGACCTCCACGATCCTTCTCTTTTCCCCGATCACCTTGGCGATCAACTCGTACTCCTGGTCGGTGGAAGCAGGCTTGAGGTATCTGACGTTCAGCTCGACCGTCACACAGGAGCAGGCCCTCTTCCAACTCGTTGCCCACCACATCACTTCGTCGACCACTGAGGCCAGAATACCTCCATGGACTATCCCCGGGAAACCGCAAAGGAAATCCCGAGGCTTAAAAGTCCCCCTCACCAGATCTTGGTCGGCGAACAATTGAATGTGTAGTCCATGTCTGTTTTCCTTGCCACAAACAAAACAACTCTTGTACGAAGGTAGCGCTTCCATAATGACAATCCCTCAATCCTTTCCAGGGAATTGAATAGATTCCGTCCCCTGATTTCCTCCAACCATCATGCCCCAATGACATCCGTCAAAAGTCCCTCTACCGAAGCTTGGCCTACGGCCGGCAGGCGGGTTGAAAAAAGCTTTATTCCAGTAGGGAAATGGCTAGGGAGCCCCTCGGCCCGGTTCCTAAGTAAGTTCATAGATGGAGGAGAGAGATCCGTGGTTCACCAGTAAAACCACGATTTTGAAACTAGGTGAAGGGATGATATCGTTGAGTATTCTATTGAGCGAGAGGGCAATGGGTGGCGAAGTTCGAGCGGAAGTATTTATAAGGGTTCATCTGAGTAATCGGCCCCACTTTCTGAGCTTATCGGCCTTCTCCTTGATCTCCTTTAGCTCTTTTGCCACGGGTTTGATGTCATCAAGCAGGCTTTCCTCCCCCTCATCCTTCTCAGGGGGCTCAGTTCCTTCGTCTCCCTGCTTCCCTTTTTCCCCTTCATGCTCCTTCATCTCCCTGGATATCCCCTTGATCTCCTTCGCCGTCTTCCCTAGGCCCTTTCCGATCTCCGGAAGCCTTTTCACCCCGAAGATCAATAAGATGATAATACCGATGACGATCATCTCGGGCAGTCCGAGCCCAAACATTTTCCTTTCCTCCGTTATGTGGCCTTCATTTCAACCAGTTCCAGTTTCCGCCATCCGAGCCCATCGAAACTATCCCTAACCTGTTTTTGGATCAGGTGCTCAATTTCCGCTACTTACTTCTCATGCATGAAAGAATATTCCTCCTTTTTGAGAGTATGGAATTCTTACTACATTGTCCTCCGATTTGCAAGTCAAACATGAAGAGGCTTCACTGGGATAGGGACGGGGAAATGTGACAAAAAATGTCATATATTATGCAAAACTTTCATATTAAGGGGGCTAATATACCCTGATGCACCATTCTGTCCCCTCTTTTGTAAAAGGCTTGGAAGGGAGTTCGTTGTATCCCCCCTGTCCATGGGAGTACCCCGTTGTCCCCGAGCACAATCTCTCAACCTCCAACCTCTTAACCTCAACCTGCTGAGGGGGTAATAAACCCCGAAGCAATGGGGTTTGATTTTCTCCCAAAGAGTGATATATTACGTAGTGAGCCTCCGTAGCTCAATGGTAGAGCACCTGATTTGTAATCAGATGGTTGGCGGTTCAAATCCGTCCGGGGGCTCCAGTTTTTATGTACTAAAGAGCTTCCTACCTTATTGGCCTCCTCAGGGATGTTCATTTTTTGTTCGCCTCGCTGATAATCAAATCAGGAGTGAAACGTAGATTTGGCCTTTTGCTGACCCCTTGCCCTGATATTCAGGGGGGGATTTTATTTGCGCTTTCGGGCTGCTTCAAGGATTTCATCCCCTCTCGCCATCATTACTGACACCTCCCGGAAGCCTCCTGGAAGAACTTCATTTGTGAGATTAGATCCTTCAGTCACGTAATGATTTGACAGGCCTTCTTGATGGGTCGCATCAGCAGCCGATTCCGATTGATTCGTGCACGCTATGCTGTTTCGCCCGGTCAATTGTGTGCTGCAATAAAGGGGGATTTAGTTTCCCAATGGGTGAAAAATTACTTGACTTTTTGGTCACAAATGGGGAAGATGTCATTTATGAACAATTCGTCGATTCTGAGGGCTTAGTCAATGTCGAAATAGGACAGAGCCAAGAACAATCGGTCAAATCCCAACTCGGAGCCTTTGGCAAAGATCCGGTCCGAGTTCTTTAAGTGTCATGGGACCTACGAAGGAAAAGAACATCAGGACAACCAAAAAAGGGAAATCGCGTCACGCAAGGCGCACTCGGGCGACCCGCCTGAAACTCCTGAACGCGGCACGGCAAATATTTGCGGAGAAGGGATTTGACACCGCAACCATCGATGACATCACAGAACGGGCCGATGTCGGAAAGGGCACGTTTTACTATTACTTCCCTGACAAGCAGGATGTGATCGGAGAGTTGATCGACGGAATGATGAGCGATCTGATAGGGGTCATTGAGAAGAGGTGCGAAGGCACACGCGAACTACCTGATCTGATTGACACTATCGTGAAGGTTCACATTGACTTCTTCAGCAGTCGCTGGGATGATTTCGTCCTCTACTTCCAGGGACGGGCTGACCTGCAGCTCGTGGAGAGCTACTCCGGAATTGAAATGCCGTTCCTCAGGTATTTAGAGTCCATCGAGAAGCTGGTTGATTCGGTCATTGACTACCGGCTGCCCGGCTCTCTCCTGCGACGCTTTGGTTGTGCGGTGGCAGGGTTTGTCTCCGGGTACTACTCTTTTGCGGTTATTTCTTCGGTGAACGAAGACGTGGATAAATCCCTTATGAACATGCGGGGGGCCTTCGTGTCCAGTCTGACGAGATTTATCAATGAGGCTCTGTCCGCGGACGGAGCGAGAAAACTTTCGGAAAAAGCATCAGAAGAGAATGAAGGTGAGTTAGCGGGTTGACCGGCAAGTGCCCTGCAAGGTCCGCCTTGTAGGCGGGGCCAAGGGGCATAACCAAAAATATGATTTCATTTACGGGAAGTCCAACGCTCTGGGCGGTGAGCTTCACAAGAGTGGAGGAGAAGAACGAGGAGGAAACAGAGGATGGAGAAAGCACAAATCAAAACCAAAGACATCATTGATCAGGCTATAGACGAGAACGTCTGGGGGATTTCGTCGAGCATGGATATTTACGATTGTGTTCCAGAGACAATCCGAAGCGCGGATAAGATACGGCAATTCGTAGTAGAGCTTTGCGAACTGATCGAGATGAAGAGATATATGGACACGATGGTCGTCCACTTTGGGGAGGAGGAGAGGGTAGCAGGATATTCCATGGTCCAGCTCATCGAGACCTCCATCATCTCGGCCCACTTTGCAAACCAGACCAACACAACCTACCTCGATGTGTTCAGTTGCAAGCCCTATGATCCGGATGTTGTGGCTGAGTTCGCAAGGAAGTTCTTTGGTGGGAAACGGTGTGTTACCTACGTTAATTTCAGGAGATGACCATGAATAGCATTCGTATCATCTCAGATCTCGACGCGTGCAGGGCAATCTGGGAAGAATTCATCCCCAGTGATTCCCTGACAGACCTTTGGGAAGTGCGTGATTGTTTCCAGAAACACTTTGGCAACCGGCCCCATTTCGTCGTTGCCGAGGACGGAAATGGCATCCAGGGGCTACTCCCTCTCAGCTGGATCAGTGACTACGGGTGCTACGGCTTCTTCCCGGGAGAAACCTGGCAGGGCAAAACCTGGCTGGAGCAGAACAGGATCATGTGCAACGGGAATGGCGGCCTCGTGGAACTCCTGGCCGGCTGCTCGCAACCTTATCACCTCCGCTACCTGACATCCGTCCCCGGTATCTCCCCCGAGGAAGAAACGGTGGATGAGATCGGATATCTGTTCCTCCCTTCCAAATACAGCTATGATATTTCCAACTACCTCGGGGAATTCTCCCGGAAATCCATGAAGAACATACTTCGGGAGCTGTCCCGCCTCGAGAGTCTGGGTGTCACCTACAGGAACGATGAGATTAGTGATTTCGACATCATGGTCGAGCTGAACATGGAGCGGTTCGGTAGGCAGTCCTATTTCTTTGATCCCCGATTCAGGGAGAGCTTTCGGGCGCTAGCCCGGTTCCTCTATGAAAGGGGATGGTTGAGGTTTACCACGGCCCTTATCAACGACGAGCCGGCGGCCGTGGACATGGGATGCGTCTACCGTGGGGTGTATACGCTTCTGGCTGGCGGAACCAATAGCCGTTATCCCGGTGTGGCAAAACTCATCAACTTTCACCACATGCAGCAGGCTTGTCAGGAGAGGCTGGACCAGGTGGATTTCCTGTGCGGGGATTTCAACTGGAAAAGGCTCTTTCACCTCACTCCCAGGCCCCTCTATTTGCTGAAAGGCCTTGTGGCAAAAGCCGCGTAGAGCGCACTGCTCTTAGGGTTTGGAGAAGCATTATGCCGTCTTCACGTGTGGTGGTCGTCGGGACCACCTCCGATTACATTGAACTCATCCGGCGCCGTTATGCTCATCGGGCTCTGTTCCTGACTGACCCAGGAGAACGGGCCAGGGCCAGGGAAGATACTCCCGGACAAGCCGAGGAGATCCTCTGTGATCTGACCGATACCCCGCGGATACTGAGGGGCCTCAGAGATCACATGCACCGTTATGGTCTCGCGGTTGATGGCGTGGCCTGCTTCGATTGCGAGTCCTTGGGACTTGCCGCTCGCCTCGCTAACGAACTGGGCCTGCCCTTCCCTTCCTCCCCTGCTGTGGCGCATAGTCGGAACAAGTTTCTCTGTAAAGAAGCGTGGAAACGGGCTGAAGTTGTCTGTCCAGAGGCTGCCGTCGCACGTAACCGGTCAGACGTGAGCGATTTTCTCGACCGGGTTGGCAAACCCATTATTCTAAAACCGCTCACAGGCTCAGGCGGCGAACTTGTGTTCCGATGTGCGGAGCACACCGATTGTCTGGTGACCTATGACACCATCCGAAGACGTCTGTCCGAGGCCGGAGAAAACCGCATGTACTTACAGGACCCGGTTGTCCCTGGAGATTTCGACCCGCGTCGGCACGTAGTCCTAGAGGAGTTCATTCCAGGACTGGAGTACAGCTGCGACTTCTTCATTGAGGACGGACATCTGCAGATCATCCGTATAGCTAAAAAGATCCCGGGTTCAGAAACCCGGGTGGGTACAACAGCGGCTTATGTTGTTCCAACCGCACTTCCTCCGGAAATACCCTCTCGGGTCTTCCAGGATCAAATCCACCGCGGCGCTACAGCGCTCGGCCTGGAGAGGGCTCTCTGCATGGTGGACTTCATTGTATGGCAGGGGAAAGCCTATTTCCTCGAACTGACTCCCCGACCTGGGGGTGATTGTCTTCCTCCGTTGATCCAGCAGAGCTCTGGTTTGGACATGCTGGGACTCGCGCTGGATATCGCCCAGGGGCGAAAAATCTCTCTGCCTCAAACGCAAAGCTGGCAAACCCTGGTTGGGGTGCGTCTTTTCGCCAAGTCTGAGGGGACTGTGAAAAGTATTGACGATTGTGATATCCGGAGGGATCCGACTACGATTCCCGACTTCTCGGCCACGTGATCTTTATGCCTTCGGGAAGTATTCCCCTGGAGGCGGAATGTGCCGAACTGTCAGGAAAACTGAAAGTGGAAATGGAGGCTCCAGAGTGAACAACTCCAAGGTTGTTCTCGACAAAGCTGCCGAGATCCTCGGGAAAACCAGCCCTATCCTGGAAGATGAGGCCCTTTGCGAATACGTGCGCCCGTTGTTGGAACAAAGGGACCTATTTTTGGAGTCCTGCGGGAGGCACAGGACACCCGTCTATCTTTTCGATGAAAAGGTCCTGCTCACCCGGGCAAAGCAGTTCATCACAGCCTTTACAAACGAGGTTCCCGGATTCCACGCCTTCTTCGCCGTGAAAAGCAACAACCATCCAGCAGTGGCGAAAAGCCTGGTGAGATTTGGCCTGGGCCTCGATGTTTCGAGCGGCCTCGAGCTCAAGACCGCCCTTGCTACAGGCTGTCAGCGCATCCTCTTCAGTGGACCCGGGAAAACGGACGCAGAACTCGATCTGGCAGTTGCCAACAGCGAAGCGGTTATGGTGCTTACCGACAGCTTTGGTGAATTCGAGCGTCTGGAACGGATCGCTCGTTGGCGAAACATAGAGGTGCGGGCAGGTGTTCGCCTTACCACCGAGGAGAAAGGTCTCTGGCGGAAGTTCGGTGTTTCTTTGGCTGAACTGGAAAGGTTCATGGAGAAAGCTGGGACCTCGCATCATATCCGTTTATGCGGGCTGCAGTTTCACACCAGCTGGAATCTGACACCCGGGGCCCAGGTTTCTTTCCTGCGGCGGCTGGGGAAACAGCTTGGGGCCATGAACCGACGGCTGGTCAAGGCCATTGAATTCTTGGATATTGGCGGCGGGTACTGGCCCTCTCTAGGAGAATGGGTCCGCTTTTCCGCCACCCCCGAAGGACGCCTCATCCAGACGGTGCTACCCGACGCCAGGAGTCAGGACCGTTACAGGTTTCCCTCAGAGCCCATAGAGGTTTTTTCCCGCGAGATCGGGAGGGGATTGTGCGAACATGTATTCCCGTATATCAGGTGCAACGTGTTTGCTGAGCCCGGCCGATGGTTGGTCAACGACTCCATGCATATCCTTCTGACCGTGGTCGACAAGAAGGCTGAGGATCTTGTCATTGTCGACGGTGGCACGAACATCGTCGGGTGGGACCGGTTCGAAACCGACTATTTCCCGGTGATCAATCTCTCCAGGCCCTCGCTGATAGAGCGGAGTTGCTTCATCTGTGGTTCCCTGTGTACCCCTCAGGATGTCTGGGGATACGGGTACTTTGGAGATACAATCGAGCAGGGCGACATCTTGATGATACCGAGCCAGGGGGCCTATACTTACAGTCTCAGGCAGCGTTTCATTAAGCCGCTTGCGAAAGTGATCCCGCTGAAAAATCCGGACCTTGTGAGGGGAAAAAGGAGACATTCGCGATAATTGGAGATTCTCCCTCAATCCCCTGTAAGATTCTCTCAAAAGAGGAACGAATATATAACGTTGTTGGAAAATATCGCTTTACCCCAGCACGGGATAGTGATAGGGAGAATTTATGCCTCGCCATGCCAGATTGGATGCTCCTTGGGTTCTCCACCATGTGATGTATACGCGGAATTGGGGGTCTCGAGCTATTTCGTGACAATCAACACGGAGAGATGAAAAGTAACAATCTTGACAACGTCCTTTCTTCTCTGCGCATGAGACCTTTGGGGTTGTGATCCCCTGAAATAATCAAGAATTCTTAAACTGTATAGTTTTTGTATAGTAAACAGCCCAAAAGAGACATTACTAAATGAAATTATGAATGTATCTCAGCCTATAAAACCCTAAACAATCATAACCGGTTAGCACGAAAAGGGGGAAGGTTTCTTCGTTTGTTTGTGATTTGTAATCAGATGGTTGGCGGTTCAAATCCGTCCGGGGGCTCCAATCATTTCAGGCAGTTGCGACAGGTGGGACTTCTTGGCGGGAGTCCATACGCGAACATTAAAGAATTTTTGTTAACCATTCTTAGTGAAGCGAAACGGCCGCAAATCTAATGTTTGAGCCCAAAGGGCGAGTTTTAGATTTGCAGTGAAGCGAATTTTAGAATGGTCAAAAATTCTTTTCGGAAAACGAAAGGGGGTTTGGGCAACAACCTGTTTACGCATACCCCCGAGCCACCAAAGGGGGCTCAGTTGACATTATCCATGAAGATCCCCAAGATATGTGGGTCAAATTGAGTCCCGGAACCTCCCTCCATCTCCTCAAGGACTTCTTCGAAGTCCCTGCTTGCACGGTATGCGGTGTCGGACATGAGGCAATCGAACGCCTCTGCGATGAAGATGATCCTTGCCTCCAGGGGTATGGTTTCCCCCGCGAGGCCATCGGGATATCCCATGCCATCAAAGCGCTCATGGTGGTGTCGAATAAAACGCATGATTTCCCTCAGGAACTCCACCTCACCAACGATTGTCTCCCCTATCACGGGGTGTTGCCGGACGATAGAGGTTTCTTGATCCGTCAATTTTCCGGGCTTTCCCAAGATCCCGTCGTCGATCATGATTTTCCCTACATCGTGGAGCAGTGCGGCAAGCTCGAGCGCTCTCAGGGACGTTAGAGGCAATCCCATGCCCCCTCCGATTACGCACGTATAGTTGGCCACTCTCCTGGAATGTCCTCCGGCAATTCCATCTCTGGTATCTAACTCATTCAGCATTGCTCCAATAGTGTCGACATAGTCTCGATAGTAGCGATCGCGTTGTTCCAAGAGTTCCTCTCGGGAAGGACTACTCGGAATACGGGCCAGATCCAGGACATCCGATATGAGAACATGGTGCTGACCACCGGGGGTTTTGTAGGATTTAAGTCTCCCCGAGTAAATATAGTTCTTAACGGCCTGAACGGTTACCCCCAAGAAATAGGCTACCTGTTTCATAGAATTAAGACCTGTTGAGTAATTCATAATTGATTTACCAGTTCCTTCTGCAAATATCAGGCCAAGTTCAAACATTTCAATTGAATTAATTTGGCAGATAATTCAATAGTGTCATGTTATTTAAGGTTCTTCATTTTCCTCGCTGAAAGTAAAACCATTACAAAAATCCTGAGCTTTAGAAATCGAATCTCACATTTTCTTTGAATAGCCGTTTCCTGCCGCAGTCGCGCTGGGACGTACCGTATAATCCATGTTTCTGCTGTGCAGATTCGCCCCCCCTGGACCCCTACTACATTTCAAACGGAAATAAACAGTTTGGACTCAATCGAGATCATCCTATATTACGTATAGAATCGCAAATAAACAGACTGGTCAGGTCCAAAGACCGAGCATTTCATCTTGAATTCGAAAGAGGGGCACTAATTCCTCTCGACATTCCATCACCCCCATATGTTGCGACGCCTGTCCCTTGACACACAAGTCCCTCTCCCATATACTCGACCCATCAGAAAGCGAGTTCTTATCACTTTTGGCACAAGGAGGGGTAAGCAATGAAAGAACTATCTCGTAACGAAGCCATCATCCTTTGCAGTCCCTTGCCTTTCGTCCTGGTCACTGCAAATGACGAGAATGACCGGCCCAATGCCATCGGAGTCTCCTGGGTGACTATCACCTCCTGGAGCCCCTGGCTATTTACCATATCCGTGGCACCTGAGCGTTACAGCCACAAATGTATAGAGCACTCAGGGGAGTTTGTGATCAACTATCCCTCTCAGGACCTCGCCAAAGCGGCATGGAAGTGCTCCACGAAATCAGGGCAACATGCGGATAAGTTCAAGGAGTTCGGCATCGAAGCTATCCCCGCTCTCAAGGTGAAGCCTCCGCGCATCAAGGGTTCCACTGTATGTATAGAGTGCAAGGTCGTGGATCGCTTCACTACAGGCGACCACACCGTTTTCGTGGGGGAGGTGGTAGCTACCTCCGGCGAGCCGGACCAACGACGCCATCTATATTGCATTCACTATACGAAGCTTGTCAGTCTTAATAATGAAGGACACAGTGACTTTGAATTGGTCTTTAAGTAGGATCCTCTCGTGACTTTACGGCGCAAAAATGGGCGAAAAGAATTCATTTAGAGGCCAATGTTGCATGAAGATGCATAGTTCGGCAACAGTGCTATAGAAACGGCGAGAGCCCAGGTACCAAAGGGTCGGCAAGTTAAAAACGTGTTGAAAAATTAAGGTAGAAATCGATTAAGAGTCAAACGTAAATTTAACGGGTGGACCCTTAATTCTTAATTTTTGCTCAATGCAGAGACTATCGATGGAAGGAACAGTTGAAAGGAGAACGACTTTTTACTCGCGGAAAAACCGGTAGAATCAGGGAAGGATTTTTAGGACCTCCTCGATATCCCTGTTAACCCCGATCATTTTCTGATAGAGACCCCGGTAGAAACGTCCGTAGATCTGCCTGTAGATTTGAGAGTTATCTGGATTTGGGAGGAAAGTCTCCTCCTCACTTTTAAGAGTTCGGAATACCTCCTCGGGGTTGCGGTAAATCCCTGCCCCTATCCCAGCCAGAATTGCTGCACCAAGGCTCGTATTCTCCCGGATGTCATTGATGATCATCTTCCGTTCAAGAACGTCGGCCTTTATCTGTATCCACAACCGATTTCGACTCCCACCTCCTATACATTTAACCTCTGGATATTGGTCCCCCGTTAGCTCCCTGTAATTGTCCATGACAATCCGAAGTTCAAGGGAGAGTCCTTCGAAGATGGCATGAATGATGTCATTCAGAGTGTGCGTGGTTCTTAGCCCCAGGATCGCCCCCTTTGATAAGGGGTCGTTGCAGGGAAAAAGACTTCCCCTGAGGTGAGGGAGGACCGCCACCCCATTACTCCCAACCGGAGAGGATGCGGCCCTCTCAATTAGCACATCGTAGATCCTCTCTTTGGGTATCGTAGAATCTGCATAGAAGTTCTCTATAAACCAGTCGATAAGCCTTCCCGCTGCAAGAGTCCCTCCAATCATATAGGTCTGCTCCTCCACAACGTGGCATCCGCAGCAGACCCCCGCCTCGAAGAACCTTCGATCGATCCTTCCGGGGTCGATCAGGGCATATAAGGCATCAACAGTACCGGTTGAGTTTACCACTTCCCCAGTCTTCCTAAGGCCCACGGAGAAGGCTCCGCAGGGATGGTCGTGTCCACCCATGACCACCGTGACCTTGCTTTTTAAACCCAGGTCGCTAGCAACCCTATTTCTGATTTCGCCAACCGCTGTGCCACTTGGAACAGCAGGTGGGAGAAGGTCCATTCTGATTCCGGCAAGCTCACACATCCTCTCCGACCAGACCTTCCTGTGGATATCAAAGAGCATGGATCGGGAGGCCGTAGAGTAGTCAGTCCTGTACTCTCCTGTGAGCTTTAGGATGATATAGCTTGCCATAAAGAGCCACTTCGCTGCTCTGCGGTAAACTTCAGGGAGGTTCTCCCTCTCCCAGAGGATTTTTGCAAGGCTTGGTATGTGGCTAATCTGCATCCCGGTGATTTGGAAGACCTCATAATCATCAACCCTCTTTTGCCACTCCTCTATAATATTTTTCGACCGTTGGTCGAACCAGACAATGCTTGGAGCCAGAGGTTCCCCCCTTTCATCCACCGCAACACCTGCCTCCCCGAAGCTTGCGAAGGAAAGGGCGCTTATCTTCTCTGGATGAGGGCATTGGGAGATAAGTTTTCTGAGGATTTCCCTTACATCCTCCCAGATTTCCTCCGGGCAGAAATCTGCTATCTCGGTCCCCCTGTAGTGAGTGCTGATTGGACGGGATACGGAGGTGATCTTCTTTCCCTCCCGGTTGAAGACTATTCCCTTTATGTTTGTCGTTCCGATATCGATTCCGATTAAGAAAACCATTCAACCCTCTAAATGATGTCAGCTAATTGGAATCAAAATTCTCGCACGCGTAGAAAAAAGCGGAGCTACCCAAGCAGGCCCAGGGTTTTAACACCTGTTGGCAGAGTTGAGGACACTTATCCGGTCCTTTACCGTCTCATATACGGCATCTGCCCCCTCCTTTAGACAGTGAAGTACATTCCAATTAAGTATATTCTTTCCCCCCTTCTCAATCGCTCCAAGGAGACCCCTTTGGAAGTTCATTACCAGTCGTGTTCCTATGTTGAACTTCTTAACCCCCAGCTCATATGCTTTTCGGTATTCCTCATCCCTCAATCCCGTGCATCCATGAAAGACGAGAGGGATAGGAACCGCTTCATGAATCTCATGAAGGCGCTCAACGTCCATCTTCGCCTCCTGGATATGCATCCGGTGAACCGTCCCGACTGCCACTGCGAGGACATCGACGCCAGTCTCCTCAACAAAGCGTTTCGCATCCTCAGCTTTGGTGAAAAGCTCACGGAGCTCCGCCATGGTGACCTTCCCTTCAGAGAGGTCAGAAAACTGCGCTACTATCCCCATCTCCCCCTCAACCGCGATACCGGCCTTGTGAGCCATCTTTACAACCTCTCGGGTCTTTTTAATGTTCTCTTCCATGGTTAGGTCTGATCCATCGAACATCACGGAGGATAAACCAGCCTCGATACTCCTGCGGACAGTTTCCATATCCTTCCCATGATCCAGGTGGATCACCGTAGGAACCGGGGTTCGCTCCGCATAGACTCGGGCCAGGGCAGCAAGCTCCTCAAGCCCTGCGTAGTCAATGGAGACTGGTGCAATAGCGATGATCACAGGTGAGTGCATTTCCTCAACTGCTTTCATCGTCCCTTGAATGAACTCAAGATTATGGACGTTGAAAGACCCAATTGCGTAGTCTGCCCCCATCGCCTTTTCGCATACGTCCTTCAGGGTTGCAATAGGCATTATGATTCCTCCGTTTTGGGATTTTTCCCTACCCATTATAGCTACTATCGATAATGAGTCAATCCATTTTCGCTCTGTTTTCTTTTTCTGACACAATCGTCTTTCCCCTTACCCTTAACGTTTATACATGGTACCCATTATTGTGAGCGTGGCCAACGGATTCCCCTGTTGACAGAATATATACGAGGAAATAGGATTGTCTTTAAAATTGGAAAAATGCCTATGGATAGGAACATCCTCTGCACAGGTCCCGTGGTCATAGACATAATCGCTGCAGACCTGCCCCGGGTTTCTGGGCCTGGTGAGAAAACTGTGGTGGAGCGAGGAATAAAGACCGCTCTGGGAGGTCATCCCGCCAATCTATCCCGGAACTTAAGGAAATTAGGTTATAATTCTGGTGAAGTTGTGGTGGTGGCAGCGGTGGGGCATGATTCCTGGGAGGGATATGTTCAGAATGAGCTTTCCCGCCACAGAGTGACCCATGTCCTGCATAGGGTGAATTGCGAGATGTCTAAGAACTTAATCCTCATAATCTCAGGGGAGGACCGAAGGTTCCACGTGGATATTCGATCGAACCTCTCCCTTGATCCTGAGCGTGTGATGGAGGAGTTTCAATCTCGAATGCCTGCTGTCTTCTACGTGGGGGCATGTGGGGTCTGCGGACGGTTTGATGAGCGTCTTGGGGAGGTTTTGGATAAGGCCCGAAGCCATGGGGCTATGATCTGCGCAGATCCAGCTAAATCTCCCAACCGTGGTTGGGACTACTTCATACCCCATCTTAATCGGATCGATATACTTCATACCGTTATAGATGAAGCTTCTCAGATTACCGGACAGACAGACGAGGTCAGGATGCTCAAAGAATTCTCCAGGGCCGGGGTAGGCTTAGCCGTGATAACTCGCGGCGAGGAGGGGCTCTCGGCTGGCTTTAATGGAGGGGTAGTTTCTATGGGAAGCTATCGGGTGCGGGCCGTGGATCCGACGGGGGCGGGGGATGCCTTTTTTGCCGGTCTAATATACAGGTTTTTAGAGCTCTCATGTGGAGTTCTACTTCGGGATTTCCTAAGCGGACTCAACTATAAACGTCTGCGGGATCTCCTCCTCTTTGCCGCTGCAACCGGAGCCTGTGCTGTGACCGTAGAGGGGACAACTGAAGGCGTCTCTACTGAGGCGGTGGCCTCCCTTATTGAGGAGCAGGGTGAATCTGTTGGCGAGACTTTCCGTGTTATCGAGTGACTGATAGCGAAGCTCCCTATCTGTTTGCCGCTATTATTGATGGCTTCGTAAAAAGTTCAACTTCTGCGTTGCGCTGCAACTGCAGCGTACTGTGAGTACGCCTCATTCCTCAGGATTTGCGCGCCTTGAATTTGGAGCTTTTTACTTTGCCATCGAATTTTGACTTTTTACGAGATCATCATTATTTACTATTATTCCAGGTGAGGGACATGTCCGGGTACCTTCTGGGGATCGATATCGGTACTTCTGGTACGAAGGCGATACTGGTAAGTAGTGATGGGGCTGTTGTGGGGGTCGCCAGGAGGGGGTATCGGTTCGATACCCCGAAGCCCGGGTGGGTGGAGCAGGACCCGAGAGTATGGTGGAGAGCTACGGTCTATACGGTCCGTAAGGTGCTCTATGAAACAAGGATCGACCCCGAAAGGATAAGAGGGCTGAGTTTCTCCGGCCAAATGCACGGGACAGTTTTCCTGGATGCGCGTGGAAGGCCAACCAATCCGGCTGTGATATGGGCTGATAAACGGAGCTCCGAGGAGTGTAGGTGGATAGAGGAAAAATTGGGTCGTGAAGGATTGATACGCCTTGTTGCAAATCCAGTTACCCCTGGTTTCATGGCAGCTACACTCCTGTGGATGAAACGCCATCAGCCGCAGGTATATCACCTTACAAAAAGCGTACTTCTTCCAAAGGACTACGTCCGATATAGATTTACCGGGGTTCTCTCCACAGACGTCTCCGATGGATCAAGTACCCTCCTGTTCGATGTCCTAAACCGTAATTGGTCTGGTCAACTATTAGAACTGATCGGGGTATCAAAGAATATCCTTCCCATGGTTACCGAGTCGATAACGGTGGTTGGGGAGGTCACCAGAGAAGCGTCACATGAGACCGGTCTAAAGTTAGGGACGCCGGTGGTGGCAGGCGGTGGAGACCAGGCCATGACAGCGGTTGGATCCGGTGTTATTCGCCAGGGGGCTCTCCTCTCTAATATAGGAACCGGAGGGCAACTTTTCACTCCTATTGATGATTTTCGTGTTGATGAGGCTCTTAGGATCCACACCTTCTGCCATGCCATCCCGGGAACCTGGCACTTACAGGGGGCCATTCTTTCCGCTGGGTTATCCCTTCGTTGGTTCCGTGAGCGCTTGGCCCCGAGGAAGAGTTTTGAGGCCCTTGAGGCGGAAGCTTCCTCTGTCCAGCCTGGAAGCGGGGGATTGGTCTTCCTACCCTACCTTATCGGTGAGAGATCCCCACACCTCGCTCCTCTTGCCAGGGGGGTCTTCGTTGGGCTTACCTACGATCATACTAGGGCACATATGGTGAGGGCTATCATGGAGGGGGTAGGATTTGCCCTTCGGGATTCACTTGAGGTCTTTCGATCCCTCGGAGTCAGGGTGAATAAAGGAATCGCCTCAGGCGGAGGGGCCCGAAGCGGACTCTGGCGGCATATACAGGCGGATATCTTTGGGATGGGCCTTGCTGCAATGGGTGTGGAGGAGCAGGCGGCGCTGGGAGCGGCGATCACTGCAGGAGTGGGTATCGGGTTTTACACGGGATTACAGGAAGGATGTGCAAGTCTAGTTCGATATGGCTCAATTACAGAACCCATGCCGGGTAACACGCTAATATATGATCGGATCTACCGTACAGTCTACCGGGAGCTCTACGGCAAGCTCAAAGACGATTTCCGGGCCCTATCCTTAGAAACTATAAGATAACAGACAGAGCATGATGATCCCTTACGGATTGTAGATTGCCTGCTCAGATGCCTTGTCGAAGATATGGACCCGATCCAGGTTGAAGTTTATCTTTGCCTCCTTGCCAATCACATCCTGCCTGTCAAGAACTCCGGTGCTTGCCTCCTTGTTGGCAATGAATAGACGTTTACCGCATGAAACATATATCAGTTCATTGTCTCCAACAGGCTCCACATCGTCAATACGGACCTTGATGTTCTCACTCTTATTCTGGAATCGGGTGTATTCGGATAGAGCGATCGCCTCTGGGCGAAATCCGAAGATCACATCCTTCCCAATGTAATCCGCAAGGCCGGTGATGTTCGGAGTGAGTCGGAGCCTGAAGCTTTCCGCATCCAGGTAGAATATCCCATCTTCACGGACTACCTTTGCATCGAAGAAGTTCATAGATGGGCTTCCAAGGAAACTTGCGACAAAAATGTTTGCCGGGCGGTTGTATATTGTGAAGGGATCGGCAATCTGCTGGATTTCCCCCGCATTCATGAGGACTATACGGTCACCCAGGGTTAACGCCTCGATCTGATCATGCGTCACATAGACTGTGGTTACCCCGAGCTTTCGGTGGAGTTGGCCTAGCTCAAAGCGCATGTGGACCCGTAGCTGTGCATCGAGGTTGCTCAAAGGCTCGTCCATGAGGAATGCCTTCGGCTTCCGGACTATTGCCCGCCCCAGAGCAACCCGCTGGCGTTCACCTCCAGAGAGGTGGCGGGGTTTTCGCTCAAGGTACTGGTCGATCCCGAGTATCTTGGCGGTGCTCCTCACCCGTACATCGATCTCACTCTTTGTAAAGTCGCGGGCTTTAAGGCTGAAGGCAATGTTTCCATACACTGTAAGATGAGGGTAAATGGCGTAGTTTTGGAAGACCATAGCCAAATCCCTATCCCGTGGGGCCATATCGTTTACCAGTTTCGCATCGATGTAGATATCTCCTTCGGTGATCTCCTCAAGGCCGGCGATCATCCTTAGGACGGTTGTCTTCCCGCACCCGGATGGACCCAGTAGGACGATGAACTCCTTATCATGGATTTCCAGGCTGAAGTTCCGGACCACCGGGACACCTTTAGTGTAACACTTAACAGTATTTCTTAGCACTATCTCCGCCATCTATTCATAAACCGCCTTGCCATCACCTCTCAGATTGTGGTCGGTATAGAATGGTCATTTTATCTACCCTTTTACCGCCCCAAAGGTAAGCCCTCGTACGATAAACCGCTGTACTAAAAGGGCCATAAGCGTGGGGGGAAGCATCGCCATCATAGCACGAGTTCCCACCAACCAGAACTCAACTCCCCGGGAGTGTTCTCCACCCGAGATCAATACAGGTATGGTCACCGCGTTCTTTGAGGTGAGAAAAAGTGCAAAGAGAAACTCATTCCAGGCAGCGGCCAGGCATATCAAACTAGTGGAAATAAGTGCCGGTGCCGAGAGAGGAAGTGCCACCTTGAAAAAAGCCCCAAAGCGCGTATAACCGTCCACGAGCGCAGCCTCCTCCATCTCCGGGGGAATCTCTAAGAAAAGCGAGCGCATGATGATCACCGCAAAGGGGAGGTTGAAAGTGGTGTAGGATAGAACGAGCGCCGTTCGGGTATCGAAGAGATGTAGGTTCTTCATCATTATGAAGAAGGGAATGGCGATTACAACCGGGGGAAGGACCCGCTGGCTGAAGAACCAGATGGTAATATCCTTGTTTTTGATCTTTTCAAACCGGAACCGTGCAAGCGCATATCCAGCCAGCGACCCGAGGAAGACTGCAATGGCGGTGCTGAAGAATGCAGCGGTGAGGCTGTTAAAAAGGGCGTTGCGCATTTCCGGTAGCTTCAGCTCTTCGATCCAGTTTTCCGCTGTGGGTTTGAAAGTCAGCCAAGGGAGGCTTATCTTAAACCAGAGGTTGATGTCTTCCCGGTCTTTGAGGGAAGTTACGATTCCCCAATAGAAGGGGAAAGTAGCCCACACAAACATTACCACTATGACGATGATGAAAAAGGTCTGGAACAAATTGCTTCGTCTTCTTATCATTTGTTACCTTCTGCCATGGAATAGTTTTTAACGATGATTAGCATGATTCCTCCATACATAAACTTATCTAGTAAAATTATTTATTCGTAAATCTCCCGCATCTTCCGGAAGGAGAGCAGGGTAATGATCATGACCACAATAAGGAGCATGTAGGATAGGGCAGCTCCGTAGCCGAAGTCGAAGAACTTCATTGCCGCCCGATACGTGATCAGGGAATAGACTTCGGTTGCAGTACCTGGTCCTCCGGCCGTGAGGGCGAAGACCGTGTCGAGTATCCTCAAGGCACCAACTAGCCGGAGAAGGAAAACGATGAGGATCACTGGCTGGAGCATAGGAAATGTAATCTTCCAGAATATCTGCCACTCGGAGGTGTAATCAAGTCGGGCTGCCTCATAGACCTCTTCTGATAGACCCTGGAGCCCCGCTAAGAGAACAAGGAAACAGAAAGGGGTTGCAAGCCAGACCTCGATCATGCAGATGGCAATGAAGGCCCAGAAGGGGTGAGAAAGCCAGGGAATCGGTTCAAAACTAAGCGAGGTGAGGATGATATTCAATGGGCCGCCCTCCTCGAAGAATATTGTATGACCGAGGTATCCCATTCCGATAGGGGTTGCAAAAAGTGGGATACTGTAAATGGTCCTGAAGTACCGCCTCCCTCGAATCTCTGCATTCATTACCAGTGCAAGGACCAACCCAAGGGTTACCTGAATGATAACGGTCACGAGAACCATAACCCCGGTTAGTTTCGCCGAATTTCCAACGTAATAGTCTCCGAATATACGAGCGTAATTCCTAAGCCCGATAAAGACATCTGGCCCGACGATCTTTACATTGTTAAAACTCATCCAGAGCGAGCTTAAAAGCGGGAAGATGGTGAAGGCGAACATCCAGATGACTGCTGGCAACAGAAAGAAAAACTTTGTGTGCCTCTGTTTGATTGCTGGGAGCCGTATAGGCAAATTAGATCCTCCTGGCTCTTGTTACATCCAGGTTCAGACTGGTTATCTAAACCCAGCCTGAACCTGTTTTCAAACCCTTACGGCGTGTATCCAATGGCCTCTCTGTAAAGCTTAAGCTGTTCTTTTCGTCCCAGCCGGTCGGTTATCGCATTCCAATCTTTGGCACAGCGATCGAGAGCCTCCTTCGGAGTCATCCTCCCTATCATTGCCTCAGAAAGGTTGCGGTCCAAGGCAACCCAGTATTCTAATGCCCCCCGGATACGGAGGTAAGGGAGGATCGTCTTCCGGTTAAAGTTATCGTAGTATGCTTTGCTGTACTCAATGGCATCCTCTGCGTTCCAACCAAGCTTAACATAATCCGAAGCAACCATATCTCCCCACGGTTTTACGAATTGGCATTTCCTCCCCGGGTCTCGGGCATCCCATCCGGTGGCAGCGGCCCACTGGGAGACTTTCTTGGTGGCGTGGAATGCCATAAAGTGGTAGACCACATCCGGGTTCTTGGTGAACTTTGAAATAACCCCGTGCCAGCTTCCACCGGTAACATTCCCTACTTCATTGGGCTCCTTAAACTCCACAAACTTCTTCTTGCTACCATCCCAGACCTCATAGGAACCAGGCATGATGGAGATGCCCAGCTTCCCCTGGACACCGGAGCCAGGCTCCTGGGCGAGGGCTCCAAGGTCTCCCCAGGTAAAGCAGAAGATCGCCTTCCCAGTGAGGAAGTGAGTCCAGGCCTCCCTTAAGGCCCATCCGAACTGCGCGGCTGGCCCTGTTCTTGCCAGCTTGTAAAGCATCTCCAGAGCTCGCACATGACCTGGATCGTTCACCAGAGGCTCCATCGTCTCGGGGTCGAAGTCATAGACGTTGTGGTAGCGATCAACCTTTGGTCCTGGAAGTACACATATCGGTGCCGAATAGGACATAAAATGGAACATCCCCTGGCCACCAACTTTCAGGTGCATAGCAATCCCGGAGTCAGGCTTCCCATCCCCATTCCAATCCTTACCATCGAAGAACTTGGAAATATCGTAGAGCTGATCGAGGGTTTTCGGAGGAACAGGCATGTCGTAGCCATACTCCTTTTTGAAAGCAGCCTGCCACTTCTTGTCGTTAAGGATATCCTTCCGGTAGTAGAGGACCTGGCCGTCATGATCGAAGGGAATGCCGTACCACTTCTCACCCCACTTGTAGAGCATCTCCTGGCCGCGCATGAGATCCTTAGGCCACTTGGGCATTTTAGGATCGTCGTACCACTTGTCTGTGGGGATGATGAAATCCTCAGCGATGAGCCTTCCGTACCACCAGGCTCCAATGAAGTAGCCGTCATAGTTGTATGCTCCGGTCATCCCGTCGATGATGATCTTCTCCAAGTGCGCAGGCATGGGGATCTCTACAATGTCAAGCTTTGCCCCTGTCATTTTCTCCCACTCTTCTCGCCACTCATAGAGGTCACCGGAGACCCCGGCTTTCCTTCCCGAAGCGTTACAGGTAACAGCGATCTTCTTTCCCTCGAAGGGCCTCTGGGCAAGGGCCGTCCCGATAAGAGCAAAGACAAAGATGATACAGATAGAGTAGATTACAAATCTTCTCATCCTCCTCTCCTTTATAATTGGTTTTGGGTTTTAAGGAGCCTATTTTTTGTTTTGATCCCTCGATTCATGCGATTCGCGATGTACCACCTCCTTCCCTGTTGATTTTGGAAAGTTCTAAACCTAGCTTTTAACGTCTTTTTATAAGTCAGCCTTTTTTGAAAGTCAATAGAAATTTTGCTAGGACTATTTTGGCATTTCCATCTTCTTTTGTGTCCTCATGGTATGCCCGTTAACCTTCAAAACTTACCGGCTCCCCCTATTATCTATTACTACAAGGGGTGGTTTGCTGGAGTCCTTTGCCTGTGGGCATGTCATGGGGTGAGAGGTTCACAATGGACTGGAGGAAGGTGGATCATCTGAGGGACAAGGGAGGAGATATAAAGATACATTTTCACCGGGATGAAAGGGCTACATATACCAAATACAGAACCACTGTAAGAACAAAACCCATTATCATAAGTGCATAACTGTCCAAAATATGTCCTTATCCGTTACCGTATAAGCTGCCGGACACAGGGAGATTCGGGAGCATTAACGGCATTTCTGGACCTATGCCCCCGCAAGGCAGTGATGACCCCAGAAGCTGCCCCCAGGTTCACTCCCTTTCTCGCCCCTTCCGGCTGGGGTCATGGGGGAGTGGTAGATCTCAATTTACATCCACTCCATTGATGGTATAGGCACGGAAAGGAGGTCCTTTGTCCATGCCCCCTTCAATCGCTCTTATCCTTCAAGTAGCGGTCAAACCAGCGCAGGATGTGTCTTAGCCTTACAATGCGGCGATCCGTGCGTCCCCCACGTGAGAGGCCGTGGGGTTCGTCTGGAAAGCGCACCATCTCCGTATCAACCCCCAATTTCTTCAGGGCCACGAAGACCTGCTCCCCCTGCTCCGTTGCACAGCGCAAATCCTGTTCGCTGTGGATCACAAGGGTTGGGGTCTTGGCGTTGCCGATGTATTTCATGGGGGACTGCCGCCAGTAGTTCTCGACATTTTCCCAAGGGGATTCGTCCCCAAACACTTCCTGAAAAGCCCAGTTGAAGTCACTGGATCCCCACATGCTAATCAGGTTGCTGACACATCGCTGCGTGACCGCCGCCCTAAATCGATCCGTATGTCCAATGACCCAATTTGTCATGTAACCGCCATAACTTCCCCCGGTGACCCCCATTCTTTCTTTATCGATGTACGATTTCTTCTCAATGAAATCGGCCCAGGCCATTAAATCGTCGTAATCCACTGTCCCCCAATTGTTTCGGATGGCCTTGGCGTGTTCCTCGCCGTATCCCTGACTGCCTCGCGGGTTACAGAAATAGACGATATATCCCTGGGCGGCCAGGATGTAGAACTCGTGCATAAAGAAGTTGCCGTACTGGACCAGGGGGCCACCGTGAATTTCCAAAATGGAAGGGTATTTCTTCGATTCATCAAAGCCAGGCGGTTTGAGAATCCAACCATGTAAATCGTTGTCCGAGTTACCTTTGACCCAGACTTCTTCTATCTCTCCCAAATCCAAGAGCCTCAACATATTTTCGTTGATGTGCGTCAATTTCCGCGACCTTCCCGTGGCCATATCACGCACCCAAACCTGCCCCGGGGTAACCATATCCGCATGGAAAAAGGCGAGCTTCGACTGGTCCCTGTTGAAATTGAACGATCCCACAACCCCGTTATCCTCAATTACCGGTTGCAGGCTTTTTTTATCGCCTTCCATAGAAATCGATTTGAGAACGGTGTTGCCATGGTGCGCCACTTGGAAATAGAGGGTTCTCCCATCCTTCGACCAGGTGGGGGGCATCATGGCAGGGCTACCTCCCATGTCGTTAATGGTCCAGCTCGAGACGTTGAAATCAAACGGTTCCGTCAGATTTTTCGCCCTTCCACTCCCATCACTTTGAACGACCCATAGGCATGTTTGCTTCCACCACTGGCCTCGCCCCTCTCGCCCGTAATAAGCCAACCATTTCCCATTCGGCGAAAAACTAGGGGTCTCCTTTGGACCCAAGGGCGTCTCAATTTTGCGGATGTCCCTCGTTCCCAACCTAATCACGAAGAGATCAATTGCATCCGGATCGAGATCAGGATCATCGCTGCGGTTGGAACAGAAAGCTATTTCCCTTCCATCGGGCGACCAACAGGGCCCATGCTCATCATAGACTTCGCCGTGTGTCAATTGTTTTGCTCGGCCAGTCCTGACGTTAATCGCCCAGATATGCCAGCGTTCCTTTGGCAAGAAGCCTACCTCATCCTCCTTGAAAAAGACGCGGGTGATGTGACATGATACCACCCCCAGCTTCTTCTTTCGCTCGTCCTTCTCCCGGTCGACCTCCTCCCTATCCTTTTTGCGAAGGGTGAAAACCAACTCCTTCCCTTGAAGAGCCCAGTTAAAATGGCCAATGGTGCCCTTAACGTCAGTCAACTGCCGGGCTTCCCCGCCATGGAAGGGGATAATATATAGCTGGGACTGCTTTTCATCGCCTCGATTGGAAATAAAGGCGATCTCAGTCCCATCGGGTGACCATCTGGGTTGGGTATCTAATTGATTGCCATGGGTAAATTGCCGAGCACGGCCGCCGTTGGCCGGCACAATCCACAGGTTTGAATATTTCTTCTCGGTCTTCTTATCCACCCGCTGTAAGCAAAAGACTACATGCTGCCCATCAGGCGAAATCTCACAGGAGGAAATGAGTTGCAATCTGTACAAATCCTCCGCAGTGATGTGGCGTTTTTTTCGTGCAATCATAATACCTCCAATGGTTTCCGGGAAGCGCCTTTTTTTAATAACCCTCGTTATGGAGAGTTTATTATGTCATAATCTTACCATATCTACCATCATTTTTAATTTTCTTGACGGGTCTTACGACATGAGTTTTACTGACTGGGATGATAATCACCCCATCGTGTTTCAAGGGATGAGCTTTCCCTCATCATTTTTGACTTTAGTCAGCGTTTTCATTCAGCCTACGGCGAATATTAATAGTAGGCGCCCATTGATAAGCAGATAAACTGCATGTAGTGCATTTAGTTAAAAAGGAGGGACGGCAAGATGCCACTCTACATGGATATTCACAAAAACGTGAAAGGGCTGACCCCCGAAAAACTCGCCGATTCTCACCAGAAAGACCTCGAAGTTCAGGACAAGCACGGCGTCAAGTACCTGAAATATTGGTACAACGAAGACGAAGGAACAGTCTTCTGCCTGTGCGAGGCTTCGAGCAGAGAAGCGGCCCAAGCGGTTCACCACGAGGCCCACGGAGGCGTCGCGGACGAGGTCATCGAGGTTAAGGAAAGCTCCGAGTAGCGGAGCAGCTTACACACGGGGGGATCGCCACCCGGATTCGCACTGGTTCTCTTCCTCAAGGTAATATTCGCTCTTGTGCTTCCGGTGGGGCTTCAGGTAGATCTATTCCGGTGCGATGACAGATATACCGTTAAAACTCCAATGATACTACTTGAGTGTCCTCTTTCAGCGCCTTTTCTCGTCTGAACTTGGCTTTCTTGGAGGCAGGGACCCTGATCTCCCGGGCCATCGGGGGGACTGCCTGTTCGGGCCATGCAGCTACCCAAGGGGAAGGCATACAAGCCTGGTGTGGTTGGCTTCCCCCTTTTAAGGATGTCTCGATACACCAGGTACACCATACAGATTTTTTCATAAGGATCTCGGAAAAACTGGGGAAAGGAACTCTGAGCGAGAATTAAAGATTTTTTCGGTACCCATTCTTAGTGAAGCGAAATCCCCGCAAACCCAATTTCTTAGCCCGGAGGGAAAGTTTTTGGGTTTGCAGTGAAGCGAACTTTAGAATGGTCGAAAAAATATTTTGAGCAGCGCAGAGCGACTTTTCCCGAGCTCTCTCTTAAAGATCTTGACAAAGATCCATTTCAACATAGTATGTAAAAGTCGTGCATTGGTGACGTTGGATTTATTCTAAACGAATTACCTTTTTAGAAAGGGGCATCCGATGAGATTAAAGGGTTATGCCAAGAAGATCCTCCGAGTCGATCTATCAAGTTCCAAAATCTATGTCGAAGACCTTAATGAGGAATTGGCCCGACAGTTCATAGGGGGAAGTGGCTTGGGTGTTAAGTACCTGTACGAAATGACAAATGAAATGACTGATCCACTGGGCCCTGAAAACCCCTTGATCTTCATGGCCGGACCTTTTACGGGAACCGCCGTTCCCCTTTCGGGGAGACATGCGGTGGTATCTGGATCTCCCCTTACCGGCATTTTTGGGGAATCCGATGTCGGTGGCACGTGGGGGGCCAATCTCAAGAAGGCTGTATTTGACGGAATTATCGTAACCGGCAAATCTGAGAAACCCATCTACCTCTGGATCCATGATGGAAAATGGGAACTGCGGGATGCCTCTCATCTTTGGGGTAAAGATACTTACGAAGTAGATCCCATCCTGATAGGCGAAACCAACGAAAAGGCTGTGGTAAGTACCATCGGTCAGGCCGGCGAGAATCAGGTGCCCCTGGCCGCTGTCATGACAGATGGTAAGGATGGTCGCGCTGCGGCCCGCTGCGGATTGGGGGCCGTAATGGGCTCCAAAAACTTGAAAGCGGTTGTGGTACACGGCACTCGAAATGTCCCGGTATACGATTCCGAAGGTGTAGCCCTCCTCGCGAAGGAGCATGGTGCTCAGATCAACAAGAACATGGAGAACTTCAGGAAATATAGGACAGCAGGCAGCCTTTCTCTCTTTGAGTCGATGGGTACGCTTCCCCTTCAAAACTGGAAATTTGTTGGACGATGGGAGGAATCCGCACAAAAGATCAATGGCATGACCATGTCCGAAACGGTGCTTACCGGTCGGTATTTTTGTCATTCGTGCATTGTGGGAGCGGAAGAATAGTAAAGGTAACAACGGGAACGTATGCCGGTGTGGACGGTGCAGGGCCGGAATATGAAACCCTCGCCTTGTTAGGGAGCAATTGCCTGATTGATGATCTTGAAGGTTTATGTCTCGCAAACGAGCTCTGCAACCGCTATGGCCTCGATACTATCTCCACGGGGGGGGTCATTGCCTTCGGTATGGAGGCCTATGAGAAAGGCTTAATCACCAGAGAGGATACCGAAGGTATTGAACTACGATGGGGGAAAACAGAGGCGTTGATCGAGATGATCAAGAAGATTGCCCAAAAGAAAGGGTTTGGCGAAATACTGGGAAGGGGAGTGAAAGGAGCATCAGAGAAGCTCGGAAAGAATTCCATCGAGTTTGCCATGCACGTTAAAGGATTGGATCTCCCTGCCCATGATCCGAGAGCATATAATGCTGGTGCAGTGGGGTATGCCACTTCATCAAGAGGTGCATGCCATTTAGCCGGCCTCAGCCATACCTTTGAAAGAACATTGAAAGCTCCGGAAATCGGTATCCCAGAACCCGTGGATCGATTCCAGGTTGAGGGGAAGGGGATCACCGCGGCCAAATCCCAAAACCTGATAGGCATGATGGACTCCCTCAAACTCTGTAAGTTCATCCTGTTTGGAGGGATCACCATCACCGATATGCTGAAATGGTATCATCTTGTGACTGGCGGTGAAATGACGGTTGATGACTTCATGAACACCGGGGAACGCATCTTCAATCTCAAGAGGCTGTACAATGTACGGCGTGGAATCAGTCGGAAAGATGACTCGCTGCCCTTCCGATCCCTTACCTTCAAACGAATCGGAAAAGGATTAACGCCTAACCTGCCTCCCCTCGGGCAAATGCTCAGCGAATATTATGAATATCGCGGCTGGTCCGAGGAAGGGATCCCCACTGCAGAAAAACTAAAAGAACTCGGGTTGTGGAAGGATGTACTTTAAGATCGGCCCTTTCCCCATTGAGACTTCTTAATCACTTGATTCCTTCCTGCTCAAGATAGTCCCACCTTTACACCTATCTCAAATAGATTTTGTGAATTTGTGAGAGAATAAGCGGTATTCCAAGGCAATCTGAGATTACAGGAGGATTTTAGGATCTTGGATTCTTAAGGCTTTGATGAAATTTCAAATATTTGAATGTATTATAGGAGAAGAGTATAAGAAAGCAGGGCTAAGCCGAACTTACTATAACTGCCTAAAACAGGATTTTTATTTCTTATCTATTTGTGATAATAAAAGGGGTGACGTGGGAGGACGCCCGAAGACAGACGTGAAAGGAGGTAGTGCAATGGCAAGATATATCATGTTGATCCATTATACGCAAAAAGGCATAGAGAACATCAAGGAGAGCCCCGCCCGTCTCGACGCGGCCAGAAAATCGCTTGAGGCCTTGGGTGGAGAATTAAAACAGTTCTACCTTGTCCAGGGACGATATGACATTGTCATCGTGATCGAAGCGCCGGACGATGAAACAGTATCTAGGTGGGCTCTCGCTGTCGGCTCCAAGGGTGCCGTCCGGACTGAGACCTTTCGGGCCTTCACAGAGGATGAATACCGGAAAATGATCGCTGCCCTGCCTTGAGCAACTGTTTAGCCCACTCTAAACTGAAAACGCTGGAGACCTTCTCCCTTTTCTGCAAACCCTCGTGCGCTCCCCATGGTCTGGATGGCCTTGACCGATGAAGCCGAGCCATTTATGAGGGGGGGACGGAAGGCCTTTGGCGAATGATGATAGGAGGAACAAAATGGCAAAGGTACTTCGATGCAGAGATGTCGGCATGGACTGCGACTTTGTGGCATGTGCTGAAACTGAGGAAGAGGTTTTAAAGAAGGCCGCTGAACATGTTGAAACCACTCACAACATGAAGGAGATTCCGGAAGAGGTTGTGGCCAAAGTGCGTGCAGCTATTAGCGACGAGTAGGGAAGATGGAAACACCTGGGAGGTGACCCGAGGTTCCTTATAACGGGTTCCTGCATACCTCATATTGGCCCGGCAACGCCTACCAAAAGGTCCCGGGTTCGTTTTGCTTCGTCCAAATCGCCTTCGGTGGCTTAGGCAACGCCAAGAGCGTTTCCAGCCGCTGGGGGCAGCAAGTCGATGTTACGAAGGAAGGAAAAGTAAAGCGCCTTGCCTGTTTATTGCCAAAATACTTGAGTAAAGGAGTAGACTCCTTCTGGATTTTTAGCGACACCGATGCCTGTTAGTCTGTAATCTCCCCTAATATTCTTCCGGTGTTTCGTATTCTTTAACCAGCTTTGAACAGCCTTTTGAGCACAATTGGAATATCCTTTATTATACGCAACATTTTCTGCGGCCATTCTATACGGGAGAAATCTTGAAATCCTTTTGACTCTCCTGCTAAACCCATCATGACTGAAGGTTATCTTCTTTTTTGCCATAGCTCGACTATGAATTCGTGCTTGTTTGGTTATTATCTCGTTGGTAGTCAGAGGAGGTAGATTTTTGCAAATCCGGTATTGATTGACCAGGTGATGGATGATTTGCTCCAACTGCAGTAATTCTGCCGATATTGCTCTTTGTTCTATGATCTTATCTGAAATACTACACCCAACAAGGCCAATGCAAACAAGAATGAGAGTGCAACGTTTCAGGTTATTCAGGGAGATCATCATAAGTTTTGATACCGTGGGGTTGATTTTCTCATACAGAGGGATTCCAAATAATGTAATAAACAGGGAAAACATATTTGTTGGAGGGAATCACCGGACTAATCCTGAGCATTTTGGTTGTAGAATGACGAGCAACAAGTGTGCCAGTGGCCGTGGTTTGGAACCAATCGGAGATGTACCTTTAATCAACTTTTTTTCCTTTGCTCATCTGGCAGGGAGCTTTCAGTTGCAGCATCAACACTATGATAATGACGGTAGTTCCAGCGAACGAAAGCCAAACGGGGTGATAACTTCCCATGTTATCAAATGTCCACCCAGCAACAGCGGGCCCTATAACCGTGCCAAATGATGACATCCCCATTATTATCCCGAGCACCCTTCCAAAGGTGGCCCTGCCGAAATACTCCCTTACTATAGCGCCCCTTATCGATGAAGTGCCCCCGTATGGAAGGGAAAAGAGAAGCAGGAAGGGAAAAATAAGCCATTTAATATGAATATAGGAGAAGGCAAGAGTTCCCATGCCGTAAAGGCAATATAACACAACCAGGACATGCTTCTTATCGTAGATATCGCTCAGCCAACCAAAGCCAAACCTTCCAATAATACTAAATAACGGAATAGAGGTTGCGACAAATGCCGAGGCTGCCCGGGACATGCCGATACTGCTCAGGTAAGGCATGCCGATACTGCTCAGGTAAGGCATGACGTGCGTGATGATTGCCATGGCGATCATATGCCGTATCACCTCGGCAACACCTATCTTCCAAAGGTTCCCACTCTTGAGAGCTTCCTTGAAACTCCCTTCTTCTCTGTCCCCGCCTTCATGCCTGAACTTTGGCTCGGCCCGGATCTCTCCATCAGGCAAGTAGCCATATTGTTCCGGCCTATGACGGATAACAAATGATAGGGGAACTCCCATGGCCCACATCCCTAATCCAAGGATGATCAATGTGGTTCGCCACTGATAGAGATCAATGAGCCAGACAATGAGGGGGATTAGTATTCCGCCAGCACCGAACCCACAGC
>SMTZ1_10001965_pt1 | contig 50403 bp, 43 predicted proteins | sample DeeMarSWOR136_30_FD_25667 | JGI IMG/M metagenome (IMG submission 25667) | reverse complement strand
GATTCATACCAAAAACCTGAAAATCTCGGGTTCGACCCCTCAGCGAGACCTTTAGGGCGTCTTGACAGACCCGTTTCCACCTGTCACCCAAGATTTGCCGCCTAATCTGCCTATAAAGACTGAAATCAACGGGTTATCCCACCTTCCCGATCACCAGCACGACATTATCAATAGTAATCCACCGGTTCTACCGGTGGGGATTGAAAAGGTTTTACCGTCGCGTGCGAGATGAGTCCGAACCCCATTCCCTATATTGTCAAGCCAGACCCACCTTGACGCCCCGACTGTCTGGAAAAGGTGCGTATGGGCTTTTGACGAAAAGGCAACAGTTTGGTAACTTTCAAAAATGTTGGCACCGCGAATCAGCGCTGCATCGGTGGTGGAGGCCATGGCCTTTGCGGCCCCAATCTCTTTCTTCAAGAGCATCTCCATTATCTTCGGAGGAGCCGGTTTGATCTTTGAGTGTTGAGAAAAGCGAGGTGGATGTCGGAACGGGAAATTCTGCCAGGGCTTACCGGGCGTCAACCCTCAAAGATCAAACCGGAGCGTGCTTCTGAGGAATCTTTTTTGGGAGACGCTCTTTCAGAAAGAGACAGGGACCGCATTCTGATGAAAGCCCCGAGCCGTGAGCCTTTAGCCATGCGCCTTCGCCTTAGATCTCCGCTTGAGAAGAATGGTCATGGCCGGAAACAGGGGCGTTGTGAACGAGAGAGGGTCCATGGCAACACTTTTGAATGTTACCAAACGGTCGCCGGAAAGGAGAAGTATCATGCTAGAGGAGCGGGTCGTCTTTCTGAATGGGCAATTCATACCGTGGAACGAGGCGAAAGTGCACATGATGAGTCACAGTTTCGGTCGTGGCTCCGCAATTTTTGAAGTTCTGAGCCTACACGAAACCAGTGCCGGGCCGGCTGTGTTTTGCCTCAGCGATCACATCAGCCGCCTTTTCAGAACCGCCCGGCTCCTGGACATGGAAATCCCCTTAACCTCGGAAGCCTTCCATCAGGCCGTCCTTGAAGCCGTCAAGGAAAACGGCGTCAAACAGGGTTTCATCAAGATCATTTGCTTCTATCCTCAGATCGCCTTTGAAATCTTCCCGCCCCAAAAAGTCTTGGACACCGCCATATTTGTCGTTGATCCGACACAAGACCTGGGCGGTCTCCGGTTCCCCTTTGAAAAGGGCGCCACCGCCTGCATCTCCAAATGGCGCAAGCTCGACCCGGAGACCATTCCCGTTGAGGCCAAGGCAGCGGCCAACTATTTAAACGGCATGCTGGCTCGGGCGGACGCCAAGGAACGGGGGTTCGACCAGGTCATCATGCTGGATACCCAGGGCTTCATTGCCGAAGGGGGGACCGAGTCCGTTTTTCTGGTGAAAGAGGGCCGATTGATGACGCCGGCCCTCGGAACAGTCCTCGCAAGTATCTCCCGAAAAGCCATACTCGAGACAGCCCCAATCATCGGGGTGGATACTTTTGAAGGCCGGTTGCCTCCCGCATGGCTTTACGAAGCAGATGAGATCTTTTTTTCGGGCACCCCCATGAAGGTGTTGCCTGTGAGGCAGATTGAAGACAGGAAACTTCAAGACACGCCCGGGCCGCTGACACGGAAGCTGTCCGATCTCATGAATGAGATCGTTAACGGTCGCGACGATCGCTTCAAAAGCTGGTTGTTTCCTGTAAAGTGATCGATTTTTCAGCGGGGTGGGGATATAAACCCCGCCCCTACATGACCTGGATCAGGCCGGGAGCCTCGGTACTGAAGAAGGGGCCACATGAGACCCCTTAAGTAAGGGCCTTTGGTCTTTACCCCGGCCCGGCTTCAGAGAATTGCTGGGCGATCTTCTGCGCTGTCAGCGGCGCATTCCCGCCTGCCCGGTTATTGATCACCACATTGGCGCGCACGTTTTGATCTATGGCCGCCTGCATGAGGCCCACCGTGTCTTCAACCATGTCAGGGCTCATCATGCCGTCAACCAGCTTGTCGAAAGGGAATGCTTTGATGTAAGCCTCCTCGTAACGCGTGCCACGGGGTGTCATGAGCCGGATCACGCACTGTTTAGACGCGTTCAGAAAGGTGCGGGAACTTTTTGCGAACTGCGTGCGAAGGGGTGGCAGCCAAGTCCAGTGGGATAGCACCTGCCCAATCCCGAACTTTTCAAGCAAGGTGAAGTAAGGGCGCGTAAGCAAAGAGTCGGTTCTTACCTCAATGTGGTAGCGGTCATCTTGGGGTATCTTTTGGAAGAATTTGTCCAGAGAGGCGGCATATGTATCAGGCGACACCCTGTCCTGCTTGCGCTGGTACTCCTGTTCAAAGATGAACCCGTTAACCCTGTCGCCGAGAAGATCTGTAGCCGGTTTGTAGAATTGCCGGGTGAAGATTTCTGCGTTCAGATAGTCCGGGTTTTCGACGAACTGACCTCCCCGCCAAAGTTTCTGGGCAAAAATGATCTGGGGAACTTTCAAAATCAGGCGGTCATCCCGGCCCAAGTGCTTTCCGTAGGTTCGAAGGACATGGTAATTCTGGGTGGGTTTCAGTTCCGTGTCCAGAAGGACCCTGTAAAAGGTGAAGTCCAGTTCAAGAACGGCGAAATGCTGGAAGTATTCCTCAACGCTCTCCACCGGCAAGGTCTCTTCCGTGACGGTTCGGCCGCCAACGGTTTTGGATCTCTTTGAGATTTTTTGCCCATAGCGTTCTTCGGAATAGATTTGTCCGATCCAGCCAGCATAACGATCGCTGGCCGTGCCCATGAAAACATTGGGGTGGAGGTCACGAAAATAGAAACTCTCTAGGTCACCTTGTTTCATGTCCCGTTGAAATTGGCTGAGTTTTCTTTCAGATTTCCTCTGTCACAAATCGGGTTAAATATTGTCCAACCATCTTAGCCCAATCTTCGGATCATGGTCAAGGGCAACCAGAGCTTCGGCAGCGTCTCTTCAACACCAAGAACTGCAAGCAAAAAGGGGTTGAGCTTTTCGATCGCTTGTCATATCGTCGTTCACCAGCTGTCTTCATAGCTTAACATCTCAACATCTACGTCAATTTTCTATATGTTGAGGTGCCAGGGTCAAACAGATGCTGGATGCTGGTCACTCGATACTGGATTTAAAAGGAATTCTTTCTTGATTATCTTGAATCCAGTATCCAGTATCACTCCGCTTCAAGCAATGGGTTATTAACGCCGCCAACTTGAGGCTTTGAGGCGGGCTTCGACAGACTCTTGCATAGGAAGGGAGACCTATTGACCATGAAAGAGAACAGGGTTGAAATTGTAGTAGACCGTGATCCGTTTATTTCAATCCCAAAAGACCGGCCGGTGGCAATTACCTACACGAAGCGTTTTTTCGAGGAACACGGCCTTTTCAACTGGGTGACTGAATTCAAGCTGGGCACAGCAGGATACCGGGATACAATGAATATGCATAACCTCTTTGCAACGGATGCACCCTACAACGCACACACCATCATGCTTGTCGGTGAGGCCACGGCGCGCATCTATGATCGCAAGGGGTACCGATCCATTCACCTTGGCGGTGAGGTCCGGCGATATACCGCCCTGATCATTGAGCTCTTGAGCCGCATCTTTTCATCCCATGGCATTTCCGTGCATCTCCATGCAGACAAAGAGACGACGCCAATATGGGGAACCTCATTCGGTGTTTTTTACAATGAGCTCAGCGGCGGCGCCAATGTTACAGCCAGCCATTCACAGAACTTCAAGCAGGGATTCAAACCCGTGGACGAAAAAGGCATGCAACTGCTGGACATGGCCGAGGAGATCAAGGCGGAGGTCCGGAGGATTGGAAGGGAGGTGGAGGGGGGTGCCTTTTCTCTAACCCTCAGCCCCCTGGATTCGCCCCAAATCAAGAAGGATTTCCACTATATTGATGTTTATGCCGAATATGTCGGAGATATCATCCCCGAAGAAGCCTTCCGGCTCATTCGTGAGGCTCAGGATGGGGGAATGAAGGTGGGCGTTTCAACGGTGGGGGGAAGCATGCACGAAAATTCCCTCCCCATCTTCGAGCACTACGGGATCAGGGCGGGCGCTGAGGGTGTCATTCAATACATGCATTGGGAAAAGCGAGATGATTTTCACAAGGTAGGCGAGATCGATGGGGAAAACTACGGTTGTGATCCCACCAAGCAGATCATCTATCGCAATATCGGCCTCAAAGAAAAGCTTCTCAGCGGTGAGATTCATTTCGGCTTCATATGGGACCCTGACGGGGATCGCTATAACATTGTCACCAAAGCGAATGCCACGGAAGCGGAAATGGCGCTCCAACATGGCCTCGAAGTGGAAGTGGTCGAGGGCAGCGATCAATGTATTGTCTATTTCAAGCCCAATCAAATTTTTTTCATTAACACGGCTCTCAAGTTGGAGATGATGGCCAAGAGCGGGGAGCTCTTCAAGTACGATGAAGTGATTGGCACGACCTACCCGACTTCAAAATCGATCGGAGAACTGGCCGATGTGTTCAATAGAAAAAATGCCGCCGAGTTCGCAAAAAGAGGGACCCGAATACGGGTCTTCAACACACCAGTGGGCTTCAAGTACTTCGGAAACATGGTGCAAGAGGTGGAAAAACAGCTGCAACGGGGAGATGAGGTCATTGTGGAAGCCGCCACCGGGGAAAAGGTGAGCCTCGGCCACAACCCCCGAATCCTGATTATGGCTGAGGAATCAGGCGGCGCGGCCATGGGAAGCGCCAACTGGGCGCACAGCAGGAACAGACAGCGGCAAAGCCTTGCCATGAAAGAAAAGGACGCCATGCAGGTGGCACTGATGAATCTGAGCGTGATGAGCAAACTCTATCTCGAAAAAAAATCCTTTGCAGCCCTTTACGTGGAAAAGATCGAAGAGTACGACATCCGGTACCGGTACTACGACAGGATAGACAAGAAGCTCTTTGACGAAGCGCTCACCGGTGAAGCCCGGGAAAAGGCCAAGGCTATCGGGAATAAAGCCAAGGACTATATGGTGGAAACCTTCAAGTCTTTCACCCGGGAAGGATCTTCCGAAGGGGCGCGTGAGGAACTGCAAAGGCTGGTGGGGGACAAGGTCACCGTTCCCGAAATCCAGAGGATTTTTTGGGCCGGCGACGGCACCTACATTGATTTCGGCTCCTTCTGGTTCGAATTGCGGGCATCAGGCACGGATGCGGTGCTCCGGTTCTATATCGAGGGAAAAGAGAAACCCTTTCTCGATACCATCAACAGGGCCTTTGTGGGGATTGCCGAGGAAAAAATCCAGGAGCTGGAAAGCCAGAGCTAGTCTCGTGTCCCAGAAATTCCTATCATAATTCCCAAAGAGGGAATGGCCAAGATTGGGCTTTAGGGGCCATCGGGAGGTGCTCTTACAGACCCGCAACCCAAATTTCCACGAAGGTTGTTGGACGCCCCCATCATGTCAATAGGGGCAACGTGCAGGCCCAGGAGATATAGGGCGTTTGATAGACTGTCTTCTGGGCCCGCCCGCCTCGCCCAAAGGCATGAGAGGTATGGTTGCGGGCTGGACGACCACCTCCCGACGGCCCCTCGAGCAAGCAAGAACTTCTTCAAGTTATTTCTGGGACGTAATACTAATTGAGCGTTGCTTAAGTTCTGTGGCAGTGCTGTCATTTCGAGAGGTTTTTCCGGGACTGGTCGCGAGTTGCTCCTTGACACTGAGGTCTCTTTTCCCTATATCCCACTTATTGTACTCGTCCATTTTTGCCCAAATACTCCAATAACTATTAGAAGAAGGAGGAAGATTTATGTCGAGGAAACGCTTAGGATTACTGCTTGTGGTCCTGGTCTCTTTTTTCGTGTTGACGGCTGCCCCCTGCGGGACCTTTGCTGCACAGAAAAAACTGATTTTCGGCCTCCTCATGGTGGGGCCTTACAATGACCACGGGTGGAGCCAGGCCCACTACGAGGCGGGAAAGTATGTTGAAGAAAAGGTCCCTGGAACGAAAATGATCTATATCGACAAGGTGAATCCGGCGGACAGGCCTGGGATTACAGTCCCGCAATTGGTTGACGACCTTGTCGCAAAAGGTGCGAAATTGATCATCGCCAACTCCGACGATATGAAGGACGGCGCCAGAGAAGCGGCCCTCATGCATCCCGAGATTTACTTCCTCCATATTTCTGGAGATGACGTGGTGACGGGCAAGGCTCCCAAGAACCTTTCCAACCTGATGGGGCGAATGGAATACGGCAAAATGATGGCCGGATTTGTGGCTGCCCTCACCACCAACACAGGAAAAATCGGGTACCTCGGGCCCCTGATCAACGAGGAGACGCGGCGCCTGGCGGCCTCCTGCTACCTGGGAGCCCGGTATGCCTGGGAAACGGTGCGCCACAAAAAGGCGGAGGATTTGGGTTTCGACGTAAAATGGATCGGTTTCTGGTTCAACATCCCAGGGGTTACTGCCGATCCCACCCAGGTGGCTCAAAATTTCTTCAACACCGGCTACGATGTGGTCATATCCGGCATCGACACCACGGAAGCTCTGGTGGTGGCGGGGCAGAAAAGGCAAGAGGGTAAAGAGGTCTGGGCCATACCCTATGACTACGAAGGCGCCTGTTCAGGCGCACCGGGGGCCTGTCTGGGGGTACCTTACTTCAACTGGGGCCCCGGATATGTCCACTTTGTCGAAGCGGCCATGAAAGGCACGTGGAAGCAAGAGTGGCTCTGGCTGGGGCCGGACTGGAAAGACATCAACAATCCGGATACAAGCCACGTTGGGTTTCTTCCTGGCACCGCCATTTCCGTATCGACTCACGGCGCTCTCAATCTCTTCATAGAAGATCTTGCCTCAGGAGAGGCCCAGCTTCTTAAAGGGCCAATTGACTACCAGGACGGGACGAGCTTTGTTAAGGCGGGTGAGACCGCCACGGATGAACAGATCTGGTACATGGAACAGCTTCTGAAGGGAATGACCGGTCAGAGCAAGGCGAAGTGATCTCTTAGGGCCCCTTCCACTGGCTGTGAAAAACGCATTAAACTGTACTGGATGCCTGAGAGGAGAAAAGGCGGGAGCCGAGGATCGGGCATCCAGTCTGTTTTTTAAGTCCCCGGCTTTTTGGTGAAACCGAGAGGGCAGCGGACCTTCATGAGATTGGATTAGAGGACCCATGGGGATCATCCTTCGCGACATCCACAAGCGCTACGGGATGGTGCATGCCAACAAGGGGATCACCATCGAGATCGCAGAGGGGTCGATCCACGGCATTCTGGGAGAAAACGGTGCCGGCAAAAGCACGCTCATGAAAATCCTGGCAGGATACGTGCGCAAGACGAGCGGCACCATTTTCATAAACAACAAGCCGGTAGAATACAGGGAGCCCTCGGAGGCTACCCGCCTCGGCATCGGCATGCTCTACCAGGACCCCCTTGATTTCCCTCCTCTCTCAACACTGGAAAACTTCATGATGGGCCGATGCAGCGGACTGTTCGCCAAGGAAGCGATGCATCGTCGGCAGCTTCAAGAATTGGCCGACGCTTTCAACTTTCAACTCGACCCGAACAGACCGGTTCGAGACCTCACCGTGGGGGAACGGCAGCAACTCGAACTCCTGAGGCTTCTGGCCCTCGGAGTGGAAGTGCTGATCCTGGATGAGCCGACCACAGGCATTACAAGTCGTCAGCGTCATCTCCTTTTTGAGGCGCTCAGAAAACTGGCAGACCAGAAAAAGAGTATCCTTTTCGTCTCCCACAAACTCGAGGACGTTGAGCTTTTGTGCGATAAGGTTACCGTGCTGCGAGAGGGCCGAGTTTCCGGTGAAATGGATCGCCCCTATGAAACAGGCACCCTTCTCCAATGGATGTTCGGTGTCCCGCCGGCGCCGCCTCCATGCCCCGAGGGGCGAAAGGGCAAAATTAGCTTAGCCCTGGAGAATGTCTCGGCGCCGGGAGGCCGGGCAGGACTCCGGGAATGTACCGCAAGGATTCATGAGGGGGAGGTGGTCGGACTCGCCGGCCTTGCGGGGAGCGGACAGGATGTCTTTCTGCGCGTTGCAGCCGGCCTCAACAAACCTCGGGAAGGAAGCATTCACATAGGCGGTCATGATATGGTGGGCAGGGATTATCACGCATTCAAGGCAAAGGGCGTTACCTTTCTGCCCACAGCCCGCCTTGAAGAGGGACTCATCCCGGGCCTGACCATAACAGAGCACTTGGCCCTCCAACATGGACAGGGGATTCAGGTTCTCTGGAATGAAGCAGTAAGGGAAGCAACGGAAAGAATTGGTCGGTTTCGGATCGTCGGAAGACCTTCCTCGACGCCTGAGTCCCTCTCAGGGGGGAACCAGCAGCGCCTCCTCCTGGCCCTCATACCAGAGAACCCCACGATCCTTCTTTTGGAAAACCCCACGCGGGGGCTCGACATGGAGTCTGTGCGCTGGGTCTGGCAGCAACTGATTTCTTACGCTGTAAAGGGAACCAGCATTATTTTCTCTTCTGCGGAACTGGATGAAATTGTTCAGGTCGCGGACCGCGTCCTTGTCTTTTTCAACGGTGTGGTGGTGAAGGATGTGCGGGCCTGCGATACCAATCTCAGCGATCTGGGGCAAGCCATAGCCGGCAAGGTATAAGCCATGGAGTGGGTGGCAGGTAAAAAGGAGAACATGAAACGGACCCTTTTGGAGATCGGCGTGATCCTTGGAGGGGTTTTTGCCATCACCACCCTTATCCTTGTTGTGGCGGGTGCTCCGCCTATGCAGGCCTTTTACCACTTGATTGCCGGATCCATTGGGTCTTGGTTGAAAGTGGCCCAGGTTTTGATGGGATGGATTCCCCTATGCCTATGCGCGTGCGGTCTGGTTTACAGTTTTCGCATTGGACTTTGGAATATCGGCGTGGAAGGGCAGGTCGTGGCAGGGGCAGTGGCCGCTACCTTCGTATTGCGCTTGGGGGTGGAAGCTGGGAGTCCGGGTGTGATGCTTGTCCTAGCCTTTTTTGGAGGACTGCTCGGGGGGAGCCTGTGGGCTATCATTGCCGGGTTTCTCAAGATCAAAGGGGGTGTCAACGAGATTTTCGGGGGACTGGGCATGAATTTTGTGGCCCAGGGGATCACCCTGTGGCTCATCTTTGGCCCATGGAAGCGTCCTGGAGTGGCCTCCATGAGCGGCACCGAGCTTTTTCCGACAAACCTCTGGCTTCCCAGCATCGCCAGTCTGAGGCTTTCGCCCACCGGTTTGGGTCTCACCATTGCGGTGCTGTTGGTTACAGCGTGGGTCCTCAGTAGAACCCGTCTCGGTCTCGCACTCAAGGGGATCGGCAACAATCCCAGGGCCGCCTACCTCCACGGTCTGAAGCCGAATCGGTATATCATCATTGCCATGGGTCTTGCCGGGGGTTGTGCCGGGCTTGCCGGAACCTTTCAGGTGACCGGTGTCTACCACCGGCTCATCCCGGCCATCTCGAGTAATTATGGATACCTGGCCCTCCTCGTGGTGATGCTTGCCAACTATCGAATCGGCATAGCGCCGGCCATAGCCTTTTTTTTCGTTTGCCTCAACGTAGGCGGTATTCAGCTTCCCATGATGCTCCAACTCGACTCATCACTAAGCGGCATTATCCAAGGTATCTGTGTCCTTACAGCGCTCCTGGTTTATTCATGGAGAAGAAAAAGGACGATCACGGAAGAGTGAATCGATGAGTGAAATAGACCTGGCAGTCCTTCTGGGCTCCGTTGTGGCAGGAGCCGCTCCGATTGTTCTCGCCTCCGTGGGTGAGACAATTACGGAGAAGTCCGGTGTGATCAATCTCTCTCTGGACGGATCCATCCTGTTGAGCGCCATGGTGGCCTTCGTGATCTCGTACGAGACCCAGAACCTCCTGCTGGGATTCGCAGGAGGCGCAGCCGTCGGCGGGCTCATAGCCGCCATCGTCGGCATTTTCAGCATTTATCTGGGCCAGTCCCAGGTGGCTGTGGGATTCGTACTCACGCTGACGGCCAAGGACTTGGCTTACTTTTTCGGAAATCCCTATGCTCGCCTTTACGGTCCGCAGGCTGCGCCGTGGCCTGTTCCCTGGCTTCACAAGATTCCCTTTCTGGGAGAGCTCTTCTTCAGCCATAGCGTCATGATCTATGTGAGTATATTCATGATTTTTTTCTGGTGGTGGTATCTTCAACGAACGCCGTTGGGGCTGCGTATCCGAGCTGTTGGGGAGCACCCCCAAGCGGCCTATGCGAGGGGCACCAACAGCCGTCTGGCCCAGCTTCGCTATACCGTTATGGGCGGTCTACTCGTTGGACTGGCCGGGGCAACCTTTTCCCTATGCATAAAACCGGGTTGGGGAAGACCTCAAGGAGCAGAGGGCACAGGTTGGATCGCACTCGCCATTGTCATCTTTGGCGGATGGCACCCTGTGCGGGTCGCTTTCGGCGCCTATCTCTTTTCCTTTCTTCAGGTCATGGGTATCCAGTTTCAGGGGCTCTGGCCCTCTGTGCCATCTCAGGTGTTCCAGGTGGCCCCGTTCCCTTTGATGATCTTCACCCTGGTCCTTATGTATGCGGCGCAACAGGGCTCGAGCGATGCCGTGAGCAAGGCGCCCTCCTGGCTGCGCCGTCTTGCCCAAGTCTTGAGCGGGACTGCCCCGGCATCCCTCGGCAAGCCCTTCCGCCCGGAGTAGTGCCTCATGTTAGAAGATTTTGAAACGGTTGCCTATGCTTTACAAAGAAGGGCGTGCGCCTGTTTTGACCCGAACCGGACCGATTCCCCTGGTATGGCACTGGCGCTGAACACGGCCTTCCTTATCGCCCTGGCAGGCCCGAGTCACCCAGCCCATGGAGAGGTCAAAGCATTTCTCAGCCGTCTGGAGAAAGCCTCGGATTGGCAGGAAGCGGCCAAGTTTCTTACAAGGGGCATTCGCTTGATCCAGGATGAGATCAGGAGTCTCCCGAATGAAGCGCCTGAGACGGCGGAGCGCTTGAAGGCTTTGGCCGCATGGGTGAGAAAAGGGGAGGGCTTGGATGATGAAAGGGAGGCGGCTCAAAGGTTTTGGTCCTTCTTTTTTCCGGAGGGGCGGGGCATCCGGAATAACTGGAAAGCTTGTGTGGCGTCGCTTCGAAAGCGCCGCACCGTCAGCATTACCAGCCTCAACCCCCACCCCATCACGAACCCGCTTCAGGAAATTCTTTTCACCTCGAACGTGCTTCTGACCCTTCCCCCTGAATCAAACCCCCTGGATGGGCTCCCTTTGAGCGATGAACTCCGGAAAGCACTCTCCTTGGTGAGGGAGGAGCCACAGCTCTACTGGTATGACCATCCCATCCAGGTGGGCGTTGCGCCTGATAAGAATGAGGTGTTCTGGGGGCTAAGAGGTCTCGAATCTGCCGTCGACTTTGAACGAAATTGCGGTCATGCCCCGGCTGGGCAGAGGCTTACATGTCTTTTGTCTGTTTCAGTGACTCACAAAGGTCTCAAAAGGGTGGCGAAAAAGTTTCTTGAGGAAACCCTTACGCTGGGCGGTGGTTTTCACAACATGGATGTGTACGCCTTCACCGAGGCAGACACTGAAAGACTGAGGAAGGAGATCCTTGCACCGGCTGCGCTGCATTACCTACACCAGAAAAGTGTTGCTGAAGATCTCACGGTTCTCGGTGTTGACGGCGAATACGGAAGGCACTACAGTTTTTTAAAAGGGATTGCTCTCTTTTGGAAAATTTTCGTCCGGCCGGAATTGAGAGCCACCTTCAAGGTCGACTTGGACCAGGTTTTTCCCGAAGAGGCGCTGGTCGCAGAGACGGATGCCTCTGCTTTTGGGCATCTCCGAACGCCGCTGTGGGGAGCCCAAGGAAGGGATTCGAGCGGGCGACCTGTGGAGCTCGGCATGATCGCCGGGGCCCTCGTCAATGAGCGGGATATGCACAGGTCCGTGTTTACGCCTGACGTCATCTTTGAAGACAGGCGGCTTTCTCCGGATGAATTGGTCTTCTACAGCGCCTTGCCGCAGGCCCTGTCCACAGAAGCGGAGATGATGACACGATACCTCGGTGAGGACCTTGACGGCAAGACCCGGTGCATCCAACGTGTCCACGGCGGAACAACGGGCATCCTTGTGGACAGCCTACGCCGCTTTCGGCCCTTCACGCCCTCCTTCATGGGCCGGGCAGAAGATCAGGCTTATCTCTTCTCGGTTCTCATCCAGCCAGGACCAAAGCTCGCCTATGTGCATAAGGACGGTCTCATCATGCGGCACGACAAAGAGGCCTTCGCCCAGGAAGCTATCCAATCCGGCTATCTCGCCAAGCTCGTTGGCGATTACTTGCGCATTCTGTACTTCTCCGCCTATGCCGGGGCGCTTACGGACAATATAGCCGGATTGAAGGAAGCGGTGGATCCCTTTACAGGGTGCTTCATCTCCAGGATTCCTTGCACCGTGGTCTATCTCCGCTTCGCACTTAAGGTGGCCACTTTTTTCATGGAAGGTAAAGAGAGTGAAGGTGTGGAATTCTTAACAATGGGCGCCTCTCGGCTCATGAAGGCGCTCGATTTTGTGGACAAAAGAAAGGCTTTTCTAGAAGAAAGGCTCGAACAGGAGCGGTCCGGCTGGAATCTTTACTTCGACATCCTAACCGAAATTGAAGAAGGCCTTCGGGGAGGGGATCCCTTCGCTCTGAACCTGCGCAAGAAGGCCCGTGCCATGATAGATCAATGCGCCGTTCGCACTTGAATGGTAATGAATAATAATGAGTCCACGCTTTCGAGAGAGGCTGTTCCAATGGGGCGGCTAACCCTCTCCTTTTTTGCCTGCCCTCATCTGCTTCGGTGCAGGCGGAAAATAGAGGGAGAACAGGGTGCCTCCTGAGCGGTGGCAGTCCCCCCCATGAGAGCAGAAGGGACAGCGGCTGATTCTACCGGGGCAAGCCTCCGTTTCTTGGGTTAGGAAGCGGCATTGCGTCGAGGCCATATCGATCTGGAAGTTGTAGCGCTCTGAAAAAATTTTCATTCTGAGAAGATCGGCCCCTTTCCCTCCCGCATTGAAATCAAAGGGCCTCTTGGAAGAGTAAGCCAGGGTGTCCTGGGTGGTAAAGAAGCCTTCGAAGATTCTTCTTTGGGCCTCTTCCGGGATTCCCACCCCGTAATCATGGACTACCAGGAGGGCCCCTTCGCCCTTTTTTTGCACAGCCAGTTCAATTTTTCCTTCGTCCGGGGTGTTTTCCACGGCGTTCTTAATGAGACCCTTGATAACCTTTTGCAACACCTCAGGAGGGATGTAGATGGGGGGTACCGGTTCGAGCTGGGTGATGATCTCCACCTCACGGTGGGCAAACTGGGACTTGAGTTGCTTTAGTTGCTCCAGCACCGTTTCTTGCAAGTTCACCTCCTGGGGCACAGCCTCTTTGGGGCCGAAGATGTCTTCGATGCGGTTTCGAATTCGCGCCACCACGAGGTCTTCCCCGGTTTCTTCAGCCACGAGCGTTTCGAGTTCATCCGCACATTGATCTAGGAGGAGCGAGAGAAGGGCATAAGGCCTGGATTGCCTCCCCTCCATAATATCCTCCACTTCATACTCGATGTCCCGGATTCGATCCAGATTTCTCCTTGCCATCTCTATGTTGGCTTTCCAGGTGTCATCCGGGAGTGTGACCAGTCTCTTGGTGATGAGATTCAAAGAGCCGGAGAGCACAGCAACAGGTGTTCTCAGTTCATGGGAGAGGTGGTTGATCACTTTGTCTTTCGCCCGGTTCAGGCTACTCACCTCTCTGTAGGCCCGCTTGAGTTCCTCAGATACCCTGGCGTTCTCGATAGACAAAGACACGGTCCCGGCAATCATCTCCAGCATTTCAATGTCTCCCTGAACGAAATCGCCCCCCTTCTTGTTGATGGCACATAGCACCCCTATGATTCGACCGGTGCTTGCCAAAGGCACCAGGGCCAAATTCCTTGTTTTGTATCCCAGTTTTCTGTCTCTGTCCTCGTGAAGCCGCTGTTCCTTAGACGTGTCGGAAACGATCAAAGACCGACCTGTCTTGATGACCCGGCCCGCCACAAGCTGATCCATGGAGAAGCGGATCTCTTTGACCCTTTTTTGGGTGTCTGTGGCGTCGTATGCAGCGCCGATCACAAAGAGTTCCTGCTTTTCTTCGTCCAGAAGGATCACCACAGAACCCTCTGAATCCAGCAATCGCTTGACGTCGCTGTTCACGTAGTCCAGGAGGTCCTCCAGGTCGGGATATCTCGGGAGGGCCATGCTGATGTGGAGCATGGCTTCATTGACGCGGGCAATCCTCTTTTCTTGCGTAATATCCCTGAAGATCGCGATAACCCCCGAAGGCCCCTCATCGGATTCCGAGTAGACCGCCGCCCTGATCGAGACGTCCAGAATTCGGCCGTCCTTGGTCACCCGCTTGGATTCGTGCCGAACCAGGATCTTCTCTTTGTAAAGCCGCTTCAGGTTCTCAAAGGTTTCCCGTTTAACTTCCTCCGGTACGAAAGGGATCTTTTTCCCTTCCAGCTCGCTGAGGGTCCAGCCGAAGACCTGCGTGAACCCTGGATTCACATAGCTTGTGTAGCCCTCCATGTTGAAGACCCCGATAGGGTAGGGGACGAAATCCAGAAGGGTTCTGAAGCGCCTTTCCGACTGCCGGAGGGCCTCCTCGGCCTGTTTGCGTCGGGTCACGTCCTGAAAGGTCTCGATGGCGCCGACGATCTTTCCCGTTTCGTCTGTGAGCGGTGCGGAAGTGAAGAAGAGCCACTCCCCGTTCTCCCCGAGGTCCGGGAAGAAGATCTCGGCCTCGTAGCCCCCTTCCACCAGTTCGGACTTTCGGGTCCATCTCCCAAAATGTTCCATGATTTTCTCCTCGGGGGCCCCGTCCACCAGAAGATCGACCATAACAGGCCTTGGCTTGCGGTAAAAGGTCATCCACTGATTTCGGGTACCGATCATCCTCTCCGCCGGGATGCCCTTGAGTTTTTCGTAGGCCCGGTTGCAGTGGGTGATCACGTGATTTTCGTCGATGGCCAGGGCCGGTACGGCGCTGTCCCGAATGATGAGGGAGAGCCTCTTTTCGCTTTCTCGCAGCGTTTCCTTTTCTTCTTTACAGGCGGCGAGCGCCTTTTCCAGGTCCCTGACCCTCTTTTCCAGGGTTTCAGTGGTCGCCTTCCTGGCCATGAGCATAACCTCCCCTCAGGATGCAAGCCAAAAGCGGCTAAGACCGTACGATATGCCAGATGTTCTGAAATCTCAATAGGATTGTGGCCCTACAGAGCTTGACCTGAATTGCCCGCACAGGGCCGCACAGACAGGGGTAGAGGTTCACGCTTTTTCTGCGGGGGGGTGGGAGCCATGCGCCCGTCTATGGCGCTGCCCTGGAAGCGAGTCGCCCGCTATGCAGGTCGATCTATATCTTTCGGGGCGGGGGGGAAGAAGATGGAAAAGGTGGTCCCCCCGGACTGGTGACACCCCCCTGTCCCGGTGCAGAGCGGGCACTGGCTGATCCTTCCTGGGCAAACATCCGTCTCTCCAGGGAGGAAACGGCATCGCGAAGAGGTGATGTCGATCTTGAAGTTGTAGCGCTCCGAGAAAATCTTCATCCTCAAGAGATCGGCCCCTTTCCCTCCGGCATTGAAATCAAAAGGCCTTTTGGAAGAGTAAGCCATGGTGTCCTGGGTGGTGAAGAAGCCTTCGAAAATTCTCCGTTGTGCATCCTCGGTAATGCCGATCCCACAGTCGTATACCACCAGTTCGGCCCCTTCGCCTTTCTTCTGCACCGTCACCTCGATCTTTCCTTCATCGGGGGTGTTTTCAACCGCATTCCGTATCAATCCATCCACAACTTTCTCCAAAACATCGGGAGGGAGGAAAATGCGGGGCGTGGGTTCGATGTGAGAAATAATTTCCACATCCCGGTGGGCAAAGGAGGGCTCAAGACGGGCTAGCCTTTCCTTGACCGTCCCATCCAGGCTGATTTCCTTGGGGACAGCCTCTTTTGTGCCAAAAATCTCATTCACCCTATCTCTCAACCGCTGGACAACACGACCCTCTCCAATCTCCTCCGCAACCAAGGTCTCCAGCTCATCAGCACACGCATCGATCATGAGCGAGAGAAGCCCCTCGCTCTTGTAGTGTTTGTTCTCCATAATGTCATGCACCTGGAATTGCATATCCACGATGCGGTCCAGGTTTCTCTGCATTCTTTTCAGGGTAGGCTTCCAGGTCTCTTCCGGGAGAGCCTCCAGCCTTCTCGCTAGGGTATTCATGGATCCGGAAAGGATGGCGACGGGTGTTCTCAATTCATGGGAAAGATGATTGATCACCTTATCCTTGGCCCGGTTCAAACTGGTCACTTCTAAGTAGGCCCTTTTGACTTCCTCAGAAAACCGCGCATTTTCGATGGAAAGGGCAACCGTGCCCGCGATCATGTTGAGGAGCTCAATATCGGATCGCTCAAAGTCGGCGTCCTTCTTGTTGATGGCGCAAAGTGCCCCGATGATGCGGTCGCTGCTTTTCAGGGGCGTAAGAGCCAGGTTTCTGGTCTTGTAACCCAGAAGTTTATCCCTTGCTTCGTGAAGATGGGCGTCTTTGGAGGTGTCGGACACGATCATAGGTTCTCCGCTCTTGATGACCTGCCCTGCCATGAGCTGATCCATTGAAAAGCGGATCTCTTTGATCCTCCGCTCTGTATCCATGTCGTCATAGGCTGCCCCGATGATGAAGAGTTCCTTTTTAAACTCATCGAGAAGAACGACAATGGCTCCCTCTGTGGCCAAAAGCCTTTTCATCTCACTGTTGATATAGTAGAGGAGATCTTCCAGGTCGGGGTATCGGGGCAGAGCCATGCTGATGCGAAGCATGGCCTCATTGTTTCGGGTGATCCTTTTTTCTTCGGTCACATCTCTCAGGATCACCAGCTCACCGGCGGGTTCCTCCTCGTTCTCTGAGAACACGGCCGCCCTCATGATCACGTCCCGGACCCGGCCGTCCTTGGTGGACCAAAGGCTTTCCTCGCGAAGCATGATCTTTCTCTGAAAGAGTTGCTTGAGTATTTTCATGGCCTGCGGTTCGGGGCCCGGACGGTCGTGATCAAACTTTTTCCCTTCCAGTTCCCTGAGGGTCCAGCCGAAGTCCTCGGTGAATGCGGGGTTCAGATAGGAAATACGGCCGTCCAAGGTGAAGACCACGATGGGGTAAGGGGCAAAATCAAGGAGCGTTCTGTAGCGCCTTTCCGACTTTCGGAGAGCCTCTTCCGAGCGCTTGCGCTCGCTCACATCTTGGAGGGTTTCCAGGGCGCCGGTAATATGGCCCTCTTCATCGAACAAAGGTGCCCCTGTAAAAAAGAGCCACTTGCCGTTTTTTCCCAAATCCGGGAAAAAGGCCTCAGCCTCAAAGGCCCCGTCGATGACCGTTGACTTTCGGTACTTGCCCCCGTAATAGCGGGTCATCTCCGCCTCTGAGGCCCTGTTCACGATGAAGTCCGCCATGACGGGCCTCTCGCTGCCATAAAAAGCCATCCACTGAGCCCGGGTTCCAATGATTTTATAGGCGGGGATGCCGGTCAGGTTCTCATAGGCCCTGTTACAGTGGGTCATGACATGCTTATCGTCGATCACAAAAGCGGGAATAGGGCTTCCCTGTACAATCTGGGTGAGCCTTTTTTCACTTTCCCGAAGGGCCTCCTCGGCTTGGCGGCGCTCGGTCACGTCCAGCAGCGTTTCAATGGCTCCCGTCATTCTACCTTCAGCGTCTCTGAGCGGTGCTGCGGTCAGCAAAAGCCATTTTCCCCCATTCCCCAGTTTTGGAAAGAAAGCCTCCACCTCGTAGGCCCCTTCCTTGATCCCCGATTTCCGGCACTTGCCGCCGTAGTACCAGGCCATTTCCTCCTCAGGAGCGCCGTCCAAGATGAAATCAGCCATTAAAGGCCGCTCCTGGGAATCGGCGTCCAGCCATTCTTGATGACTTCCGATGATTTCGTCCGCAGAAACCCCGGTCAGAGTTTCGTAAGCCTTGTTGCAATGGGTGATGGTGTGGGTATCGTCAATAACAAAGGCGGGAATGGGGCTTGCCTGAATGATTTCCGAAAGTCTTTTTTCACTCCGGCGCAGGGCCTCTTCAACCTCTTTACTCCTTGTTGCCTCTGCTTCCAGTGCGCTGATCCGTTGCTCCAGGTCCTCATAACTCGGCTTGCTGGCCATGGAAAAATCCTCCCATAGAAACAAGGGAATGGTGTCATGCTGTCCCGGTCACGCAAACAGGCCACACGGATCGGGAGGGGAAATCGCTTTCGAGCCGGTTGAAAGGGGACGTTATTACAGGGCAATTGAAATCTCAACATTTTTTGGTCTTCCAGGATCTCGTGGGCTCCAGTAATCCGGTCATTTTCGGGAAGGATGACTCAAAAAGCTCTCGAGACTGTCTAGCAATTCTGGGGTTTCGAAAAAGACTGTGGTATGAATGCAGCATCTTGAATTCCGTCGGTTTGGAGCTTTGGGGGAGCTATGTCCAGCCACCGTTTCGCCATCCAGTTGATCACCGCCATGTGTGTTGCCGAAGTTTTCAGCATGATGGGCGTCTTCGCCTTTCCCGCGCTTCTCCCACGGTTCTTCGAAGCATGGGGCCTGACCCACACCGAGGCAGGCTGGATCAATGGCATTTTCTTTGCGGGTTATACGATCACGGTCCCCATCCTGGCTAGCTTGACGGATCGTGTGGATGCACGGCGCATCTACCTGGCTTCGGCCGCAGTGGGTGCCGCAGCCTGCCTCGGCTTTGGACTGCTGGCCCAAGGATTCTGGACAGCCCTTCTTTTTCGGACGCTGGGCGGCGTGGGGCTTGCTGGAACGTTTATTCCGGGCCTTAAAGTCCTTGTGGACCGCCTGGAGGGGGCTGTCCAGGCGCGGGCCATTTCGTTCTACACCGCCACGTTCAGTCTGGGCACCAGTGGATCTTTCCTGGCTGCAGGCCAGCTCGAGACGCACTTCGGCTGGCGGAGCGCCTTCGCCGTTGCTGCCGCAGGGGCGGGGCTCGCTCTTGTCCTGGCAGCCACGGTTACCCGGTCCAGGCCGCCACGACCCAGCGCGATACCGGGCACCCGTCTCATGGATTTCCGTCCCGTCTTCCATAACCGTAAGGCTCTGGCCTACATTCTCGCCTATGCGGCCCATATGTGGGAACTCTTCTCTTTCAGATCGTGGATGGTGGCCTTTCTTGCTTTCAGTCTGGGCATGCAACCCACCAAGGACGGCACCTGGTCCCCATCGGTCGTTGTAGCCCTGACATCTCTCGTGGCCATGTGGGCAAGTGTGGGCGGTGCAGAACTGGCCATACGGTTCGGGCGCAACCGCGTTCTCAGCCTGGTCATGGGCGGATCCGCCTTGTTCGGCTGTGCCATGGGTTTTACCGCTTCGCTGCCTTATGCCGTGGTGGCCACCCTGTGCGTTGTGTACGCTCTTTTTGTGCAGGCCGACTCTGCCGCCCTTCACATCGGCACGGTTCAAAGCGCGGATCCGAACCGGCGGGGCGCAGCTATGGCGGTCCAATCTCTTCTGGGTTTTGGGTCCGCCTCCCTGGGACCGATTGCTGTGGGCACGGTACTCGACCTAACAGGCGGCGGTCAGACGGTGATGTCGTGGGGTATCGGGTTTATGGCCATGGGCATTGGTGTGGGGATGGGCCCGGTTATTTTGAGAATCCTGAGACCTGAAACAGAGGCCCAATCGGAGGGCGTCTCCTAAAAAATAGGTCCGGTTCAGCCGCTTGTCTGGACCACAGTGAAAACCGATAGGGTCGCAGGCCGTGACAACCGAATCAATTTATCGGATATGATTTACAAGTCTCCTTTGGTTACCCGCATTTTGATGGGCAAAACTCCTCTTTCTCGACTTTCTGCGTCCGGGGCAAAAGCTTAGTAGGATCGTTGCCACCGCCCCTGCTTTTGCCTGGGACCGCCGCGGTCGGGCCGTGGCCGGGCTTTATTCACATTAAGCCGTCGTCCTTTGAGTTCCATACCGTTAAGACCATCGATCGCAGCCTGCGCTTCATCTTTAGCGGGCATTTCCACAAATCCGAACCCTCTTGACCTGCCGGTGAACTTGTCCTTTATGATGTTAACAGACTCCACCGTTCCGAATGCTTGAAAAGCCTCCATGAGCTCTTCCTCGGTGACATCATAAGACAAACTCCCTACGTAGATGTTCATACGACACTCCTTTCTTGGCGACAGGGTTTTGCTTTGCATAGCATTCAGAATGTGAACCCATAACCATGGCACTGCCAATGGTAGGATTGATCATTCTGACTGAGCCTTTGTTTCGGAATAGGCCGGTGTCCTGTCAGTACCCCGGTTAATGGACATGCAAATCCGCGATCTTGTGAAAGTGATGGCGATAAATGGCCAGTGTGACAACCAGAGCGAAAAACCGCGGACGGTGAAAGAGCGTCCACAACAAGATTCCCCAATAGTGGAACCGCTCCTTGCTGAGGACACCCAAACGGATGGTTGAACGGAAGAAAGCAAAGAAGTATCGAATGTTGAGGGGGGCTTTCACTCTCGGCGGCTTATACTCTCGCAGAAAAGTCTTAACGCGCTGATAATACTGTTTATGAGAATAGATGTGGGAAAGTATATTGCTGTAACCCTTGTGCAATAAATCGATATTCATGCGTGTTACGATGTTTGTTGTCCCGTCCGTATTTCCTGACATATTGCCAAGCAGACGGCCCTCTTTCTTCAGGCGTTCGTAAAGCCTCGTTCCTACAGGCGCCTGGAGGAGTCCCACCATGGCGGTCACAATGCCGCTGTTTTGAATGAACTCAATCTGTCGCTGAAAGATGGAGCGTGTATCACTGTCAAAGCCCACAATGAAACCGCCCTGCACCTGCAACCCTTTTTGCTGGATACGTTTTACATCGCCCAACAGGTCACGGCTTTTGTTTTGCTTCTTGTTGCACTCAGCCAGGCCCTCCTCATTCGGCGTTTCAATTCCAATGAAGACCGCGTCAAAACCAGCCTCTACCATCATTTCCATCAATTCATTGTCATCAGCCAAGTCTATGGAAGCTTCGGTGTTGAATGGCAAACCTTTCTTGTTCTTTCGCCACTCAATCAAAGACGGTAGGAGTTTGGCTTTGAGGTATTTCTTGTTTCCGATAAAGTTGTCATCCACGATGAAAACCTGCGCACGCCATCCCAAGTCATAGAGGCCGTCCAACTCAGTTATGATCTGGTCAGTGCTCTTGATCCTGGGGCGGTGACCAAACAAAGCGGTCACATTGCAGAAATCGCAATTAAATGGACAGCCCCGCGAGAACTGGACACTCATGGAAGCGTAGTGCTTGAAATTGATCAAGTCCCACTTGGGGGCCGGTGTTTCTTTTATGTCACAAAACGTCGAGGTCGCGTACAGACGCTGCGCATGGCCTTTCTCCAGATCGGCCAAAAAAGGAGCGAGAGTTATTTCGGCCTCGTTCAGCACGAAATGGTCAACGCCTTCAAACTTCTCGCGCTCACATGTGAAAAGCGGACCACCGGCAACGACCTTGATGCCCGCTTTCTTGCACTGATCAATGATATGATAGGCGGATTGTCTGTGAACAGCCATGCCGCTCACAAAGACAATGTCAGCCCATTCCAGATCATCTTCTGTGAGCTTTGTTACATTTGTATCAACCAAGCGCACGGACCACTCCCTGGGCAGCATCCCCGCCAAGGTCAGCAGACCAAGGGGTGGATATGCGGCCTTTTTGCGAATAAATTTCAGTGCGTGCTTGAAACTCCAGAACGTGTCCGGGCATTCGGGGTAGATGAGAAGTGCTTTCAATGTGTTTCCTTTACTCTGAGCATGCTTGTAGACAGCCTACCGATACAAATCGGCCTGGATCAGCACCTTTAGGAAACCAAGAGACAGGGACTGGGAGGATAGACCGGCGGTTTCTCTGCAGGCGGGCAAATTTATCCTAGACGTCGAATATGTAATAAAAGAACTTATTAAGTAAAACATCAAAGGATTCTCCAAGTCAAGAGAAATCGACCTGAATCACCCAAAATCGAGGCTGTTTGTCTCTCTTTGTTCCTTTCAGGGCATGTGAGAAATAAGGGAAACATCGCTATCAGGTTCCATCTTGTATCATGGCAATGACTTCCTCATCATTGAGATCACGCCAGTGTTCATATGCATCGGCCACAGCAAAAATAGGCAGACGGCTCAGATCCGGGCAGATCACCCTGTCCACCAGGGGAGAGATTCGGCGGTGAGCGCTCATAGATGAGGTGGGTGCTGCAACCACGATGGCCGCGGGTTGATGTTTTCTTATCACCCGGACCGCCGCCTCCATGGTCAAACCCGATGCGAGACCGTCATCCACCAGAATCGCAGTGGCATCCTGGAGATCCGGAAAGGCGGCGGCTGGCCCATACCGGTCCAGACGCGTCCGGATCGTTTCCAGTGCCCGTTCTTTTTGTTGGCTAATGGTCTCCTCCGTAATACGCAGCCTCCGAACCAGGGGCTCATTGAGATGCAGGCTACCGTCTGAGGCGACAGACCCGAACCCTGCTTCGGGGCTGTCCGGTATCTGGAGTTTCCTGACCACTATGAGGTGAAGAGGGCAAGCCAAGGCTTTTGCTATGGGCAGGGCCACGGCCACACCACCGTTGGGGATGGCCAGGATGATGGGCCGCTGCAAGTGGTAGGGCTCGAGCTTCTCAGCCAAGAAGAGACCCGCATTGTGCCGGTCTTTGTATTTTGGCCCTTCCCAGTACATTTCCATGAGAAATTCCCCAATTCGGATGTATTATACCAACCTTTGAGTTAGATATAAACTGGCTGTTGCCCAGATCACGGTAATCTCATTGTGCCGTCAGGTTGATCACGCCTTTCCTTCAATACCGAGGCTCACGGCCTTGCCCGCCTCAGGAGTGCTGCTCATTTCAGCAAAGACGTGATCACCCTTTGGTGGAGAAGCTTTTGTTGATTTGGACAACAGCCCGCAAAGGCTGGACTCCCCAATTTAAGATATCCTTCAGGGGAGAATTCTGCTACGGTGGAGACGGAAATCTCGTTTTAACAGATGAAAAAGCTGGAGGTTGGCGATTCCGCCATGGGCCTTCGTGTGATGCCTCCCCGGGCGGGTGGCTGGGTGTTCAAAACAATGTAGGTGTGGTTTCAAACATGAAAATCACGGGTCCCACCGACTCAGTTCTCTAAGGAGGCTTGCCATGAAACAGGTACTGAGACTTTTGCTTGTTCTTTTTGTTGTAACCTTCGTGTTTTCAAACGCCTGGGCTGACTTGCAGGTGGGGCAGGTCCCCCCGAAGATCGATTTGAAGGAGAAACTGGGGGGGCGTTTGGACGGTACGCCGTGGAGTAGCGATGAGTTGAAAGGCAAAGTATACGTTCTTTTCTATGTAGACCCTGATGAAGCGGATCTCAACGACGAGACGAGTGAGGCCCTCCGCAAGGAGAATTTTCCCAGCGAGAAATTCCAGTCCACAGCCATTATCAATATGGCAGCCACCTGGCTTCCCAATTTCGCTATCTCTAAGAAACTGAAAAAAAAGCAAGAAACTTATCCGAGCACAATCTATGTCCGCGATTACAAGAAGGTCGTGGTCAAGGCTTGGAACATCGCCGATGACAACAGTGATGTCCTGGCCTTCGACAAAGAGGGAAGGTTGATTTTCAGAAAAGACGGCAAGTTGACGCCGGAGGAGATCCAGAGGCTCCTCCAGGTCATCCGTGATAATCTCTAATCTCCCCATCAGGGGGTTTTTTGAGGATGACCCGGAGCACCTCCAAGTGTCGCCTGAAAGAGCAAGGTCTTGAGCCGGGAAGCTGCCTGATCAAGGTAAACGGGAAGCGTCTGCCCGCATGCCGCTCTACCCTGAAGCATGATAAAGGCCGGATATACCGGCTCATCACTTCCATTCACCTCTCGCGTCCGGAGAACTACCTCTCCATTTATCAGTCGGGCTGCAATTTCTCCTGCCGCAAATGTCATTCCTGGTATTTCAGCAAGATCAAAGAGGGCGACTGGTACACGCCCGGAGATATCCTGGAAAAAGCAGTGGCCTACGAGGCGATCGTGAACCTGAAAGAGCCGCGAGAAAGGGCGACGGCCTGGCACGCCCAGGAAACCTGCCGGTGCTGCGGGAGTTGCGTCATGCGCGGGTGTCGGTCGACGGGTTGTCCGGGAGTATTGGGTCCTGAGTCTATCCTATTCAGCCCCCAGGGCTTCGGTCCAGCAAGAAACATCGTAGCATTCACCGGAGGCGATATAACCTGTTGCCCAGAGTTCTACATGGAATGTGCTCGCCTCATTAAATCCCATACAGAACTTTGGATACTCCTTGAAACGAACGGATACGGTCTTACGCCGGAGAACCTGGATCGCCTTCAAGAGGCAGGGGTGGATGCCTTCTGGTTGGACATTAAGGCCCATGATCCCGAAAAACACAAATGGCTCACGGGGTGTTCCAACGAGTCCATCCTAAAGCTGCCGGAAGAAATTCTTAAGCGGAGATTCACTCTCGAGGTTCTTTCCCTGTACATCCCTGATCTTGTGGAAACGGACGAACTGGAGAGGATCGCCCGAGATCTCGCGGCAGTAGACCCCACTGTCCCTTTCACCGTTCTCGCCTTCTTTCCTGAGCACCAAATGAAAGACTTCAGGTGCCCGAACACCAGGGAAATGGTGGAGGCTTATCACCGCGTAAAAGCCACGGGCTTGCAGAACATCCGGTTGGGCAACATGGGTGTCTTCGTGCGGACGGACGAGGATCAGGAATACATTACGGCCAACATCGATCCGAGTGCGCTTTGAAGCGACCGCTCATGGGAGAAAAAAACTGGCCGGGTCTTTGACGACCTTAGATCAACAGCTTGGCTCTTTGATATCCCAGTGCAAGGAAATGAGTCTTGTGAGGCGCTCGAATTGCTTCTCAGTGGAGCCGCCTGAAATGGCCTCCTCCAGCGCAAGATTGATCTCGGTCCGGTATCTTGCCTCCAATTTCCTTGTCGTGCTGACCGTAACCGGCCTTTCACCGAGTTCTCTTGCAAGGCCGGAAATGATACTGCCAACCACATAAGCGGTGAGTAATCGGTCGGGCCTCCTCTCTTCTCCACAAAGCTCTGTCATTTGTTGCAAATTATCATAGAAGAATCCTTTGTCCATAAGCTCCCGAACAAGGGCAATTCCTTTCTGCTCCATATCAGCCAGACCTCCTTTGCAGCCTATGTGGGGTGTGCTCGAACTGGAGTCGCGCAGCCTTTCGTCTCCTGCAACCTTTACAGCAGTTGTTGCGTGAGGCTAAAATAAGATGGTAGATTCAGCGTGTCAAATCCAAACCGAGAAGATTCACGATTGACGATTCATGATCGAAAATGACCAATGACAAATGACAAGTGACCAACAGGGAGGGAGCTATGAAGTGCCATAAGGTGGACTATGAATTGATCGGAGACGATATGCAGATTGTGGAGGTGGAATTGGATCCTGGAGAAACGGTTATTGCAGAGGCCGGGGCCATGAACTACATGGAGGAGGGTGTTACCTTTGAAGCGCGGATGGGTGACGGTTCGAGCACGGACGACGGCATCATGGGAAAACTCTTAAATGTTGGGAAACGGGTGCTGACAGGGGAGTCCGTCTTCCTGACCCACTTTACGAATCAAGGCAGCGGCAAGCAACGCGTCTCCTTTGCAGCACCCTATCCCGGAAAGATCGTTGCCGTGGATATGGCCAAGGTGGGGAATGAACTCCTGTGCCAGAAAGATGCTTTTCTGGCTGCAGCCTATGGCACACAGATCGGTATCGCATTCGCCAGACGCCTTGGAACAGGATTTTTTGGAGGCGAAGGGTTCATTCTTCAGCGTCTTCAAGGCGACGGTATGGCCTTTATTCATGCCTGCGGCACAGTGATCAAGAAAACCCTGAACAATGAACGTCTGCGGGTGGATACGGGCTGCTTGGTTGCATTCACCAAAGGCATTGATTATGACATAGAACGGGTGCGGAGTCTCAAATCCATGTTCTTTGGCGGTGAGGGCCTTTTTTTGGCCACCCTGAGCGGCACGGGCATTGTACTCCTTCAGAGTCTCCCCTTCTCCAGAATGGCGGATCGAATCCTTGCCCATGCTCCTTCCAAGGGGGGCACCCGGAGGGGAGAAGGCTCACTGCTCGGCAGCTTGGGCGACATGTTAGACGGGGACCGATGAGGAATGACGATTGGCGATTGATCATTTGACGGCAGCCTGCTAGCCGTCGGGGGATAGGGTTTCAGCTATGCCAGATATTTCAGAAGCAAAGCGGGCATTTTCTATGGCAAGAGCCGTGCGCTGGCTCAGACTCATAAACAGAGCAACATCTTCCTTTCGAAACCCATAGGGTCCCTGCAAGGAGTCAACATAGATGACACCTATGGTTTTTTCGTCTGAAACCATGGGTACACACATCACGGACTCAATCTTCATGATCTTCAAGGTGTCTGCAAGTTCATCGTCGCCTTCGGATTCGGCATCCGGGAGGGCGACGGGTTCTCGAACCTGTAAGACGCGCTGGACCACGTCCTCACAATAGGTAAAAGGTTTTGCGTCGCTGGCGTGTTTCGATTTGGAGATGATTTCCTTTACCCCGCCCGTTTCTGGATCGATGAGAATGAAAGCGCCTCTATCAAGTCTCCTGAGAAGATCGAGGGTGTAGCCGAGTATCATCTTCAAAGCTTCTTCAAGAGGTAATCCCCTGGCGAGCGTCTCAGATGCTCTATAGAGCAGTGTTGCCTTTTTTTCATGGGTCCTGGTTCTTCGCTCGATGACATGTTCGTCCGTCGGCTCGGTCAGTTCGATAATGTCCGAGTCGGACCTGACCTGCTCCAGGCAGCCTTCGCCGAGGCAAATGGCGGTCTTCCCCATTGTTATAGGGATACCCTGTTCTATTTCCACTTCCACGCCGGGTTCTATAGGCTGGCCACGATACAGCGTCCCGTTGCGGCTGGCTAGGTCTGTGATGAAATACCTGTCTCCTTTCTTCACAATACGAAGATGTTTTCGAGATACCGTTTTGTCATTGACGTGGATGTTGTTATCCGGAGACCGGCCCAAATAATTCTCACCATCTCCGAAGCGGTAAGCTCGGCCAGCTTTTGGCCCGTTCAAGATATACAGTTTCACCATGGTTTGTTGACCTCCCTCAATTTACCATCCTTCGCCAGGGCGTCCACATGCGGCGAGTGAGGAATTCACGAGGTTCCCCCGGTCTTTAGTATAAGCGTTTCCTTCAACCCTGATGCTTCCCAGGCCTTCAATGCTTTCACTGTGCCCAGATAAGCCTTCACAAAGGCTGAATCCTTCATTGCCAAGCACATCAGAGTCTTTCCTACGGCGATGAAATGCCGCTCATCCACAGGGACTCTAACGCCGGGTGTGATCTTTTCACCATTGACGTACGTGCCGTTCCTGCTCCCCAAGTCCTGTATGAAGAAGCCGTCATCTGTCTTGCCTATGACCAGATGCTTTCGGGAAACGAAATCGTCTCTCAGCACAATGTGGTTGTCAGGAAATCTTCCCACAGAGAGAGGGGGGGTTTGGAGTTCAAAACACCGCCCTGCGTCCGGTCCTTCCAAAACATAGACGTTACGCATCGCGCCTGTCTCCTCACATGCCATGCGAACTTGCAGCGGGCAGCCGTTCCCTGAGCGCAGTCTGGGGTCTTCCCTCACCCATGATTCGTGTCACCCCATGATCTTTCCAGTTGGCCTTCGTGATGGTTTGTCGCCGGACTGGCTCGTTTTCCGCCAACTCTCACTGTTTCAGATAGGGCTTGTCCGATTCCATTTCCACACTAACATAGTCCCCAAGCCGCACCTTTAGATCCAGGGGCAGCGACACAGAGGCTTTCCAGCCATCTCCTTGCATATAGAAATAGAGTTTCCTCGACGTGTCATAGTACACCTCAGCCCTGGGGTAGTAGTGGTAGTGATGTTTTGCCCGGTACCCATGGGCCGGCGCATGGGGGGGCGGACCACCTTTTGCCTTTGATTTTGATCCGCCCCATGCGGTGAGCGGAAACAAGAAAAAGCAGAACGCGATCAAAAGGATAAAGCATTGAATATTCAGGCTTTTCATCGTTGCCCTCCCGGTGTTCCTGGAATCATGAGCCGGTCGGCCAGACCAAGGTGCGGACAAGACCCATGACCGACCTGCGCTGGATGAGATTCAGCCCAACCCTAAGTATATAGCAAGAACCCTGCCAAAATTTGGACAAGTTGAAAAGACAATAAATCCAGCCAATTGCAAGCCATGGAGGGACTCAGGCGCTGCAAGCAGTGACAAAAATGGTCACAAAATGGAAGAGTGTTCCAAAATTCGTTCGCCGCCTTTTAGGATCTTCCGGCAAAGGAGTCCACATCGCTTAAAGGGTTTCGCATGAATAACGCATATAGAAGGCCGTGAAGGGTTTTTTTCGATTCCAAGGCTCACGGCCTTCTTTCGTGGTCAACGGCTTTTCCCTGTAATCACGCTCACTCATTTGCCGGAGGACCCTCTTTTCCATTTGCGGACGGAGCCGGGATGGCATGAGCAATCAAATGCCGATCCATAGGAGTGGATTGTTTTTCTTCATGGAAATTTGGTATGATTTCATTTTTGCTGACGCATTATGACACCGTGAGTTACCCGCCTACGCAGAAAGCCACGGGCTTGGCCGTGGATGACTGTTAGGCAGGATAACCCGCCGTAGCCCTATTGGGACAAAGGCGGAGAAAGGAGTATGTGATGAAGGTTCCCCAATACGTGAGTGTTGATGAAGTCAAGAGGGTTTGCAAAGAACTCAGAATCAGTGATTGGACGAAGAAGAAAGAGTCCAAGGTGTCCCTAAAGGAAGCCAAGATCATCCTGGCGGCGGTGAACGAGGAGGGGATGGACATCGAGTCCGGAGAATTCCGTCAGGGTCTTGAAGTCGAACTCGAGCACGGGATGCAGTTCAAAGACGCCAACGTGACGAACAACCACCCCCTGCTCACAGGGCTGATTGTACTGGCCCATTTCAAGGAATCTTTGGACTACTACCGGCTGTTGGAGGTGGCCGAATTGGAGGGCGATTTGGTCAAGGCCATAGCCACGGGCAAGGCTACAAAAGTCAAGGCCTACTACAAGAGACTGGCTGAGGCGAGAATCGCCTTGAACCAAGCAGAATTGAAGCGCCTAGAATGATCATGAAGAATGGCATTTTGCTGTTTCTCACTTTCTTTGGTCTTTTGCTGTTCGGCTCCTGTGCGAGTCAAGACGCCCTTGATGAGATACGGGCCTCCGGGGAGATCACGGTGCTCACCAGAAACAACGCACATTGCTATCACATCTACCGGGAACAACCCATGGGCTTCGAGTATGATTTGGCCAAGGCCTTTGCTGACTACCTGGGCGTGGAGCTCAGGGTGGTCACGCCGACCTGGGAAGGGCTTCTTGGGGGATTGAACGCGGGGAGAGGTGATTTTGTTGCAGCGAGCATGAGCATCACCCCGTCACGGCAGAAAGAGGTGGATTTCTCTCACGGGTATCTTGCTGTTCACCAGCATGTCATTCTCCACAAGAGCGATGGCAATACGAAAAAGATTGAAAACCTGGCAGGCAGAATCATTCATGTGCGGCGGGGCACGACCTATGAAGAAACGTTGAAAAGACTGAAGGCCAAAGGTTTGGACATCGAGATCAAGCTGTATGATGACATGCCCACCGAGGAATTGATCAGGATGGTGGCTGAACGAGAAATCGATGTGACTGTGGCTGACACCCATATCGCCCATTTGAACCGACGTTATTACCCGGATGTGAGAATCGCATTTCCTCTTGGAAAGCCTCTGAAGCTGGGCTGGGCGGTCAAGAAAGGGGAGAAGGCCCTACTGGACGCCATTAACAGGTTTTTTGAACAAATAATAGGGGAAGGCACTTTCCAAAAGACCTACGATCAGTATTTTGCCAATGTGGAAATTTTTGATTACGTGGACCTCAAGAAATACCATCGGAGAATTGAGAAACGGCTTCCCAAGTACGAGGAGATCATCCGGAATGCCGCAAAGAGGTACGGTTTTGACTGGCGATTGATCGCCGCTATGATCTATCAAGAGTCCCATTTCGACCCGGGAGCCAAGAGCTACACCGGAGTCAGGGGCATCATGCAGCTTACTCTGGAGACGTCCAAAGAGATGGGAGTCGAAAACCGTCTGGACCCCAAGGAGAGTATCAAAGGCGGCGTCAGATACCTCAGAAAGCTATACAACAAATTCGAAGGAGCCACAGAGCCGGACAGGTTGCTCATGGCCCTTGCCAGCTACAATGTGGGTTACAGGCATGTGCAAGACGCTCAGACCATCGCAGAGGAGATGGACCTGGATCCCAACAGCTGGGCGGCTCTAGAACAGACCTTTCCTCTACTGTGCCAGCCCAAGTATTACAGGAAGAGCAGAAGCGGTTATTGCCGCGGCAGAGAGCCTGTGCGTTACGTCAACAGAATCCTCACCTATTACGATATCCTGAAGAGAGAGGCGATCAGCTGAGCGGTGTGTCCCTGGTGAGCCCAAAGGAGAGCGCATCACAGAAATGCTCACATCCGCAGGCTTTCATTCTGTCACGGTCCGCCTTCTGCCACGGCCTCTCTAAAATGGAATCAACTTGACATTTTTTGTATTTTTTGATAAAAATATATTAATTTAAACTAACATAGCTTATTTTAGAGGGTCCATACGCCTCGTACTTCGAAGCAGAAGCGGGGTTTTTTGCTGGGGTACCCGTGCCTGTTTTTGCGGCAGCCGGACGAGAAGCCTTTTACCCGCACTGAACGAGGGGGCGGAGGCCGGGTTCGCCCAGGCCGTCAGCATTATGGCCAATTCAACAACATATAAAGTCCTCGTCGAGGGGATTGGCGAAGGTCACAGGTGGGAAGACGTCAAGGAGAAGCTTTCCGCCCTTCTCAGAGTTGCACCTGAGAGAATCGACCTTCTCCTCCAAGAAAAGCCGATGGTGGTGAAGAAGGATCTGGACCGGGCGAGCGCTCTAAAGCTTAAATCAATCCTGGAAAGCACGGGCGTCCTTTGCGGCATTGAGATCACAAAGCGTTCGGACAAATCGCCTTTGAAGGGGCAAGTTGATTTGGCAGCCATTTCCGTGGACGACAGCGAGAAAACCATGGTCTGCCCAAAGTGCGGTTTCAGGCAGAGGCCGTCTGATACGTGTGTGCGCTGCGCGATCATGGTGGACAAGTTCCTGAGCATGATCGAACATGAAGAACCGGTCGGAGAAAACGGTTTTGAAGCCTCTCCTGTTGTAACATCAACGAGTGGTGCCTATGAACAACTGATCAAATTCTTGGGAACGAAGTACGGCTTGGTTAGCGCAGGTGTTGTGGTGATCCTTCTTGTGGGCCTGCTTTTCGAGTTCCTTTACCTCCAAGGAGATCTGATCGCCAGTGGCTCAGTGGATATAGTGAACAAGAAAGATGCGTTTGAGATTACCGTGACCCAGCCGTGGAAGGAATATCTGGTGGAGATCTCCACGGCTGGTCGACAGAGAAAACTGATCTATCGCCTGGTAGGACCGGAGGGCATGGTACTTCACGAAGATATAGAGTATGAAAGCCGCAAAGGGGCTCGCACCTTCACCTTCAAGCCCTCTATGTCCGGGACCTACACTCTCTACGTAGACCCCGGGGTCCTGACTTACGGAGGATGGGGCTATGCATATGTGAAGGTGTATATCAATGACCGCAGGCTCTTCCATAGAATTCTCGATTGGTTCAACCTTTAAACCACTCAGTCCGTTGTCATTTCACGCTGATCATTGATCACTGATCATCGGACATCCGTCATCAGTCATCGGTCAGTGAGGACCTGGGGTACTGCAGTATTGTATGGTTTCAACACGCTCGATGATCGCAATTCCATCTCTTCCTTTAATCTAATTTAGCCGTCGCGACCAAATTACTCCGCCGTACCAACTTGTCATTTGGGTTTTGTCATTCATTTGACATTTGGACCCTGGTCGCCTCCGGCGCCGCCGAAGGCGGGTAAACTTTGGCATTTGACATTCATTAATCGTCATTGGTCAGTTCCCTCCTGCGCCTGTCAGCGTGTCCACGCTATCTTTGGAGCGCGACTTTAGAGAAAAGAGGCGTCGAACAAGTCCGGCGCCCTTGCGAATAGCTTTGGCGGCGAAAAAGCGGTAAATATGAAAATTAAAGCGTAGTTTCAGGCCGTTAGCATTTTTCCAATGAAGCCTTCACAGTCTCACACAAACATGCCATAATAGGTCCCGGTGGTCTTCGTGGCATAGAATCCTGTAACGTGGATATCAAGCCCGCCTCGTTGAATACAGTCCCCTAGGGAAAATTCAGCATGGCCCGCCTTGTTTAGGCGCACATTCAAAAGTATCCTGGTCGCCCATTTTGTGGGCTTCCAAATTTTTGAGCTTCTAACCAACACCCCACATGAAACCTTAGGAGGAGGTGAAAGATGAAAAAAAATCTCGAAGCCCCGATTTTCCATGATACCATTCTGCCTCTCTCCACAGATGCTTTGAACACAGGAAAGGATCTGAAAAAGATGAGCGGTCCTGATCTTTTCGAAAAGATGCCCCATTTTTTCGACGGCCGCTTATCGAAAAAGCAGCGTTTCAACATTGTCACCACAAAACAGTGGAAGGAATATTTGGATGGTCTGGAGTGCAGCCTGTGCGGAAAGAAGGGCGGAAAGTGCAAGTGCCGCCCCGAGGACTTGTTCTAGGAAAGCAAGCGGATTTCAGAGCCTGACTTCAAATGCTAAATGAGAGAGGGCCAATGGCACCCAGGGAAGGGACATCGTGAGCGAAATCAGGAGGAGTTACTGCGGTCTTTGCCACCCCCGCTGTGGCCTGCTCTTGGAAATGGAAGAGGGGAGGGCTGTCAGAGTTAAGGGTGATCCGGATCACCCCATCTCCAGGGGCCGGATTTGTAGCCGGGGCAAGTTGATGATCGACCACGTCTATCATCCGGCACGGCTCAACTATCCCATCAAGCGAACCGGAGAGAAGGGGGAGGGTCTGTGGCAGCGTGTTCCATGGGATCAGGCTCTGGAGGAGGTGGCCGAAAAACTGTCTGCTCTGAAGGAACAATACGGCCCGGAGACCCTGGCCTTTACCCATGGCACCAAGCGAACCTATCACTGGGACGGCCGGCGCTTCTACAACCTATTCGGGTCGCCCAACATCTGCGGGGCCAACAACGTGTGCATGTGCCCCAGTCAGGCTGTTGAGTTTGCGACCTATGGGGGTTTTACATGGGGTGATCTGCGCCAAACCCAGTGCCTGGTTCTGTGGGGACACGCGCCCTCTCAATCCAATCCTATCCTTTTCTATCCGGCTATTGTGGAAGCGAAAAAGCGGGGTGCCCGGCTGATCGTGGTGGATCCCCGCCGTATTCGGGAAGCAGAGATGGCGGACATGTGGCTGCCCATCCGGCCTGGAACCGACGTTGCCTTAATGATGGGCTGGCTTCAGATCATCATCGAAGGGGATTTGTATGACCGTGATTTTGTGAATAACTGCACTGTCGGGTTTGATGACCTCCGAGCTGCGGCTCAAGAGTTCACGCCCGGAAGGGTGGCTGAGATCACCTGGCTTGCGCCCGAACTGATAGTCAGATCCGCGCGTTGCTACGCCATGACCAAGCCTTCCGTCATTACGTGGGGCTTTGGACTGGACAAGCAAGGGGTTAACGCAACACAGGCTGCGCGCGCCAGATGCCTGCTCCGTGCAGTCACAGGCAATTTGGATATTCCCGGCGGTGAGCCCCTGGGGTGGTCGGATCCCATTGGCAAGATCATCGGTGAGGATCAAATGGAGTTCAATGTCGCTTTGGCCCCAAACCAGCGGGCCAAGCAGTTGGGCGCGGGCGAATACCCCTTCTTCGGTTTTCCTGGCTGGGAACGAAATGTGGAGGCCACCCGCCGCCTGCCCTACGAGTACATGCATCCGCCTCTGGCTGATATGACCTGCGTGGCTCATTCCCGAACCGTGTTCGATGCCATGATCACAGGGAAGCCATATCCTGTGAGAGCTGCCATCTCTTTGGCCAGCAATCCATTGCTTTCTCTCGCCAACGCGCGTCGAACTTACGAGGCCTTGAAAAGCCTGGATCTCTATGTGGTGGCAGAATACTATCTGACGCCATCGGCAGCCCTGGCGGATTATGTCTTTCCCATATCCTCCACCGTGGAACAAAGCGAGCTATGGCTGACCCCGGATTTTTGCGTGGCCTGTCCCCAAGGGATAGCACCCTTGTACGAACGCCGGGATCCTTACAAATTCTGGCGCGGCCTTGCAGTGCGGCTCGGCCAGGCAGAGGACTGGCCCTGGGAGACGGTCGAGGATGTGTGGGACTACCGTCTGTCGCCGGTGGGTCTCACATTTCAAGAACTGATGGAGAAAAACGGCCTTTTCGGGCGCCGGGACTACAAACGCTACGAGGCCTATGGTTTCGGCACCCCTTCAGGTAAAGTGGAACTCCGGTCGAGCACTTTCGAAGCCCTTGGATGCGAACCGATCCCGGTTTATAGGGAGCCGCCGCAGAGCCCCGTGAGCCAACCCGAACTGGTCGAGGCCTACCCTCTGATTCTAATTACTGGAAGCCGCTTCATGCCGGCTTATCATTCGGAGCAGCGTCAAATCGAGGCTGCGCGAAACAAGAGGCCGGACCCTCTGGTCACCATCCATCCAAGAACAGCCGAGGAGCTGGGTATCGCAGAAGGCGACTGGGTCGAGGTGATCACGCCCCAGGGGAGCATTCGGATGCGCCTCCATGTGTCGGACATGGTCGACCACCGCATGGCGGATGCAGACCATGGTTGGTGGTTTCCCGAAAGGGCCGAGGCGGAGCCGGAGCTGTTCGGCGTATTTGAATCCAACGCCAATATCCTCTGCCCGGACGGCCCTGAATTCTGCAGCCCAGAGATCGGCAGCTGGCCCCACACAGCCCTACTCTGCCGCATCGAAAAAGCATAATCGAAATCTAGTATCGCGTCCCAGAAATAACTTGAAGAAGTTCTTGCTTGATCGCGGGGCCGTCGGGAGGTGGTCGTCCAGCCCGCAACCATACCTCTCATGCCTTTGGAACGGCCCCCTGTCCCTAATATCTGTCGCTGGGCGGGCCCAGAAGATAGTCTATCAAACGCCCCATATCTCCCTGGGCCTGCACGTTGCCCCTATTGACATGATGGGGGCGTCCAACAAGCTTCGTGGGAATTTGGGTTGCGGGCTGGAGGAGCACCTCCCGATGGCCCCTAGAGCCCAATCTTGGCCATCCCCTCTTTGGCAGTTATGAAAGGAATTTCTGGGACACGACACTGCATCGGCACCCTTGAAAGGGATTCTGAAATACCTTGGAAGAATGAAGTCATCGGCGGGCTGGAAGCCCTTGCAAAACCAAGAAAAGCAGGGTCCCGCGGTCAAGGGTGGATGATGGCGGATACTTTGCTGGCCACGTAGATAAGCAAGAAAGTCAGTAAAAGCGCTTGTAAACAGAAGGTCAATGGTGTTTTCATGGTTCCGGTTCCTTCTATTAGAAATATGGCCCTATCTATGGCAAGAAAGATGCCAAGAGAGACGGTTGGCATATATGTAAGATTTTCAAAATGATACGGTAGCAAGGAAACGCAAGATCGTCGACTGGTAGGCAGGAAAATACCCAATGGTGAGAAAGGAAATTCCACTTCTTGGCAAAAACTTACACACCAACAGGAGAATGGTACAGCATAGAAAGGGCGATGACGTCCAGGTGGTTGCCACGGTGAAAGAGGACAGCTGGGATTTTCTAAAACGTATCCGGAGCTTTGTCTGCGGACCTCTGGTGGCGACATCAACCTGCGAAAGCTTTAGCTCGTTGCAATAGGGGGGACTTATTCACCTATGGGAAGCAACACAGAACACTTCTTGGCCAAATTTGTAGAACCCGAGAGCGTTGCTATAGTGGGGGCGTCCAGCAACCCTTTGCGAATCAACTACCACCTGGTCGCCAATCTGCTCAATCTCGACTTCCAAGGTAGAATCTACCCGGTACACCCAAAGGAAAAGGAGATTTTGGGCCTTAGGGCCTATCCCGGCGTGAAGGACATTGATGAAACGGTGGACCTTGCCGTAGTCGGGGTCTCCAATTCTTTGACCTTGGGAATCCTGAGAGAGTGCGTAGACAAAGGCATAAAGAGGGTCACCCTTATCGCAGGCGGGTTTTCTGAGACCGGAGAGCAAGGGAAAAAAGTCCAAGAGCAGATGGCCCATATCGTAAGGGAGAACGGTATCCGGGCCATTGGGCCGAACGCCTTGGGTCCCATCAACGTGCCCGCAAACTTCTGCATCAGTTTCCATCCCATCGAGTCCATGAAGCCTGGCGGCCTATCCCTGATTTTCCAATCAGGGCTTTATGAACCCAGGTTCAGCTGGCTCTTGTCGGATTTCAACTATCACCTCAACAAACTCATTGATCTCGGCAACAAAATGGATGTCAATGAAGTGGATGCCCTGAGCTATCTGGTAGACGACCCGAGCACTCAGGTTATCGGTATCCATCTGGAGAACATCGAGGGGGATGGAAGGGAATTCCTGAGGCTGATCCGAAAGGCTTCTGCTCAGAACAAGCGGGTTGTGGTGTTAAAGTCAGGCCGAAGCGAGGCGGGAGCAATGGCCGCCGCCTCTCATACAGGGGCATTGGTGCAGGGAAGCGGCCGTGTGTTTGACGGGGCTATGAGACAGTGCAGGGCCGTACGAGCGAACAACCTCGAGGAATTCTTCGATCTCACCCGTGCTTTAGAGCGATTTGGTTCCCTGTCCCTGAAGGGCAATCGCATATTCGTGGCCACCTTTCCCGGCGGGGAAGGGGTGATTGTGACCGATCTCTGCGAGCAGGAAGGCATGAGACTTGCCCGGGTGCATCAAACAACCCTTGACAAGTTGCGGTCTATTTTCCCCCCTTGGGAAATCCCGCCCAACCCGTGGGACCTCGGCGTGACTGTGCAGTTCAACGATCCGGGAAAGGTCTTCAAAACCCTCATCGAGTCAATGAGCGAAGATCCCAACGTCGATGCGTTGGCTCTCCAGTTGCACACGACGGCCCTTCTTTTTCCCAAAGAACTGTTGGAGGTGTTTCACCGGCCTGTCTTCGCCCAAAAGCCTATCGTCTTGTGGCTCGCGGGAATGGACTCTGGAAGGCATGAAAATCTCAAGTGGCTGGAAGAAAGGCAAGTTCCTGTGTTTTCGTCTCCAGAAAAAGCGATCCGCGCGCTCTCCGCACTATACCAGCTGAGCCAACCCGTTTCAGAAAGCCCCTTTTAGTCTCAATCAGTTGTAGAAACGCCGAGACGTTCGATGAGAAGTGTTTGAATATGGCGGTGGGATCTTTTGAATAAGGCAGTGCCCTGTCTGAGGCCTTTTTAACCGGCAGGTTAGGGTGCCGTCTTTTGTGTTTTTCTAGACCTCCTGCCCCTTACGCTTTTCTTGGGCGAACCGGAAAAGGTTTTCTTGGGTTCGCCCTCTTTTGCCATGGCTTCAAGGACTTCATCTATTTGCGAGATAGTAAGGTGACCCAGGTCTTTCAATATCATCCCGATATGTCTTCTTTCAGCCGAGTCTTGGGCTTTCTGTCTTACAATGGCTTCCCAGAGGTCGTCTACCGTAATAAAACCTTTTTCAATCGCTATAAGCCCGAAACGCCTTTGCGGATATTCTATGCCTACACTGAGCTTCGGTTTCGATGTCTCCATTGGAGGTCTCCAGGGTGATTGGTGTGAAGGTAAAAGATTACGCCCGACGTATGGCTCTCAGGATCTCCATAGCGTGTTCTTCGGGAAGGTAGCCGAGGCTGTGCAGTATCGCACCAATACGTCTGTGCTTTCCCTGATCCAACTCTTCTTCTATCTGCGCTTTTAACGCTTCGAGGAGCTGTGCCTTGTTGATAAAGCCTTTTTCCAACGCGACAGTTCCGAAGCGCTTGTCGGAATGCTCTGTCATGACACCCTCCGGTTCTTCTGTTCCGAAAACTTTATAAGCTAAATGGCTGAGAGCGAAGTCCAAAGCACAGCATGCGTGTTATGCGGCTGCTGCATCTTTGAGGTACGCCAAGGTGGTCCTGATGTAATTTATTGCGTCTCCAACGGTCTTTATCTTTTCTGCTTTCCCATCAGAGATAAAGATGCCAAACTGCTCCTCCATGGCCATAATGAGCTCAACCTGGTCCAGAGAATCGGCACCGAGGTCATCCAAAAAAGAAGCCTCGGGCACGACACTCTCCGAGGGGACGTCTAACTGTTCGGAAATGATCTTCTTGACCCTTTGCTCAATGCTTGCCATGAAAGCTTTGCCTCCGCTCAAAAAAACTGCGGCTGAGCACCCCCCTCAGCCATTCTTTTTTTGGGTGACAATAACCAATTTTGAACCTTTAATACCGCTATATATAATAGAGCATATATTATATTATTTGTCAATATATTTATATAAAAATAATATAATTTATATGTAGGAATCAATGGAGGCGTAGCTGCAGTGGCGCAGCGAAAGGCGAAGCGGGAGCGGGCTGAGAGCAATGTCAGGCTTATCTTGGGGTCTGGGCCTTTCCCCGGACATCAGCAGTGGCCTCCCACCGGCCTATCAGGATGTGTCGGCTCAAAAGCTTTTCCATAGCCTTTGGTAAAGATTGACAGCAACACGCACTTTCGCTAAAAGGGCAAGAAATCCAAAGCGAGGAGATGCGACAGACTGCAGGACGACCCAAACTCACCTGAGAGCGTGAGAGGGCCGGTTTTGTGCTTAGCCATGGAGTGGGGCTATGTTGAGAAAGGTGAAGAGGAAAAGTGGCACGGCGATGAAGATGCAGGGCCTTGCGTCTTTTGTCGTCTCTATCCTGTTAGGAGGACTGCTCTGCACGGCGGTTAGCTCCTCAGAAAATCCCTTGGAGTCAGATAAGGGGGATGATTTGGCCAAGATAAACAGTGGATTTTTTGTCTCCAAAATGGACGTAGATAGGTTGGGGGATCGAGACTTCAAGGAAGCGCTCAGAAGGTTTCTCACGAAGAAAGGTATAGTGACCAGAAGCTCTCAAGGCCTGATATATTACTATGTTTCGGAGGACCACATCCAAGGAATCACGGACTTCGAAATGAGGGAGCGGGTAAAGGAATTCGTGCGAGAAGCGGAAGAGAAAGCGACGACACATCAACAGCCGACATACATGACCATTGAAGTTCAGCCCGGGGATACCCTGTGGAACATATCGAGGGCATACGGGATGTCGGTAGATGCGCTCATTCGCTTGAACAACCTGACTCCAACAGAACTCATATATCCTGGGCAGAAGCTCTCGGTCACCACGGAAAGGAAATAGAGCGTGCAAAAACTAAGATCCTGTCGTGCAAACCTGCTGCACAGCTTCTGATCTGGACCGACAATTACGCCCATAGGGATGTAATGCTTCCGTTGGCAAGGATTCTTGAGAACTCGGATCCTCGAAGAATTAAGGGAGAAGCGAAAAACGTTCCATGAATAGGTCCTGCCGGCAGGCATAAAGAACTCGATGTATTGGTGTTGGACACCGTCGCGTACCGGCTCGGTGTTATCTGCACCAGAGTCCATATTCAGAGTCAGGGAGGCAAACCATGGATAAGAAATGGTTACTGGCGATCGTGCCTGGAATCTTGTCGATTATCGTGGTGGTATTTCTTATAGCGCTTCTCATTATTAAGCTCCTTTGGTCCTGGACAATTCCGGATCTCTTTCCTGGAGCTGTCGAACAGGGCTTGGTCGCGGCACAAATATCTTGGCTTACCTCTCTGAAGGTAGCCATATTCGTGGCCGTATTGGCCGGGTTGGCTGGTATCCGACGCGGCAAGGACTCTTGACCGCATCATGAGGGAAGGACGAGAAGTGTTCGTCTTCACACTCATCTGAGCCGCGAAATGAGATTAAGACGTTGTTGACAGATCAGTCTTTTTCAAATGTGAAAGGGTGGCGAAAAAACAGGGGGGGTTCCTGTGTCCCGGAAAGTCAAAGATAGACACCTGTACAGAAGTAGGGACGCCTTACTCTGTTTATTTGTCGTCTTGATCTGTCTTTTTTCCCTTGAAGGGTATGCTGAAGGTGTCGGCCTCTTTTCTGCCCAATCCCTTGTTGTTGAGGGCCAAAAGCTATGCGTCATTCCGACCGAACTGGACGGTAGAGGGTGGGCCGAAATTGTTGTGGTCCATAGAACGGGCGTCTATCCGAAAGAGAAGCGGTGGATTTCCGTTTTCCGTACTGACACCTCAGAACAATATTCCACGGTTGCATGGCAACGATGGGAAGTCGACCAGGCAGCCACCACCTTTGACGTGGGGGATGTCGCTCCTTTTCCGGGCAAGGAGATCTTCTATCTCACAGGCCATGGTATCCGTTACTATGCCCAGGAGCAGGACGGCAAATTTTCCACGACCCCTCATGACCTTCTCTCTTTTCCCACCATCACCGTTTTTCCTGAACCCGGGTCTCTTCCCCCGGGTCAGCTGTTTGGGGATTGGAAGCGCAATGGCCATAACATGCTGCTCCTGCCCCAATTTGACTCCCTGGTGTTTTTTGACCGGGACGGCTCCGAGAACTGGCGGAAGACGGATATGGTTACCATAGCGCCCCGAGCATTCCTGTCTAGCGATCAGGTAGACGACGGCGCGTTCAGGGATTTTTCTTTACAGGCGGTCTTCCGTCTGCCGAGAATTTTTGTGGAGGACTTCAATGGCGACGGCCTCGCGGACTTGCTTCTTACCGAACAGGAGACGGTCACCGTGTACTTGCATCAATCCGACGGACATTTCACCCCAAAGCCTTTCACCACATTTGTCTTTCCTGTTCGCCCTTCAGAGAAGGAAGCTGAAACAAGCCTTTCCTTTCTTTCCACGCCGGCAGATGTCAATGGGGATGGGTTTGTGGACGTGATACTGACGCTTACAAAGGGCACAGGTAAGTTCCTGGAACGGAAAATACAAATTCTTGTCTTCATGAATCAACAAAAGCCTGACGAGCCCTTCTCGCCCCAGCCCGACCAGAGAATCACATTGGACGGCATTACACCAGGGATCATTATACAAGATGTAAACGGAGACGGCAGGGGAGACCTGCTTCTCTCGAGTATCCAGGTCGGTTTCTGGAATATCGTTAAGAATCTTATCTCCAAGCGGGTCAATCTGGACACTGGCATTTACCTGCTCCGAAGCGACAACCAATATCCAGAACAGCCGGATTTCCTCCGGAAAACCAGCTATGAGCTTGATCTCACTCATGGTGTCCAGTTTCGCGGGACCTGGCCGACCCTAGGGGGTGATTTCACGGGTGACGGGCACAGAGATCTCCTGATAGCCCGTGATGAAGAGATCTCAATCTATCCAAGGAAGGTGGACGGGGATTTTTTTTCAGAACCTCTCTACCAGTCCGGGGTTTTTACATCTCCTTTTATGCGTATCTTCGATCTGAATAGTGATGGTCGGGATGATATCCTTTTCTACGAGAAGAAGAGGGACGGGAAGATCGCTGTTCTTTTGAACACAGGAGAGGGGAAAAACAGACTTTTTCATGAAAAGGAATCCCCGTGTCCGGATTTAAGATAACGCCCGCGGTTTCATCTTAACGCGAGAAGGGAATATGCCGAAAAACCTCAACATGTCCAATGATTGCAAAATTCCCCTGTTTTCAAAACTGCATCCACCAGTCTATCGTCTTGGAGCCTTGCACAATGCAAAGATTCGAATAGAAAGTGAGTCTCAGCTTAATTTGGGAGGTCCAGAGTCTGGCATTCTTCTGAGAACAATCACTGTAACCCAGCTTTCTTCAAAGCCTTTACCATAAACTCCGTATCCGCTTGATTCTTATAAGGGAGCGTCTTTTCGAAATCCACCAATGAGAAGGTGGGATGTAACTTGAGAAGTTCTGAGGCTGCCGAGCGAGCTTCATCCATCCGCTCCAGTGAGCTATAAGCTGCGGTCAAACCAACGTAAGCATTGAATATTTTGGGGTTTAGTTTGAGGGCTTTATTATATTCTTCAATTGCATCCTCATGCCGCCGCATCAATAGATAGGTAGAACCCAAGTGGAATAAGGGAAATCCGGTGTTGAAAGGGTCCAAGCGTATTACCCTTTGAAGAATTGAAATGGCTTCCTCATACCTGCCAACGCTTCGCAATGTCATGCCATACCACACTGCGACCCAAGTATCATTGGGGTTAAGAGTTGCAGCTCTCCCTCCCTCAGCAATAGCCCTGTCATATTCTCTCCTCATAAGATAGAATTGCCCCATCATCGCGTGGCAGAAGGCTTGTGAATCGTCTATGCTTATACATTTTTCTACCGATTCAAATCCCTTCCTAAAAGACTCGGAACGAGATGTACTTGGCGCCCACCAGACATCCATTAAATGGGTGTAAGCCAGCCGACCGTATGCTGCGGCAAATTGGGTATCCAATGAAATGGCTCCCTCGAATAGGGGGCGAGACTCAGACAAAAACTTAGCCTCATACGTATAGCCGACTCCTTCCATAAATTTCAAATAAGCCTCTAGGTTGTTGGTAGGTTTTGCCGGTAGCCCATGCTGAAGCTTACGGTAAGGAGTCTGCAAGCCAGCATTTTTTGCTGTCCTTGCAAAAAAGCAACCCCCGGTTTCGAGAACGGCCTTGTCGATCTGGGACCTTGGGCTTGAGAGTGCCATCAGACCCGGCCGGCAATTTTCTTGCACATGTCCGTGGAATCCTTTATATTACCCAGGCATTGGAAATCCAGCATCTTGCGCGCCTTTAAAAGCCTGTGGGCCACTGGAGTCTGGGATGAGCGCTGCTGATTTCCCACAATTTCAGCATTTCTTTTGGATGATGATGGCAGGGCAGCCCGTGTTCACCCGATTCTGTTCGGAATAGTGAGGGGGCTGCCCTATTCTTCTTTGGGACAGGAGGCGGAAATAGACCCTCGAGTGGAATCAGATGTCGCGTTCACGGTGAGGAGGTTGCTGTGAAAAAGATATTGGTTACGGGAGCCACAGGACAGATCGGTTCGGAGCTGACTCTTGCACTGAGGGAGAGATACGGTAACGACAAGGTCGTTGCAGCTGCTCATGTGAGAGAACCTGACGAAGCCTTACTCGAATCGGGTCCCTGCTGCTTTATGGACTGCCAAGAAGCGGACAGTGTTGCCCAAATGGTCAAGAAATACAAAGTCGATACCATCTATCACCTGGCAGCGATTCTCTCTGCTGCTGCCGAGCAGAAGCCTCAGCTGGCCTGGGGTGTGAATATGATCGGCCTCTACAATGTGCTGGAAGTGGCCCGCGAAAAGGGCTGTGCTGTTTTCACGCCAAGTTCCATCGGGGTCTTCGGCCCGACAACGCGGTTGGACAACACACCCCAAGATACGATTCAAAGACCGACCACCATGTACGGCGTGACGAAAGTAGCCGGTGAGTTGCTCTGCGACTATTATCATCATCGTTTTGGCTTGGATACCCGCGGCGTTCGGTATCCGGGGCTCATTTCCTACAAAACGTTACCCGGCGGGGGGACAACGGACTACGCCGTGGAGATTTACTATGAGGCGATCAGACACAAAAAATACACCTGTTATCTCAAAGAGGGGACGTACCTGGATATGATGTACATGCCGGATGCGATAAAGGCGGCGATGGACTTGATGGAAGCAGATCATGAGAAACTCAAGCATCGAAATGCCTTTAATGTGACAGCCATGAGCCTTGCCCCTGAACGCATCGCTGCTGAGATCAAAAAAACCATTCCAGAGTTCGCCATGGACTTTGAAATAGACCCTGTGCGGCAGGCCATTGCCGACTCTTGGCCGAACAACATGGATGACAGCGCTGCACGGGAAGAGTGGGGCTGGCAACCGGACTACGATCTCGAGTCCATGACCAAGGAGATGCTGGAGCAACTTTCCAAACGCCTTTAGCCTTCGGCCATGCGCCTTGGGCTTAGATATCGAGGAGGGATGAAAATGCCTGCTGAGAAACTGGAACCCATACTGAAGCAGAAAATGGAAGACCTAAAGAACACCGGGGCGCTCAAAGGCGCAGAAATGGTGATCTCCGGCGTGAAGCCGGCAGAAGGAAAGAAAGGGCCGAGATACATCATTGAGGGTTATGGCAAAAAGGAATTCTTGAGAATGAACTCCAACTCCTACCTGGGCATGTCTCTTCGCAAAGAAATTGTCCAAGCAGAGGAAGAAACCGCAAGGAAATACGGCGCAGGTCCAGGGGCGGTGCGTTTTATCAGCGGAACATATCAGCCTCATGTTGAATTGGAAAAAAGACTGGCCGCATTCCACGGTCGGGGAGCAGCCATGATCTTCAGTTCCGCCTATGCGACCGTCATGGGCACGATCACGCCCCTGATCGACCAGGAGACAGGAGTGATCAGTGACGAGTTAAATCACAATTGCATTATCAATGCGATCCGCTTGGCGCGACCCGCCGTCAGGGAAATCTACAAGCATCTGGATATGGAGGATCTTGAAAATAGAATCAAGGGTGCTTTTGGCCGGGCAAAGCGTGTCCTGGTGGTTACAGACGGCATATTCAGTATGCGGGGGGACTACGCCCCTTTGAACACCATCGCAGAGATCGCCCAAAAGTACGATCCAGAATTTGAGGGAGGCATTACCACCGCCGTGGATGATTCCCACGGGGTCGGCGCATTCGGAGAAACCGGGCGGGGCACGGAAGAATATACGAATGCCAAAGGCATTGATATCATTATTGCCACCTTGGGAAAGGCGCTGGGCGTCAATGGAGGCTACCTGGTGGCTAACAGGACGATTATCGATTACCTGCGAGAGACGGCCCCTTTCTACATTTACTCAAATCCCATTACGCCGGGGGAAGCCAGTGCTGCTTTGAAAAGTCTGGATGTGTTGGACAGCAAAAAGGGGCGCGAATTGCTCGACCGCCTGAGGATGCTTACAAAGCGCTTTGAAAAAGGGTTGACGAGCTTGGGTTTCGAAATTATCGAAAGCGAGCACCCGGTTGTCCCCCTCATGGTGAGAGAGACGGCAAGGACCGCCGCTTTGGTTCGGCACCTCACGGAAAATGGGGTATTGGTGACCGGATTGAATTATCCCGTTGTACCGAAAGGGGATGAAACCATCCGGTTTCAGGTTTCAGCGGATCATACGGAGTATGACATTGATTATGTGATCGAGGTGCTCAAGAAATTTGAGGGCTAGAGTTCAGGGAAAGAAAAATGGCACCCGGGCCTTTGGTCGGTGCTTCAGCCGGGGTACTGGCGGGCAAGAGCGCTCTTCGTTGTGTGATGGCCCACAAGGACGCTAACCCCCTCGCTCGCTATCATCCATTCTTTCCGGCGTTCACACTGGGCCCGCCTTTCTTTGCCGGTTCGTCTCTCTACCCCGCCGTTCAAGAAGTAGCCGAGCTTGTACACCCTCCGTCTGTCTGTGCCGGTGCGTCGATCCACAGCCGCCGTTCGTCTCTCTCTCATATCACATTCTCCTGTACCTTAGAGGGGTAGAACCCAGGGTTGGCCACGAGCTCCAAAGGTAAAATAAAGTCTTGATAAACAAAACTAATTCTTAATCCGCAAGATACAACCCCTCCAGATGCGACTTTCCTGAATTGAGAAGCGGAAAAAACACCCTATTTATGAGCAGCACGGACGAACCCTTAAGAGTGGATCCTGCTTTCCTTCGGGCACAGCGCAGGCCTAGACTTTGGGAGAGTATGGCTTAAGAAGAGCCGTTTTTGTTTGCTAAATTGAATTCTTTTTTAATAGGATGGGCTGAATTATAGCAAAAGCAATCGTGAGATGGTTTCGGGCTGGCCGATTCGAAGAAGCGGAAAGGAGGGAATATGAAGAAGAGGAAACTTGGAAGAGGCGTGGCGGTGGTGGGTGCCGGCATGTCTAAATTCGGCATGTTCAGAGGATGCGCTTTATCTGGGAAATTTCTCCAACGACTTTTTCATCCACCAGTCCCACTGGGGACCGCTCATCTCGGATCTAGCCGGGCTCGCTCCCAAACCTGCAACCCGGACGGAAGGAGCCTGCGCCTCAAGCGCTCTCGCCTTTCGGGAAGGGGTTTTTGCGATTGCATCCGGGTTCTACGACATCGTGCTGGTGGGAGGCGTGGAGGAAATGTCCAAGCGCACAACAGAGGAAGTGGCCGAAGGGCTTGCCTTGGCAACCGTCCCCTATGAGGGGCGCGTGGGGTTTACCTTTCCGGGCGTGTTCGGCGCTGTGGCCACCGCTTACTTCGCCAAGTATGGAGCGAGTCGGGAGCATCTCATGAATGTGACCATAAAGAGCCACAACAACGCGCCTCTCAACCCGAAAGCACAGTTCCCCATGACCATCCGGGATATCATGAACTCGAAAAAGGAGAGTCTCCTCAAGAAAGGACAGCCTGCACCTGAATGGCAGGATGAAAAAGATTTTCTCCGTGATCCTCGCGCCAATCCAGTGGTGGCTTGGCCCATGCACCTCTTTGACTGCTGCCCTATCAGCGATGGTGCGAGCTGCATGCTGCTGGTAGCTGAGGATCTGGCCAAAAGCTTCACCGATAATCCTCTTTATGCGGTGGGTATTGGACAGGGCAGCGGCCGGGGTTTTCATGCGAGCACGGACATGACGTACTTTGAAGCCACGAGATATGCTGCTCAGGAGGCTTACGGGATGTCCGGCCTCGAGCCCAAAGACATCCAATTCTCAGAGGTTCACGATTGTTTTTCCATTGCAGAAGTGGTCCATGTTGAAGATCTGGGATTTTTCAAACCAGGAGAAGGCTATAAAGCCATCGAGGAGGGAGCCACCAGGCTCGACGGACCCAAGCCCATCAACACATCGGGGGGCCTCAAGTGCAAGGGCCATCCTGTGGGCGCAACAGGTATTTCCCAACTCTACGAGGTGTGGACCCAGCTGAGGGGAAAGGCCGGAAAAAGGCAGGTGCCCATTAAAGACTTGCGAATCGGGGCCGCCCACAATCTCGGCGGCACTGGGGGGACATGCACCTTTACCATTCTGGAGAGGAGGTGAGCCCATGGAAGAGCGACCTTTCAGCGATATCTCGTACGACCAGTTCCTGAACGAAGAGAAGCTCATGGGATCCCGGTGCAAAAAGTGCGGGGGCCACTTCGTGCCGCCCCGATCGATCTGCGTCCAGTGCTACAGCGCAGACATGGAGTGGGTGCAGATGAGAGGGGAGGGGACGCTGGCAGCCTTCACCTGTATCACCGTGGCCCCCCCCTTTATGGTGGCCCAGGGCTATGATCGAAAGCATCCTTACGTATCCGGTGTCGTTGAATTGGACGAGGGTGGACGGGTGGATGCCCGCATCGAAGGGGTGGACCCCAACAATCCGGAGAGCATGAGTGTGGGCATGCGAATGAAGGCGAAATTCCTGCGCCGAAAGGACACGGAAATTCCGGAAACCTATTTGGCATTCGAGCCTATCTGATTGGGTCCGAAGAGAACTGATGATCAGTTGCCGTTCCGGGCGTAAGAGAGAGCAAACCGCTCCTCTAAAGATAGAAAATCATTGGACCCAGTAAAGGACCTCATGGTCGGCATGAGGTCCTTTTTCATGGTATCGAAGTCAAGCCGCCTTCTCATGAGGTGGCACTGTTTCTTCGAGCCACTGAGGCGATCTGTCCGCAACCCATTCAGCGATCTTTTTCGCTTTGTCCTCAGCCATAAGAGGCTTTTCCCTCATGGCATGGTCCACGTCTTTCCCGGTGCGAAGGAGGTATTTTTTCTGCTTTTTTCCGGGATACTCTGGATTGTGTTCCACAATTATGATGCGACCGCCAAAGGTGGGGCTCAAAACAAAGAGAAGACGCCCCCCTTTCTCCAGTTGCTCCATTCTCGCAATGATTTCTTTCTTTTTTGGTTGAGCCATAGCGGATGCCTCCCTGTGTAATTCCGGACGTCCAAAGCTTCGGTCTGTGGGGCGTAACCCTTCAGGCTGAAGTTCCATAAGAGACGAGTTGTACAACTGAAAAAACTTCCTTCTCATGACAAGGGTAAATTCAAAGGAAATAGAGAGCAAGCCCTGTGCCCAAATTTAACTCCCTGATTATATTATATCTTTTTGATGTACACCCTTTAAGAACCGGAACCGCCGGATCGGCTCCAGGTAGAAGGCAGCAGGGTCCATAGTTGGATAATAAGTTGTATTTGTTGGAAAAAAGACTGACGGTTGAAGTGTGAACTCCTGATTCCGCTTTCGGGCGTATCGGAACTCTTACTTCTTATAGGCTGCTTTCCATCTCTTCGAACTCATCTTCCATTCGATATAGGAGCTGATCGAGGGCATTGAGCCGCCGAGCAAGGAGCATCTCGCGGGCCTCTTCCTTTAGAGGAAGGAGTTTCTGAAGTTGGGGCGCCAATTTCGACTTGATATCTTGAGGCGTCCCCGGATCGCGCAGAATACTTTGTAGGACATCCACAAGGGCGTAAAGGGATAGCTCTCTTTCAAGGGGCTCCGTGTAGGAAAGGGTTTGAAGGAGTTTGGCGAGCTTGGGGAAATAGGTCTTGAAACTTTTTTCATAGAAGGGGACAAGTTTAATGTCGATTTGCATGTATTTGCTCATCTTGCATGCCTTTCCGGGTTCTTCAGTGAGGGTGTAAGCACTCGAATTGACATTATGACACAGCCTCCATGGGGAGGGAAAAATGAGGATCTTCGCGCATCCTCCGCGACGTTAAGTGAAAGGGGCCCGTGTGTCAATGAAGAAGTCGGAGAAGCTTAGTGCTTCGATTCGCAAATACGGTCACATATATTCCTAACGCTATACGAAGGATTCGCTCCCTCCATTCGGCGCAAGCCGTTCGGCCTCCAGGGGCTCATGGCCGAGGGCAGCACTTTGTCCAGAGGGAATAAATTCGTTAGCGAATTTATGAGTCGAAGGACTTAGGGATTTTGCACGGCACAAGAAAAGGCTTCAACCAGAAACCTCCTCAGCTTGCCAGCGGGTCTTGGAGGCATTAGTTTTTTAAATATACTTTGATAGAAAGGTATGGTGAGGAGAGATTATGGATCCTATCACCCATTTGACTGCCGGTGCACTGCAAGGGCACGCATTTCGCCCGGTTCTCAAAAGCCGATGGGTGTTCATCTTCTGTCTGATCGCGGCACTGCTTCCGGACATGGATAATCTAGTGGGGCTCGCCAACCCGGAGCTCTACCTCCTCCATCACCGGGGAATAACCCATTCTTTCCTGGGAGCCCTATTCCTGTCTCTTCTGTTGCCACTCATTTTTCGACTGTTCTCTTCCTCTTTTCCGTTTTGGCGAGGGGCGATTGTGGCCTGTGTGGGAATTTTGGTCCACATCTTCCTGGACCTGGTGACCGCCTACGGGACCCAAATATTCTCTCCCTTTAGCAGGACACGCTACTCGGTATCGTGCGTTTTCATTATTGATCCCTTTTATACGCTGTCCCTTGTCGCCCTTTTGGCTGTGACCCTTTTGCGGAAAAGGGCTCGACGGACTCTGGTTGCGTTGGGGCTGGCATGGCTCCTTTTGTACCCCATGGTGAATCTTGGGATTCGCACAGCCTTGGAGCAAACCCTTGAAAAGCGCCTTGCATACGAAGGCAAAACTTACGAAAGAATACACGTCTCCCCCGATGCGTTAACGCCCCTCTACTGGAAAGTGATCCTTGAAACCGACTCGAGCTATGAAATGACCCATCTTAGTCTCCTCAGCCCCAAAAAACCCATGATGTTTCAGACTTTTCAAAAAGCAGACCGGGCGCTCATGGAACGGCTGGGTGAAGAGGTCTCTTTTTTTGGAACCTATGCCTGGTTTGCGGAATTTCCCACCATGAAGACGGTTCAACACGCCAGTGAACGTGTGATCATTTTCAGTGACTTGAGGTTTCAGAGCAGCCTTGAATTCGTAAATCGACATTTCAGGAGTGGTGAAACCCCCTTTTCTCTCATGGCGGTCCTCACGGAGGAGGGAGAATTGGTGAAATACACCTATCACCGACCAGGCAGCGCGGCTTTCATTCAGCAAATGGAGTGACCCTCTGTGAAGGAGGAATATTAATACACAGGTTCTAACGGTGATTTGTAATTATGAGTCCTCAGCCCGCGTGAGCTCCCGATCCCATGTTGACAACCTGTGAATATTCCCCCTAGAATGCGCTCACCGGTTCCTTGCTTTGATGAATCGTGCGCGCCGCTGGATCGCAAAAGGAGAGGATCCATGAAAAAGCAAAGTTCACAGAAAACTTCGACCCGATGGTATAGAAAAAGCCGTGTAGGCCTTGTTTTGGTCATCATCGTCGTGCTGGTTGTTTTTGTGCTTGTTGTGATGGCATTGAATTCCAGAAAACCTCCGTCCCTGACGCTGGAGAATGTGGATCCGAAGGCGAAGGGCGCCTATTTCATCAGAACCAATCAGGCCCTCGTGCAACAAATGATGGACAACTGGT
>SMTZ1_10000355_pt1 | contig 50427 bp, 58 predicted proteins | sample DeeMarSWOR136_30_FD_25667 | JGI IMG/M metagenome (IMG submission 25667) | reverse complement strand
CAATAAACTCACATATAATGTTCAGTCTATATTAGAGAAGATCACTGAAGTAAGACCAGCAGGGTATACAAACCTAGAGGACGGTATTAAAAATGCACGAGAAATCTTATTATCAGCGTCAAGAAATGCTGAAAAGCACATTATAGTAATCACGGACGGCGTCCCAACTACGCACAACTTCCACGAATCTACCAAACAACCAGATGCTATAGACGAGAAGGCACGTGCTAAACTCGCTGCCCTTCGTCAAGTCAAAATTTGTCGTGCAAATAAAATCAGTTGCTCTGTGGTATGTATTCTAAGAGGAGGAGATGTTGATATTGAGTTTTCAAAGAAACTGGCTCGCGCAGGAGAAGGTTCTGCTCATTTCCTCAAAGATGAAAAGAATTTATTAGATGTGGTACTTCAAACTTCAAGATTATCTTGAAAAGAGACAATATTGCGTTATTTGAAAATTCTAAAGAAAGAATGTAAAAATGGTAGCGGGGGATGGATTTATCCTCCATAGGCGTTAGCCCATAGATTTGAACCACCGATCTCGGGGTTATGAGCCCCGCGGGATCTCCTGTCTACCCCACCCCGCTACAAAATCAAGGAGGGGAATCCAAATCTGAGGAGATTATTAAAAGGCGCTTAATTCTTAAGCTCTTATTTTCATTTAGATAGTGAATATTTAAATATAGCGATGGTAACTATTTGTCCTATATAAAAACTCTTTTAAGGCATGCTTTTATCCTCATGAGATCCTATAAAAAGGTTCTATATATTTGAGGTCATCTAAAGTGATTATTAAGATTGCAGGAGAATACCTTATTTTTATTGACAAGAGTCGAGAAAAAAGAGTCATTAAGAAAATCAACGAATTTGAAGAAAGCCTCGCCTTTTTCTTTACTGCTAACAATGGTGGCTGCGAGGAAGAATCTTTTCAGATGTATGACGAGCTTATCAATTTTATAGCTAGAAATGGTAAAAGCGTTAAGATCAGAGGATTTCAATCAGCAGACGTGGTTCTACCACCAAAAGATTTTACCTTTGAAGAATTAAAGGAACTATGGCATATAAGATCGAGACGAAAAGAGGAGAGTAAATAGCGAAAATTAAGAAAAAGATAGAGAAGGAAGTTCATTCTGCCTTTTCAACGATGATCATAGTCAAAGTGCTGCGGACTTTGTCCAAGCGTCTTATCTGCCAGGTAATAAGTTCTTTTAACTTCTCCATCGTGTCCTCGCGTATCTTTGCGATGATATCGTACACACCGTAGACAATATAGGCCTCTTCAACGCCTCTAAGGTCGCGTAGCGAGTTTAAAACAGACTCCTCGGCTCCAATTTCAGAATTTATTAATATAAACGCCATGGGCACTGGAGCGTCCTCCTAAATTCCTTTATTCCCCCATAAATGGGGATAAATCTTACAACTATTTGTTGTTTCTTATATTTGATTGTTTCCCCTAGAAAAAATTATCTCCGATGAATTTCGTTGAAATATGTTTTAAATATTGCAAGGACTTTCTGTCAATCTACTATAACTCTCACATTTCTACTGGAAATCATCTTATATTATATTTATGGACTTGTTTAGGCTTTGCAAAGGCAATATTAAGAAAAAAGGAGGTTGCGCTACGCTGATTCCTCTCTATATCTATCATGTTAAGCAATGTGACCCAAAAAAATGTACCGGGCAACGATTATCTCGATATAAGTTAGTAACTGACCTTCGAAAACTCTCTCAAATACCTAAACGAGTTATCCTACTAGATCCTTTTTCTGAGGTTATCCTCTCAAAACAAGATCTGGAACTTGCAGTTCATTATGGAATCCTGGCAATAGATGCCTCGTGGGCTAAATTCACATCTGATTCTGTTGAAAAGTTACGTGGAGTAAAGAGAGCTTTACCTTTTCTAATTGCAGCAAATCCAACAAATTATGGAAAACCGATTAGATTAAGTACCGTTGAAGCTTTAGCTGCAACTCTTGTGATATTAGGTTTTGAGAAGCAAGCTAAAAACATTCTCTCCAAATTTAATTGGGGACTCAATTTTCTAACAGTTAACCAAGAACTCCTTCAACTTTACATCAAAGCAGATACGAGTGACCATATGCTCGAACTACAAAAACAGATCCTTCAAGAATTATAATTCTTGAAAACGAACAATATTATGCATGGAAACGATCTTGTCCTTTTTACTAGATTAAACCGTTCTTTTGTAGTTCAGATATAAGATAGTCTACTAATTCCGTAAGTTTTTTAACCTTATCGCTACTTGTTTCCAAGTTTATTGCGTCTTTATACATTGTCATAACTTTTGTTCTTCTTACTTTTCTGAAAACGTCCAATTTGCTAAATCCCCCTCTAGTTTAAGAATTTTTTCGAATTTATGTCAAATATCTTCTGAAAAGACTTTGAAGAATATATCGAGTTTCTTTGCGATGTAAACAAGGAATAGCATAATTTCTTTTCCTATGACATTATAAATGAGATGGCAGTGTGTCGAGAGTAATCCACTTTCTGTTAGAAAGGTGCAGTTACTACTACACGTCTCTTGGCGGCATTCAACTATGCGTCTTACCCGCTACCTCCCACAGGCAAATCATGGGTAGCCTATTTAGACTTGCACCCTCTGGGATGGCCGTTTCATCGATCCCACTTGTCTTCTCAGCGGGTTAATTCAGCCGCATCCTCGTCATCTGGCAAGTGGACGTGTCGTTTCTGCTCCAGAGCCCTGCCTCTCGACAGGCACCTTAGGTGCCAGAGTACCTGTGCGGTGAGTGGAATTTCCTCAGACGTATTCGTCCGTCAGCCGCCCTTCGACTCACTGCCTTTTTTTGATAAAGTTGGTGAATAATATAAATGTTTTGTGTTTCTTGGAATAGAAATTGATCGGTGTCGTGCTGAAAGCATATGAGAAATGTCAAGGGAATAACAGCGATGTCTAAGCATTATAAGGGTGTGCGTTAATTTAATTAATCTATACTTGATTAGATATTAAAATGATTGTGTATAAGAGTTGATAAATAATTCAATGAAAAAAAAAAGAGAGTGAGTTTATAGGTATCAAAAGTCTCTACTTGGGATACCTTTAGGTCTATCGTCGCATTCAAATCGAGTTCTTGAAAGGATTTCAACGATTAAACTGGCGTGACTATTTATAGCGTCGGGGTTATGAAAGTTAGTACACCGAAAAATCATTAAAACGGTGTTAAGCGGTAAAGCCTCAAGTTGTTCAAAGTCTAAATCATGGGGTGGCTCTTGATTATCTCCGATCCACAAAAGTAGTTGTTTAATCATCCTTTGATTCTCATTATGTTCTTCTGGGATGAGAGTTTCGGCGATATAGGAAAGATGTCGTCTTATGACATCATCCGCGCTTGTGTTGTACAGTTCTCTGAGTTTTTGATCTGAAAGGTTATATGTAACTTTGATTTTTTCGAGTTCTTCAGGTGAGCGAATGCTGGCAATAGTTTTCTTGAATAGTCGAATATTTTGATCTGTGGGAAGTGTGTTGAATTCGCAGAAGGTAAGGAGTGAGTTGATGTAACTTTGTGCGTATTGGGGTATTGTTGGATAGGCAGAGCGTGTGAGTTCGATCAGATCGTTGATTGACGGATACATCTTATTCACCAAATAATTAAACTAGCATTAAATTAATATTAATATGATATATAAAGACCACAATTTCTTTGTACGTAGTTTTTATTGACAGATAAAAGAAAACATAGTTTTTGAGGGACAGAAAAAAAATAAGAAAAGATATTAGGTCTATTTGGTTTCTGAGTGTACTATTTCATAATACTGTGAGATGATGAATTTAGCGTTGTGTTTGGCGTTAAGAGTAATCTTTCGTTGCCATGCCTTATTTTTAGGACTCCATCGCCAACCATTGCTTTTTAATGAATCTCTAACGTCGGAAGGCGGTTTATCATTAAAAATAATTTGAGTTCTCTCTAAGTCATGGTTGTTAATTACTTTACCAAAAGAGAATTTAAAGAGTGTTTCCGTGCCTTGATTCCCCTCTCTATTGTTATATTTCTTTGCCCGTTCTAAAGATTTCCAAATTTTATGTTTATCAGTAAAAATAACGCAATTGGTTTCCTGAAATTTCTTAATCGTTTCTAGGATGGCTTTTATTTTGTCTGTATTTCCGTTGTAAACCAGAGTTTCTACTCTTGAGAAAATTCTCGATTTTGCATTTGTTTTGATGTATCGGGGTTCATTTATAGTGGCTTGTTGTAAGTCGTTTAATAGTTGTTGTTTGTTTTTTTCTTCAATTTCTTCTTTTGAAGTCGCTTTATTGATTTTTCGCTTGATGCTATTCTGTGCTTTCTTAATCCAATCCCAAAACTCTTTTCGTTTCCGTTCAAAACTGTTATGACGTTTTTCTTGCTGTGGTTTTGGGAAATTTGCAGGACCCACAATCATTGTAGAAGCAAGTCTTGACATCTTGTAAAGAAGTTCTAGTTTCTTCTTCAAGTATGTTGTTTTATATCGTTGTAACTCTGCTTGTAGGATTTCTTTTTGATCTTCGTTTTTAGCAAGCAGTGCTAATTGATCGAAAAGGTTATTCATGTGATTATAGTATTCTTGTTGTTCTTGTGATGCTCTGGTATCTGGAGAAAAACTTAAGTTGCGGTATGCGTTGTAAGCTGTTTGGTAGTCAATGTCATTTGGAGATACTGTTTCAAAGAATTTGTCTTTTTCTATGTTTGTTGTTTCTGTTAGTAGTTCAGTCGTTTGATCACATCCTTGCTGATAATTTTTCGATATGGGTAATACATAATCACTAACAAAGTCTAAGAAACTTTATAAACTCCGCTTTTTTTACACGAGCGAATAAAAAAGTTGTGAGAAGTGTTTACGCGAAAGAGAGAAAAAGAAAGAGAAACTCATTCATAATTATTGTTATGTGGCGTAAGTGGGATTTAGAGGTATTCTCATGAGCATTTTTACCTTCCTTAGTAGCGATTCTTGGTTAAAGAAGTAAAAAATAAGGTGTTGTTTTGTTGCAAGGATTCGATAGACGATCACCCACTTACAGATGGTTCCGTGTTCTGTTGACATAATCTCACAAGCTGCAAGATGGAGTTGTGTGTTGTCTTGGATGTTGTCCCAGATGTAAACAAAAGGAAGGATGACAACAGCCCTCCATTTGTAGATGTCTATCTCTTTTGATATTGGAATACCCTTGATCGCCATGTGGTGTGTCATTTCATCTAGCGTGTCGAGTTTGAAATGTGCTTTCTCAAATGTTCTCAAGATGCAACCCACCTAAGATAAAAATTGAAATAAGTTAGTCTGCGGTTGTTTGGGTTCTGAATGTGGTTCTGGTGTTGTCATTGAATTGGTTATTTCATTAAGGACGGGTTTTAAAATATCGGCGAAGTGTGCTCTTACAGTGTATTCTCCGCAGTTGCAGATATGTGCAAGAAATTTCTGGGTGAGAATAGGGGTTGTGTCATGCGTCCTAGCGATATATTGATCTGATGTATATAGAAGAGCAACAGCGAAAACATAGGGATGTCTGCCTCCTATATCTGGGAGTAGTTTAATGAGTTTAGAGACTGAAAGACGAAGTTGTCTTAAGTAGTTGTCTGCATTCCAGTTGTTTTTTTGAAGTTTGGTTTGTGTCTTGGTGTGCCGGTACGCTTTGCTGATTACCCTTGGAAGATATTCTTCAAAATTTCTGCGAATAAGTGAGATACTCGGGAGTTTACTCAAACAATCAGCTATCTTTAAGGTTTTCTTCTTAGAAACACGATGTCCTAATGATTTCATTACCTTTACAAGCTCATCAAGGCGAATTGGCTCCCTTCGTTCTCGGATGGCAAGGAGTAGTGAGGAAGTCATAAGGACAGGATGAGTTAGACGAAGTTCCTTGTATTGTAAAAGTATTTGTCCCTTGCGATAAATATAGGCAGCTCGTTGGCGAGTGTCATCTGAGAGTTGTAAGAGTGTTGACGCACGACTGAGAGAATTTAGTAGCCTATACATAGATTCTTTGTCTTTGATCCTCGCTCGAAAACTGTAAAGTTTTAGTCTGTTGTATAGTTTTTGTTTATGCTGTGAAAGTGGATTCCCGTGTATGTCGTTGGTAGGAGTTTTGTTGAACTTTCCGATACACGATCCAACTCCGTCAACAAGTTCGACTCTTTCCCCTGGATTAACATATTGACATCCAAAGTTGGTTTCAATGTCTGCGATCACGAAGTTTGCTGCAAATATTTGATCGCCAACTAGCCCACAACGAGGACATACAAAAAAGCCATTATTGCGAGTTTGTAAAACACCACAAACTTCACAATAAGGAGTTGTAGTCGATGGGGATAGGCTTAAGCATTCTGACATGAATATCCGCCCTCCTCATCTCGAGAAATAGAGATTGAAAATAAATATAGTGTCATTTTGATCTACCCTCCGAATTAAACTATACTTAAACTAACATTAATATCATATATAAGTTTTTCTGAGTGATTTTTGGGTTATCTTGGAGTAGATAAATTATTTATTTTCATATCGTGCAAAGGTACGAAAAAAAAGTTGATTATTGCTGTAGATCACGCTTTGTTATCCTTGAAAAGTAAAAGAAAAAAGTAAGTATTAGAAGACACATTCATAGAGGTTCAATTTTCATCTTTGATCTCAACCTCTTAAACGCATCTCCTAAGTATGCGTAAAGATCGTTGTCGTCAACAAAATCTGATGCGTCGATATGTTGAACTCTTTTTTCCGCTTCTTCTTTGTTTTTGGCGGAAATTACAAGGTGAACAGAGAAATCAAGGGGAACCGAAACAAGAAACTCTTTATTTTCGGTATTGATTTCGTATTCAATGCCCGTTGTGCCTTTTTCTTGAAAAGTTTTGTTCTGTTCGTCTATAACTTTCTCTATCTCTGCTTTAGCCTCTGTTGCAGTGTCGTAGTGAAAAGCTCTGCTGATGACTCCTTTCCAATGTGCTTTTCTTGAGGTTATATTCCATCTATTATGCGGTGTGTCGGTGTTTTGTTTTATCTCTATTTGAGCTTTGAGTTGTCCATTTTCGCGCAGTTCATAAAGGTGTGGATTAAGTTTCTTCCAAGATGGAATTTCGTGTGTTTTGTTTTCCAATTCCTTTCCTCCAAGATTCACAATACTCAATCACATTATTGAAAGGACTTCCTTTCCTCACAATTATGTGATTTGCAATAACTCTGTAAAGTAGTGAATATAAGGACAACACAAAAATTGTTCGTGATAAAAAAAAGGAGGCGTAGCGGGTTCTAGGTTTTAGAGATAAAGGTTAAATCGAACCGTGCGTCTTTATAGCGAGAAGGGCGTTTAGAGTTTGGTACGTTCATGAAGTTCAAGTAATGTGTGACTTCTGTGACTGAAAAACAGGGTCCATAGGCGTATCCAAACGCGGGGCGGTAATCATCGGGGTGAGGTTCCTCGTTGATGACTTTTACCTGTTGTGTGTGATTGGTGGGGTGCAGGACATAGAAGGTTGGTCGTCTAAATCGTTGAATGGAAAACAATTGGGTTGTTTCTTCATGGGCAACAAAGATGTTACAGATTTCCTGAATGATTTCGAGATTATCCTCGTGCTTCTTGAATAGGTTTACAATGCAAACATAGCATTCTAGGAATTCCTTTTCTTCATCGGTGGTGAGAAAGTGCGTTGCATGGTTTAAAGCGGTTCGTCTTTCATCCTCTGTGATGTTCAATAGTTGTTTGATGAAATCATGGACGTACACGATATGAGGGTTCTCTCCTGCGTCACATTCCCGACAAATATAGTCGCCCACGGGAAAACTCCGTTGCTTTTCAAGACGTTGTGATTGTGATAGATCACAAATAATTCGATTAATGAAAAGTCCGTGTCCTTTTTTAACGGATCGCCCGCATATATTACATTTCTCTTCAGTTAGGGTTGTTTTCATATTCATTTGCATGGTGTTTCATCTCCATGAGTCATGTTATTGTGATTTCGGTTCCTTCTAGTGCTTGGAGTGCCTTTTCATCAAGCTGTGTGATGTGTGTGTTGTCGGAAGCATCGTATAGGTGAAACAGCAATGTAAAGCCATCTTGGGTTTTGATGATTCCCTCGGAATATCGCCCATCGTTTGCTTCTTTCAAGATTAGGGTTATTTGCTCATCGAATTTCTTCTCTAAAACATTCTCCACGAACTCTTTGCATTGCTCAACTGTTTTGTGGAAATGTGTGATCTTTCCGCGTTCGCCTGTTATGGTGTAGTCTTTATGCTCAAGAATGGAGATTTTTACAAGAAATTTATCGTTTATGCCGATGTATCTAATTTCTGGTTCAAAGAGTAAGTTACGAATTATCACGCTGGGAAGGCGTAGATGTAGGGGTTCTCCGTTTTCCGTCCAGTCATCTATTTGATAGTTTAGGTTCATTTGTTTCCCTCCGTAATCTATGTGCAAGTTAAGTTAAAAGGACAACTAAAGCCTCGATCAAAACGAAGACATGACACCGTGACCGTGTACCATCTTGTATTCCATTAGTTGTTCATCTGTGATGTTTGGATTTTGTTCTTCTGCCTTGGTGACAATATCTTCTAATGTGACGCTAGTTTTTGCGTTTTTTGGGGTAGGGAAAACACCATGATTAGTACCTTTGCGACCGTTGAAATGGTCGAGTTTCGCCCGTTCAATGCGAACCCAATGAGAAAAATCTTCGGGGTGAAAGCGTTTCAGCCAAAGAAGTTCGAGCGGTCTCGAATACGGACAAAACTTGCAGTTTGTTGGAAGTGATAATTCAAGTCCGTACTCATCTCTAATAATACGCTGGCAATCGAGACGCGACCATTTCAGACAATTGATCAATGGATATTGTAAATTTATGCATTCAGCTCGCCATTTGATAGGTTCTCGTTTCTTGATCCGTTTTTCCTCACCTTTGGCAAACCCTATCAGCACGTTAAGTTTACCAAAGAGGCGTTTGAATTGATAAAATCCTTGTTTTCGGGCTTTCTTGAGACCGTAGTTTTGTTGGAGCCACCAAGCCAAGAAACGATAGATTACCTTCACTTTGAGGTTGTCGGTGCATGATCGTTTGAATACCTTACTTCCACACGTACGTGTCCGCTCATAAAATTCAACAAGACTTTGCCATGCGGGAGAGTGAAATCCCATCTCTTTTGTGATAAAGTAAAATTCAATGTCATGTGTGTCACAGAGTTTTTGTAGGAAAGGAATGTAGTTATAGGTTTCATCGTGTTCGTTGCCGGTATCGGACATCACAACTAAAAAGCGTTCTGGGGCAATCTTTCTTCTCATATTATCATTGAAAATAAGTTCAGCGAGGAGGGCTGTTGAGTCATGTCCTGCCCCTAGGGAGAGTACCGTCAGTTTGTCCTGTTTATAACTCTGGTCAATTTCCATGAAACGCTTAAACGTTGATTGGGTTAGTGTGCGTAATGAACGAGAGTTAGCGTTTTGTGTGGGATAATTTACTTTGAGCGTTTCTTGAATTTGACTGATTAAGGTCATGTTCTCCCTCCCGTTATGGACATATTCTAATTTCAAGAAGAAATATAAAGACCACGAGAAGATGAAAAAAAGGTGAGAAAGTAAACTAGTAGAAATAAAAAACAAAGAGTTTTAGTTGATACATTCCAGATCAAAAAAAGTTATATCATGTACTGATGCCATATGATCTGAAAATTTTTCGAGTATTTGCTGAAGTTCTACTATGTTTAGATCGGTTTCTATATCTACACGATATCTCTTGTTTTCCATTATATCACGTCCTTTTCATTTATTTACAATAACTTACAAGTGCGGGGGTGTGTTTCTTGATCGTGCCAAACCTCTTCAGGTTTTCTACGAGTGCTTGTTTGTATTTCAGAGTGGCGAAGTAACTTTTGATGGCTATTTGTATTTTTTGTTCGGTTTTAGTGAGGTGAAGGTCGGGTGTCGCATGTATGCGTTCAAGACGTAATGTGCGTTCATTAAATTCGAGTTGATCTCTGCGAGCTGCAAGTAACATAATTGTACTTGAATCATGGGAGTAGATTTGGTTTTGTATTAGGGTATCTAGGAGTTCTGGACCCAAACCAAAGCCATGAATTTTTATTTGTTTACCAAAGACTGATCGAATAGCGGGACTTACTTTGTTGATGATGTTTCTCTTTGATTGTGAGGTTTTTTTAATTAGTCCTCCGAGAGCGATTATGCTGTTGGGAATAGAATGAGCTATATATCCATAGATTGATGAATCTTGTAACGCTTCAAGTTGAGAAAGGTATTCATAAGAACTATCTCCTTGGAGTGTGAAAACCAATTGAATCTGTGGGTTGATGTGTTGATCGAATATTTTTCTCCGTGTAAGTTCTTCTGAGTCACACCCATCCTGATTTACTCTAAGGTGATTCAAGAGTGTTCCTCCTGAGAGTCCAAAGGTGATGTCTAAACAGGTGGTGTTGTAGGAGTAGAGATCGAGGGGATTTGTGTCATAGGCCTTGTCTAGTAATGAGAGAATGAAGGGTTTATAGGTTTCTGTAAACCATTTCTCTTGCGTAGAAATATTGTTTTTTGGATTCTCGATAACATCTAACGAGATAAGCCATTGACTATGCGATAACTGTAATTTAAGAATCTCAAGGGGCGTGAATTTATGATTAATTCCGCGATCAATCACTATATAGTTAACTTCATCAGAAAGGTATTGCTCCAGTCTGCCTTTATAGTGTAGTATGAAAGGATTAATGAAAAAATAACTTGCCGGGATGTGTTTTTCCTCGATGAAACTTCCTGCACTAATGAATGTAATAGGGCAAGTGTGTTTGATCGTTTCTATGTCCATGAAATCCCTAGACTTATGTAAAAGAACCTATATAAGAACCACGAAACGCCATCGGAAAAATAAAATTAAAAAAGGGAAAGGAAGGCGTTCTTAATACGGCTCGTTAAACAACGCTAATTTTTCTTCGTGACTCAATCTCATCCTCTGATAAGGACAATAACCTTCTTTGACGCAACAACTACCAACGGAAGAAAAGTGTTTGCAAGGCAATCCTTCAAATTTCATACACATTGGTTTCAATTTGGTTACCTCACAATCCTAGTTTAAATAATCTAATAAGCACCCCGAATTATGATTCGCTATTCCCCGTCTGAATATATCAAGTCTCCATGTTTCTCGGCAAAATTAACAGCTTTTTCGTAACTTCGGAACCGCTCATAAACTAAGCCTGTTGGTCGATTATTGAGCATTGACCAGACTTCGATTAAGGTGTAGATCGGTACTTTGGGGTTGTCTTTTTTGCTGATAGCGAATTGACGGATAATGCTTTTCGGTGTTTTATGCTCTGTCGTGTTGATATTATACTGATAGTGGAATTGGTCACTATCCTCTGTTTCAATCAGAATGTTTGCGTCTGTAAGAGAGTTTAGGATCCTCCAGAAATAGTCATCGTTTTTTGGTCTATCGCCAATAAAGATCGTATCGTACAAGTCATAAGATGTAGTTAGGTTATGTTCTCTTATCAGTTCTATGATGCGATCTTGTAGTTTTGAAATGTATTCTTTTTGTTTGAATTTTCTTGCTTGTCGTGTTGTTTTCAATTGATTTTTGTTTGCTTCGAGTTCGATTTGTAATGAGGCCTTGTCTGCCCATTTTTTAGTTTTAGAAGAAATACGTTTTTTGATTTTATGTATTTCACGTTCTATGTCTTTTTCTTTATCTTGTAAGTCGCCTAATTCTCGTCCTAATTTACAAACTTGTTTATCTTTCATCGTAACAACCTTTGATAATTAAGCAAAATAAAAAAGAGTTTAACAACAAAAAGAGAGAAAAGAGTCGATCTTTGATGCCAAATTAAATAGGTTTACCATTGCCTGACTTCCATATTTTTTCTTTTCAGTTTACGGTATTCATCGCCAACAAAATCGTAGAAGCGATGAAAATTGTCGAAATCATCAGGTTCTAGATCTAGGGCTTTTTGTTGTGCTTCTTCTAAATTTGTCGCTCGAATTATTTGTTCGAGTGTAAACGGAATTTTGACTCCGACATAAAATTTTGGTTGTTTTGCATATTGGATTCTCTCTTCATTAGTCATTTTAGGGAGTTTATCTATGTCACTTTCGGTCAGATCGGTTTCAAGGTTCTTTGAGTGACATTGGGCGCAACTTTGTCCTAGTTGGTCGCCATATATAGCATCAATCTCCTCTTTTTGTCCATGCTTATTAATTTTTGAATGAAAAGTTACATCAGCATAATCTTCTCTCCATTCAATTGAACCACAATCTAAGCAAACTGCCATATTATTACCTCCAGGAATTGAGTTAACTACTTTCTCTATGAAAATGAATTTATATCCACCACGGAAAAAAAGAATGGAACGAAATTAAGGAAAGTTACCATCCTTATATTCCTTTAAAACTCGGTGAGTTCTCTCGTTGATAGAATAGTTAGAGAAAAATTCATCTGGATTATAGATCGCATCTGTAAATGATTCGTAGGTTTCGCAGATCATTTGATGAATGTCTTGTTTATACACCCATTCCGCCCACGCGGATAGTTGTTCTCGCCATGTGGGTGCTTCTATTTCGCCTTTGGGTTCTTCATTACTAGCTAAGAGTATTGGGATCGCGTCAACTATGTCATATGGTTTGCCTGAAAGAAAGGTGTCAAGATCAAGCCCAAGTGGGAAATCAAGTTCAGCAAACGGTTTATTCATGATTAAACCCTGTGTGATAGTCGGTAGATTGTGTAAGATAAAACGCCTTGCAATGTCGTCTTTTTCGCTGTTGGTTTTCTTAACAAATAACTCAAGCATTTGATTGAACTCGTTTCTATCGGGGTATCTATTGGATAATTCTATTGCCATTCTAAATTCCTCCATATGCTTACTCAAGGAAAATATAAAAGCAAAACCAAATTTCAAAAAAGAAAAAAGAGTGTTAGTATTCAGATAGTTCTGCTTGCGACTGCCTTGCCTCTGCCTCTATGATAGATAACTCGGCTAGATGTTCTTGAGCTGTGTTGATGATTGCCTGTAAAAAAGTCTTGTAGGTGGCTTTGCATTTGCTTCCCATTTCTGGAAACTCGGGGATTACAGTAACTTCTCCATTGGGAGAAACTTCCGCGTGACCGATGATCGCCGATTTGACGATCTCAGAGAACTCTGGGATTTGCTCGGTAGTGCAAAGATAATAAATTGGGACTCTTAGCGTACCATTGGTCACCTTAGCTAATTCATAGATTGGGCTTACGAAATCCCCTCCAAGTCCTTGTGATAGGACTTTTTGAATTTTCATAAATGCGTCCAAATTGCGAAGAAATAAATCTTTAAATTTCATTTGTGTTCCTCCTATTGTGGGAATAAAAAGAAGAATGTGGAAAAAGACATCAGTTTTCAACGATCATTTCTGGTAGCATCGCTGAAAGGTCGCTTGCTGGTTGTAATTGATCTAGTGGTCGGTGTGCCCTTAATAACCTTCTAACTGATGTCACTTTCTCGATATGTGCAATGATTTTTTTGACTATGACCTGCTTTTCTTCCCTCGTAAGTTGTGATCGAGGGCATGCTAACTCTGCTAGAAGAGTGACTGCTCTGTTTTGGTGGTAGTCAAGCAATTTAGACAGTCGGGTGTGCCTTATTCCTTGTGAAAAGTTAGCCGATTTTACTAAAATTCGTAGTAGATGTTGTCGTCGAAGCTGAGAAACGGTTAGTCTTAATGATCTCATAACATCCCTCCGTAATCTTAGTCTAGGATGGTATAAAAAGACAACGACTTTTTAGGATGAAGGTGGGTTTATTTATAAAAAAAGGGAGAGAAAGAAGGAAGAAGTTGCTACGCTAGAGTCCTTCGTATTGTCGATCATTGGCACTAAGACGTTCAGAGGGCGGCGAAATCCTGAGAGAAATTTTGTTATTGGCTAAAATTCTCTGAATGTCTGAGAAGGTGGAAAGTTCGATGGTGGTAATTAGTGCCTTCATTCGTTTGAAATCTCTTCGGTTTTTGTTAGTATAATATTCAGGTGCCTGATTTGTCGAACAGCAAAAATGTGTGATATGAACTTGTTTTCGATCTTCGTTGTTAAATATATCGAAGTCTTGCGTCATTTTAATTACCTGTTTGCTTTTTGATTTTCAATGATCGTTAAATTGTAGGCAAAATCAATTCCATCGCTGTATTTACGCTTTTCCAGAATTTGAAGTCTTTTTGACAGTTCGATAAAGTCGATTTTGTCCAATGCGTGTTCGATTTTTGCCCATTCAATATCTATCTCGATAGCGATTAGATTTGGATCGAATTTTGATCGTTGGAGTGCGTTGATCCGTTGCACACTTCTGATGACGTCCAGTTGTTTGATAGTTAAATTAGTGCGTCTATGTGTCATTTCTTTAGTCAACTCGCGTATCGCCATCAATTGAGATTCAGTTTTATGTTTAATACGGATTAATTGATTATACTCGTCCAGCAACGTTAAATATACAGTTATTTGTGGCGGAAAGTTAATTTCTTGTTTCATATTTTAGTCTCCTAAAAAAGTGATTTAGGTGTTATTTCTCTAATTCTGCAAGTTGCTTCATCGCGAGATTTTCGCGAAATTTTGACGCCATGCCGAAAACTCCTCTTTCTGAACTATCTATGGTGTTAATAAGAGTTTGAAAAATCATTTCATTTAGCCAATTTCTCTTAGGTGTATTTTCTTCTTCTTTTGACATATCGATCCCTCACATTCTCTATTCAGGAGAATATATAAGAGACGCGAATCACTAACTATTTCTGTTGTTTGTTTATGTAACTAAATTTCTCTATTTCACGAAAGGGAGGGTTCCAGCGATTAGCTAGTGCCCAGATGTCTGGGTTTTGTAAATCGTAACCAAGGGAATCGACACATAATACATACGCTGGAATATTGAACAATTGAGTCTGCACTAAGGTTGAACGATACATTCTAAGATCAATATCAGCACAATAGAAAACTATATTCTCGTTCTGGAACATTCGCCACGTTCTTATAATGAAAACACCCGTGCCACACGCGGGTTCTGCAACTGTCAAGGGTTGAGGATTTTTTTGTTGTTTGCGCTGTTCTAAATCGGTGCCAATTACCATTTGGATCATAAAATCAGCAACTTGCGGGGGTGTGAGGCATTGCCCTAAGCCTTTTACGTTACCAAGTTCATATGTTGTAAAGACTTTCAGTAAGTAATCATCGATTTCGCGTATTCGACTTAGATCTAAGACGTCTTGTACAGCTCGGAAGGTCTGTTGGTTGAGAATAGTGGTTTCTGTAGTAAGAAATAGTGAAAAGCCTAGATATTCTAGTAATGCTTCAAAAGCCCGATACTGACTATGATACCGTGCCTCAAGAATTTTGAAGGCTTGAATGAAGGCTTTATGACCTTGTTCAAGTGTATATGATTTCCTTATGGTTTCGGTTTGAGGTCTCATTTTAGGAATAATTATATCATTTTTGGGCGATGTGCGAGGATCAACAAAGTCGAGTATGCTTGGAATACCAGAAGTTTTGGTTTTTGTCATCGTTTTCGCTCCATAATTATTTTGAGATGTTTCTAAAAAGTGGCGTTTTCCATCGCCTTTTATGCTGTTCATTGATCTGTTGAAGGAATATCCACGTCTTGAGGCAAGTAAGGTATACGAGTTCATAGTCGTCTAACGCATCGTTGTATAAACCGATGTCTTTTGCTAGTTCGGGGTAAAGACTGCTGTAAAGGAAGCACGTAATGTTATAGAAGGTGTCGTCTAACGTGCGTGTATAACCTGTAGTAGCAAGATAGAAGAATATTTCAAAATCCGAGACCGTGTAGTTCGAGTAGTCTTTGGTTTTCATCAAGGTCGCCATGCGATGAATTGTGATTTCTGTTTGAATGGCTGACGTGTAAAAGCCCTCCATTCCAGTAAAAACAACCTTCGGAAGACTGAATATATCATAAAGAGTTTGACTAAAGAGAGCTAGTTGTTTTTTCTCTTCCTCTATTTCTTCTGTGTGTTCAGATGATTCAGAAATAGATACAGAGATGGTGTTTTCATTGTTGGCATTTTTTTCAAAAAGAGACGTTTGCCGAGTTTGCGTATTGGTCATTTACTCCCTCCTGACAAGTCCACAAACCTATCTCAAGTGAGATATTTAAAGACCACTAGTGCTGAAAAAATCGGAGGGGGAGGGACTCAGAACGTACTAGGAACCAAAAAACAAAGTAGTCAGGTTCCGTTCCAGTTCTGAGATACTATTACTAGTAATAACATCATATTTAAAGACAACGTAGTTACAAGAGAACCAAGTTTTTTGATAGGGGAAAAAAATAGTGGTACTACAAGTTTTCTCCCATTGAAGCGATCCCACGAAAGTAGTCGGGATGTTTGGTCGAATTTTCCCGAGTTAGCGTCTTTCCACATAGCGAACAACTGATTTTTTCTTCGGTTGGTTTAATCTCGTTTGTATGATTGCAAGCAAGGCAAATGATTTTCAAGTTGCATTCCCTCTGCTCAACGTATAAAAAAGAAGGGCGCAAAGAGAAAAAGAAATAAAGAAGTGGCGCACTCCTTGTGTGGTGATCTAACTGACTCTCAAGGTGCCCTTCTGATTACTAAGATGCAAAAGTATATATAAAGGCAACAGATCACCGAAAGTATTAATTTACCTTTAAAGGAAGGGATAGACAATCAGTCACCTGTCCATCGAGGATCGCTTTGCCATTCGCCCTTGTACAAGGAGAATCGCTTGGTCCAACTACGTTCAAGACGAAATGCTTCACCTTCGTAATCAAAAACAGCACTTACATAACCCGTAGGATTGTAGTATCGTTGAATAAGTTGCAAATCGAATATCTCGATAAGATCGTGAGCTTGGTCTTGGGATAACGACAAACCAAAACCAGTCGCCTTAACACCTAGTAACATATACAGTATTATGAAAAGGATTGAGTTTTCATGTGATATTAGGTCAGTTGTCATCGTTTGTCACCTATTTCGATTTTAATCTCAGTCCATTATCTCAATCATGTTCTTTGACTAGAACATCAAAATCTCGATGTAAAAAATCGAAGACATCATCCAAAAAATTGCCTAATAGTTCAGCCAAAGAAATGGAGAGATTTTCATCCCATTTCCAGTCATTTTCCTTTATTAAATGGCGAATATAGTCTACGGGTAGGGAGTCTATGGTAAGAAGTTGTTTGTTCATTATCTCAAAGTAGCGTTGGTCGAGAATATCCTCGCTGTACACATGAATGATCTCTTCTAGGATGAATAGTGCAGGATTAACCTGAGTAATGTGAGTGGATGCAATTGGTGTGGCGCATTCATCGCATTTGAAGGCATGGACTTGATTGCTAGAGTTCAATAATTGTCGTGTGGTGTGTCCACATTCAGGGCAATCGCCTTGATACAGAAATTGTGAAATTTGGTTAAAATGCTTTTTTATTACCTTGGATAGAATCATGATCGAGTTCACCTCTTTATTTAGTCCTCACTCTCAGTTCTTGAGAGAACTTTAACTTCTCCATCCTCAATTTCTGCAACGAAAGTTTTTTCCTCAAAATTCACATTTGGAGTATTTTCAACAACCATATGTCCACAGAACGGACATTTCTGTTTTTCATTGGATTTAAATCGTATTGGAGTGGCAATGATCGCTGGACAACCAGTATTATTGCAAATATATTTATAATCTCCCATTTAAAGATCACTTCCCTCTATATATATTCAAAATCAGCAAATAATACAGTTAATGCTGATTCGGTGTTTTTTCATAATTTCCTTAACTTTCTGTAATGCTCGTTCCCTTTCTTCGGTGAAGAAACATTCAAAATTAATGTATCTATAAAGTAGCGCGATATTACGGATTTCTCTGTTAATATCCTCAGTACAAGAGTTAAAAATGAGTTCGTGTTCCATGAAATCAAAAAACTCCTCCAAACCTGAGATAGAGTCCAAGTAATGTGAATGAAAGCGTATAAATGGTGGAATCTGTTCACTTCCTTCATGGATAGGAAAGCCACAACGAGTTGTAAGATGCTCAAAGAGTTCCTCACTCAACAAAATTGGACTCAACTCGAAGTAAAACGGTTCTGAATTAAAAAGCGCTTCTTCAATGCCTTGCATAAGGTTTAAAAAATCGTTGTATATCTTTTCTTTATTCGAAGTAGATAAGAATGGACTCGACTGAAAAGATGGAGCAAACAGAAATTGTTCAAAAACGTGCATATAATATACCCCTCTAAGAAGTTTTGAATCGTAAACTTCTCTTCAGATGAATATTTAAAGACAACCATCAAAGTATGAGGGAATGAGTTAGTCTTGATCCGCTGTTATTTATTTTTGATAATAAAAAAATGGGGCTTAGAAGTAGGGATCGTGGAAATCATCTGGACGTCGGTCATTGGTAATATGAAGTAAGTTAAGACGGTCGATGATCTGACGTTTACTGTAGTATGGTCCTTCAACGATGCCACTAAAATCTGGATTCTGCCGAGAATTAATGACCTTGATAGGCATTGAATCATCTTCTGGAATATAAAGAAAGAACTCTATTAACGATTCCTCCCAGATGGCAAGAAGAGTATCGAGACTGAAATTGAGAGTAGGTGCAATTATCTCACATATATTTAGTTTTGCTTCATCGTCGGGGAATCCACATCTCAAAGATACTGTGAGAATATCATTGAATGCTTCCTCAACGACTTCTGTGGGATCGCAGTCCATTGAAAGATTCCCTTCTTCTTTTTCTCGTTGGAAATATTGTTGGATTTGGTCTTTAGAAGGGATCGGTTTGTGAGTGAGGTTGCCTGTGGTCATTTCATAAACTACGTTGTATCGTTCTTGTGATGGCATTAGACAATCATTGCAGAGAACAGGATAGAAGATTACCCCACCATCAACTGTTAGGTTTCCTCGTGTGATATTTGAGAGACCGCAATGTGGGCATTTACCTTTTTCATAGATCGTGTGTTGTCCCTCTCTTGCTGTGTTTTGCATTTTTTTCTACCTCGAAATGTTGTGAAAATCATAGACTACATTCAAAAATAGTATATAACACCCTCCACATTTATCTTGGGAAATTGTGGAACGGGTTTTGTAGAAAAAATCAGGAGCAGGAGGCAATTACTTATGTATCTTTAAACTTAGAATGGAGTATATCAACTTACTGACAAAATATGAGAAGTTGTGTCTTTTTCCAATGCTGTGATTTGACTGTTGATCGACGCAAGTTGTTTTTCAGTTTCAGCGATCCTCCGAATGCTTGAATTTAATTTTTTCATCTCATCAACTTTCTGTTCTGTACTCCAGTCCTTCCATGTGTTCTTGCTGATTAACCATAAAATGGATGTCGTCATCTCTTTAAGTGACTCCAACTCGTATTTAATTGCGTCGCGTTTAAGATACAGTTCATTCAGGTCTTTTGGTGTGAATAATCTGATAGGACGTTTTCCACCGCCTCGTCGTTTGCTGGATAGATTTCTCGTCCTTATTGATCTTATCCGAATAGATCTCCCTCTTCGCATTTGATTCTCTCCTATGATCAAATAATGGAAGTTGATATATAAAGCCCGCATCATTGGTTTTAGATGAAGGAGAAAGGGGGAGAAAGGGGAAAGGGTAAACCAGAGAAACAGTACATGACATGATTTTAAGAAGATCAATCTTTCCCCATAGAAGAACATAGGATTTAAGGATACAAAAAAAGAGAGAGGCAAATGTGTAACTGAAAAAGTAATTAAAGTATTGGATCAATATGATCGATGAGCTCGTTGATGGTTATACGATAAAGACGCATTAGTCGAAGTATTGTGGAGATCGTAGTAAGTCGTGCTTTGCTGAAGTAAGGCTGGAATGTAGTATGTTTATGTTGTAGTACGAGATTTCGAAGTTCTGTGTTGAGATCCAATGTGTGTTCTTCATATGTTAAATCATGTTCGAAGTGATTGAAGAACTGAACGATCCCAAAGGGGCTATGAAAGAACATCATAAGAAAGACGCCTTTATCACCAAACTCGGGAAAATTGCAATGATTGATTAGGTGGTCATAAAGTTGATCCGTAAACAAGGAAAGAAGTACCTCATCTAGTTCGAGGTAAAAACCACTATCGGTTAGTAGACGTGAGGCGGTAAGCAATAAATTCTGAAAATCGGCGAAGATTTCATGTTTATCGTGAGCAGATAGCTGAGTATGTGGTTCAAACTGAGGACGGTATAAAGAGCCTTCTTCAAGTGTCATGTCATGTTTCTCCCGGAAAGTAACTTGAGTACAAACTCACGATCTAAGATTAAAGACTGTTTAAAAACTCCACGTTAAAAACATGGTCATAAGGAGTTATGAAAGCATGTTGGTTAAGGGTACTAGGCTTAATTCCTTAATATTGGCTAGCTTATCTGTGAAAATTGTCCAAACTGCTTTAGAAGTTGGATTTTGGTCATAAAATGTTACGGCAGTAAAAAAGCAGTTATAATAACGATGGATATAGAGAGGGTTATCTGTCTTAAATTTCGACCATGTCTTTGTGATCGCATCCTTTCCATCGACAGCAAAGAGGGATTGTTGAAGGAAGATGAGATCATTTTCTTCTAATAAAGTAACCGAGTATTCTCTCATCGAGAAACATCCTATCCATCTTTCATGTATACATTGGACACCCAACTTTATATATTAATATTGAAAAAACACGCTTTTGGTTGATTCAAATTATGATTTAGATAAGAGAAAAAAGAAAATTGAAATTAAGATGTTATATTTCCTTTAGACTGATGAGATCGAAACCTGTATCGGATAGGTGTAGAGATAATGCGTGGTGTAGTTTTTTATGAGAAAACTCTGCTCTTCGCCTCATTATGAACTTGGCATTCCTTGTATCATAGTCAACTGTAATATTTTCGAAAAATAATTGAACATCTTTGCTTGAAAGTAATTTCTCGATTCGAGATTGGATTTCAAGTATATATATCTCTTGAATCTCTTCATCTTCACGTCCTGACGTGTCAATAATGAGTTTGAGTTTAGAGTGTTCGAGGGGAGTCTTGTTGGACTCGTCAAGTGAAATCCATTCAAGTGTTTTCAATTCTACTTCCCATGACTTCCATGAGAATTCGGCAATGGCGAAACAAAATGGACATGACATAAGGTAGATGTTTCCTCGTACATCTTCGACTTCCATATTGGAACCACAAACACATTGCATCACGTTCTCCTCCCATAGTATTCAAAAACAGTTGAAAAAAAAGGTATAAAAAGATAACATCGCAAAAAATTAAGATTCACATAAAGGTTTCGAGTGAAGGTTGTGTAATGGTTTTCCCCTGTAAGATCGCGTCTAGCGTATCTTCTTTGAAGCGTTCGATCTCATGGAGTGATTGTTCGGTGATATCGTCTTTGAATGATTTTTTGATTTTTTGTCCTGGACGAGTGACTTTGACTCGTTTTAGGGTGTGATTCATCGAGTCGTATTTGATGCCATAACCCATACCTGCGATGTAGGGAACGGTGCTAATATCGTTGCTAGTAATACCGTAGCGTATCATGGTCTCGATGACTTTTGCGGATGAGCCACAGCCAAAGCAGTGGATATGAAGGTCTTGGTGTTTCTGTTTTGGAAAATAGCGATAGAGGTGTTGTGTGAAGCGGGAGATAATCTCGATCTGTTGTTCTGGTGGTCGTTTGCGGAGTCCTCCAATGGCAAAGATAACGCTGTCCAGTTCTGCTAAAACTTTATCGCCGATCCAGAAACAGGTCTGATCTTCCATGAAGCGGTTGAAATTCTCGATGAACTCGCTAGGGCGATCTCCGTGAAAGGTGAAGGTGAATTTCACTTCACGTCCCAATAGTCTTGGTAGACCAAGGTCCAAACCTTTAACTTCTAAACATTCGTAGGCGTCAAGATCAAAATATGGACAGTCATTAGAAAGACCTTCAAAGGTTGGAGTGACTGGCACTTCATTCCAATTGATCCAATGATAATTCTCGAAATAGCCACAATCCCGCAGTATGTAGAAACTATGCTGAATAAATTTGTGATACCATTCACATAGATCGACGGGATCGCGATAGTGATCGGAGTTGTAGATGTCGGGGATCACGAGCCAATTACCCAGTAATAATTGAAATTTCATGATCGTTTCATCATTGAATTTCCGATTGATGCCGTGATCTGCCATGATGATGCGATTACCGATGTGTTGTTTGACTTTGTGTTCATATCGAAGTATACCCGGATTAAAGACAAAACCTTTGACTGCTGTGAGTCCGATTTCAGCTGGTACACTGCCTGATGCGATCAGAGTGAGTGGTTGTTTGGGTTGGATGTTTGAATACCTATAACTCCTCATGCTTGACATCCCTAATCCTTTATGCAAATGTCTTTAAAAAGACCACGAAAAATAAACAGAGTAGAGTTTCACATTCCAAAAAATGTTATAGTTCCAAAAAGTGGACAAAGTATTGACTAATATAATAGAAAAAAGGAATAACTAAGGTTATAATGGCGTGATGTGATTTAGAGTAAAAATGTCGCCCTGTAATAGTTTGATTAGGGCATTTTTTAGTTGACTTTCGCCGAAATCTCTCAATACATCCACGATGAAAGTAAAAGATGAGGTCGCTTGTTCGACACGTGTGTTTCTGAACCGCAAACATGATGTAGTTTTAAGTAGTTGTTCTACAACTAACTCACGCTGTGCTTCAGGATGGAACTCAAAAAGACGAAGTTTTTTGTCATTCTCTTTATATTCAGTTTCGAAATTGGTTACAGATAAACACACTAAGAAATGATTCCATTGAGTCACCCATGAACTTTCACAAATAGTACATGGCGGAAAGGTGACTTCTGACTGATTGGTAGCGAGTTCGTCTTCTTCATCATATTCTAAAAAAGAACCACAATTAGTACAGATCATTTTCCATTCTCCTTATGGTGTCTTTAAAAAAAGAGGGAGTTGGGTGTACTTTGCTTACGCTGATGCGGTCTGTTGCCATCGAAACCTTTCTTGGAGTCGATGTGATAATTCTTCTGAGTATCCTTTCAGTTTTGTCATGTCATCAATTGGTAGTATCTCTTCACATAATTCGCCTATTTCAAGCCAGAGTGTCCTTTGCACAGCAAAGATTCTGTTGACTATAGGCGTGTTGGGGATGGTGGATTTACTAAGTGTCTCTGAAAGGTCATTGTTCAAACTTATTAGAAGTTGCAATCGTTTTAATTTCTCTGAATTATCTTGAGTAGATGGTTTCAATCAGATCCCTCATTTGGATGCTAAAACCACAGACTTCTATACAAGTACCTATTTAAGGTTAGCACAAAACCAGAAATATGAATATAGAAAAATAGATTAGGACTTTTTCGAGTTCTTTTCTTTTAATGTCTTGGATGCGAAGCGAACATAACTAAGAGGGTGCTTGATCTTTCTGGCCCGTTTTCCGTATCGTAATTCGAATATTTTAGCACAGGCAGCACGAGGATTGTTGTTGAGTAGATGTTTGTCTATGTCTTCTAACAGATGATCGTGTGACGTAGACTTTTCTTCATTTAAAGACTCTTTCTTAAGTTTTTCAACTATAATATGACCTTCTTGATGTGAAAGCGGACAAAAGTAACTTGTGATTATCGTTTCACAGCTGGGAGTATTATAGTCGACTCCGCTACCTTCTTTCCCGTATAGATGTGAAATGAGATAGCCAACTTTGGCATCAAATTGTGCAAAATCTTTGCCCACGTTATCAACGGCATGAGCAAACCAGAAATGCTTTTGATCTTCAAGACGCATACCTAAGTTCTTAAGAAAGGTGCCTAACTGAAAGCGATACCCATGTTCAAGATGACCTGTTTCATCTAGGATCGAAATTAACTGACGCATACATTCAGGAAACACTTCTGGTCGCTGAAAAAGTTGCCCCGTAGTGACGGTACTTCGAGGGGTGGGGAATCTGAAATGTTGGTGCTTTGAGCGGATATGACTTCGTAACTCTCGAATGATGGGCTTTAGTGAGGGATCATCCATGATTTTCTCTTTGATTTCTTTAAGTTTCTCGCGCAACCGATTTTCAAATGCTCGTTTGATAGGTAGTCGGAAAACGAAGACGGGAGCAATGGCCCAACCTTGAAACAGTAGGGCTTTATGCTTTGAGATTATCTCTGGAACCCGTGTAAAATGGATTCCTATGTATTTCCGTATTCCTTCTGGAATCCGTTGGAATTTCTTTATGACAATGTTGCGCCCTTTATATTCCTTTTTTAGGTTTATACGGCGTTCTTGGCGTTCAAATAAACCGTATTTCTTTTTCAGATTGATTTCATACTCTAGTTCAATGTGAGTCAGTTCTTTCACATAATCGCCAAAAAAATAGTGAATCACAGACATGATCTCGGATTCTGTTGCCTTACCAAAGCGAAAATCAAATAAATCTCCCTCGAACTCGACAAACCATGCACTTAAACGAATGTCAGCAGCAACTGCAACTCTCAATAAAATATGCCCTGCAAACTCTCGAATGATCTCGTCTGGGTTTGACGAATTTAAATTCCAACGTTCGCCTGATGATAACCGATTGATGCGTTCTTTTGCAAAAGGTAAAGCATCAGAAGGAGTCATATCAAGAGGGAATTTATGAAGTTGACACCATCTAGGTAAGGAATCAGTCACGATCTGAATTGCCGTATCCCCCATCATAACGGTTCATTGGCTTTGTGTAAGGTTAATATATAAGCACCACAAAAAATTGAAGTGTTAAACATAGGAGGGGGTAAGTATAATAAAAATAAAGAGAGAGATGTGTGCAAGTATATAATAATGAGAAGGGTTATAAAAAAAGAGAAAATGGCGTTATTTGATAGTTGATAAACAAATTAAAACCAAAGCGAATATATATAGAGCATGTAAAGGTGTAGTTTAGATGAGGATAATAAAAATAAAAAGAGTTGGATGTCCAAAACGGGACATTATGCTTCTTCAAAATCAGTTTTTTCAACAGTATTGATGGCTTTCTCGATGTCGCCTATGGTGTTAACACCCTCAACACCAAAATATTCGTGATCTCTACCTAACACTTGGATCAAATGTGTGACTTCTTTTCTTGCAAACTGCTTTACGATTTCTAACTCAATTGTCAATTTTTTTATCTCCTTTCATATTTGGTTGCTAATGAACTGTTCTAGAGCGCGAACATCCGAGTCAATAATGTGGATCATGCTTGAACTTAGCATCATTGCTTCGATATAGGTCTTTCTGGTGAACTCAAATGATGTGGTGACTTGACCTTTGGTGATACTGAGTTCAATGTGCCATAATTCTTTAGGCGTGATGTTGATGGTGTATATGGTGTCTTGAAGTGTTCTGAATGTTTTTTCAACTAAGAGGTCGCCTGTTTTGACTAAGAATAACTCATAACTGAGTCTTTCATTGGAAAGATAGGTTTCGATGGGGGTTCGGCACTCGTTGCAGAGGTAGTATTCATTCTGAACCAAGATAGGCGTTGGTTCATACCAATAGAGAAGCAGATGTGCTTGTTCTCCGCATTCGGAGCAAGATTGGAAAGATTGTACCGATCCAAAGGGGATATTAATCTCCCATCTGTGATGAAGAAGTGTATCAATTATACAGAACGTACATTTGCCTTCGCCTTGTTCATGAAGTTCACGAGCTGGGGGTTCATCTAGTGCGAAAACAAAGAGTTCGCCATCCCATTTTTTGCAGTAGGGGCAAAGACTGTTTTTTGCAACTTTGAATAGTTTGTAGACCAGATAAATCCCTCCTTGCACTCTTTCTTTGTAAGATTTCTATAAAAAGACCACGAAAAGAAATAGTTGAATTTAAGGTCGATTTATTACCTTGAGTTTGTAGGTACTGATGCAAATATCCTCGGTTGTGACTCTCTTTTCTACCTGGCATATTGGGCAAAAGTCTGTGGATTTACAAGGTTCATCGCTGTAAAGTTTGTTTCCCAGACGAAATGTTTTTGTGATTGGTACGAAGTGGCCGCACTCCAACCAGCGAACAAGAGGAGAAGATGAAGTTACGATTTTCGGATCTTGGTTTATAGACAAGATTCTCCCTCCAATTTCTCATAGATGAAAGTGAATCAAAGCCTATGAGAAGATTAGGTATAAAAACACCACGTCCGGGTAGGAGTATTTTACAATCGCGTAGGATTGACTAAAAAAACACATCGTAGGTTTCTAATCATAGTCGATATAATGAGAACGACGCACGTCACCATTACCATCAACCTTGAGACTTATCATGTGAGTGCCGTGGTCAAGAATTTTAACAAAAAGCCCACCATCCTTTTTCGCATAAACCCTGTCCTGTTCTGTGAACTCGATTAACTCTTTTCTTTGGCAAATTTCACAAACATGAAAAATGAAGTCTTTAAATATGCGTTCCAAATGCGTATAACACCTTATGTGCGCGTGGTGTCGAAACAACCCTATAAAACAGCAGAAAACTGTGTTTAATAGGTTTCTGGGGAAATTCTTCGCATAAAAATAAAGGGAAGGTTGGTTAGGTAGGACCATAAAAGCAGATCGGGATAATCTCACCGATAATTTCATCCTTAATTTCATCTACATCATAAGGTAGCTTGGTTTGTTTGAGCTCCTCGATTCTATCGTTATAGAGTATCGCAAATTCGGATAGTAAATTGGCGTAGTAGTCGCTCACTTGTTTCCAGACCAGTTTTTCATAGTCTTTATGATTCCCTGTATAGTCGCGACTGGAAAGAATCCCTGAAACATACTTTTTCAAATCCAGTTCTTCTGTGCTCTGTCCGTCCCTGACTCCTTGAGATATATCCTCTATGTGAAAGGACATGAATAAGAAGGCATCCTGCCGTACCAATCTAGAGAGGATTTGTTCAGGTGTTGACGTGAGTTCTTGTATTTTCTACACCCTCCTTGTTCAATGTGGTTGGAAGAAAGAGGATGAAAAACCAAGCCCAGAGCCGAGACCAAGTGCCGAGGCGTGAGGACTCGGTCTTTATATATGCCTCTTGGCGACTATGATACAGCCGCCATGCTCTTAGTTAATGGTGTTATTTAAAGACCACGCATTTTGAGGGAAAAGTCTTAGAATAGATGCGATGCTGTTGTGGTAGAAAGGTTTTATATTACTGTTGTGAAAAAATGGAAATCGGAAGAACGATGTGGTTACTTCGAATGATACCATGCATTCAGCGCGTCCCACAACTTCTTCTTGAGAACTACTCGCCGGTCATCTTCCGAGGATTTTGTCAAAGCAATCTCTTCGCCATCATTACACGCATCAATATCTGAATACTCGCGTATATTCGCATCTCCGAAGACACCTGATGCGAAATCAAAGATAACCCCTATTGAAAGTATGTCTGTATCCTCTGTCCACAACGCATCAAAATCCTTACCATCTTTCTTTTGATACAACTGCAACCATATATGACCCACGCAACCATCCTCATCCTCAAATTCAGGACATTTCATATCAAGTTCAACCCATCCACATATAATTTCTGCACTCCATCCATAGCGTAGAATCCCACTTTTATTAAGCCAAGTGGCAATAATACCATTTAAAAAATAACAATCTCCATTTTGATGTGCCCCCCATGCGTCTGCTACGATCTTGCTGATTATACCTCCCAAAGCGTCATAAAAAAATTGTTCAGCCCTCTCCTTAAACTGCTGGAGTTCTCCCTCCTCTCCCCTGCGGCATTTTTTAATATTCTCTTCCGCCGATTTAATTGCCTCTTGAGAACAAATGATGGCGTTTTTACTATCACCTGAATTATTATATTTTTGCGCTAACAGATACCACTCCTTAGAGGTAAATGGTTCCTGTTTTGCATTATCATCGACTGTCAAAGCGTTTTATCTCCTTAAAAAATAATGTCTTGTGTTGAATAGGAGCATCGGGATTGAACTCCCGTATTAAAACTTTGTAGTTCCTCTCCTATTTATTCATATAAATAGAAGTATTTAAGCGCAACTCTCTGGTTTTCTTACGGTATTTCGGTGGTAATGCTTTTTGATCCTAGCATCAATTAGTTTGTTTTGTCGGGCAAAATTCTAGTATAGATAGAGTGTTAATTTCACATACTCACTTGAGAAGCAGTATAATGGGCGAAAAAGGTATTTAATTCAAGAATGAAAAAATAATTCAAGAATTTATACCCTTCGAGGAGAAAACTGAAGATATATCAAAAATGAGAAACAGAAATGCGGGAATAAAAAAACAGAGTTCTTGGTAAGCTGTGAGCAAAAAGAATGTGACCCCTATTACAAGAAATATGATATAAAGGCTTGCTACATAGGTCTTAAGTTCAGTCATGGAACCCCTCTATTTCCACCTGAGACTTTTTTCATAATTCTCTATTTAAAGACCCCGCTTTTATTGTGAAAGTAAAATCAAGATTGCGAGTATCTAACTTTGCGTTCGTAGATTGTGACTTGTGTAATGTGTTGGTGTCCTTGCTTTCGAAGATCCTTCTCAAGTAATTGTTTATGATTTTCAGCGGTTAACTTATCGGCGAAAACGAAGTCTGCAATCTCATACATTTCTAACAAATTTGTGTCGGGATCAATGTAGTTGGTAATTACGATAAAGACGCTATCAGATAGAGTAGTTGCCATAGCACCCCTCGTACATTTTTGGATATAAACTGTATATGGCCACATATAAACTAACGCGGGGGGTACTGCAAGTAAAAGGAGTAAAAAAGATATGATGTCCTTATGCTAGACCCGTGAGATAGAACCCCATTATAATCGTGCAAAAACCAGAGATGGTGAATACGATTCCTAGATACATCCATTTCCTTTCCTGATAAACCTCTGCACGTTCAAAGCATATAAACGCGATGCCCCATAGGATGAAGGAGAACATGAGAAGAGCAAAACCAAGCACCCATAAAGGAGTTATTTCGGATGTGTCGATCATCATAGTCTAATCAACACATAATAAGAAAAAGAGAGAATATAAGGTTACTGAGAGCAGTGTGTAAGTAAAGAGATTACTTGAAATGCTTTTTGAATCCCATAAAGTTTTGCGTATGGAAATAAACGCAAATTCAAAGATAACCCCTATTGAAAGTATGTTTGAATCATCCTTCCAAACTACTTGTAGTGTTCGTTCCATAATTGAACATGATTATGAAAACGTAGAAGTTTCTTGTTCTTGTGGAACAAATGCCGAGAGGGTTTCGATAGTATATGTCACACTCTCGATTAACTCGATAGCGCTTGAAGTGGGATTGTGTAAATATTCATTCAATCTCGTCTGTAAGTCGTTCACTGCTCCTTTAACGGCGTTTGTAAGTTGTAGATCGCGTGTTTTCAACAGTTGTAGGAGATGATTCAGCTTATTGTGGTTACTAACAAGTTCTTGAAGACGGCTTTCAAGATTGAACAATCTCGACTTTAAATCGTCATTTTCCATGCTAACACTTCCTCTAATTCATTAAGCTAAAAACGGTTATGTGAATTTTAATGAATCTCCAAAAATTCGATTGGGTTTCCCGAAAGACTAAGTAACGAGATATCGGTGTGCTTTTCTAGACACGAAAGTTCATTGAAGGATAGTTGTTGTAGTTTGTTGTGGTCAAGCAGACAGATTTTCAGTTGAGGAAACTTACATAATAGTTCAGAATTAATGGTTGTAATATTATTTCCGCCTAGGTCAAGTATGTGGAGTTTGCTGGAGTCGGGTAGGCTGTTGATTTCTGTGACTAGGTTGTCTCTAAGAAACAGTTTCTCCAAATCATGCAACTGAGCGATACCAGATATTTCGGGTATTTGATTTTGTGAGAGAATTAGTGTGTGCAATGCAGTGAGATTTTCTAGTCCTTGGATTTTGTTGAGGTTGTTCTGACTGAGGTCAAGATATTGAAGTTCGGATAGAGTTTCCAGTCCTTTGATTTCTGAGATATTATTATGCTGCAACTCCAGTATTTGTAACTGTGTCAGATTGACTAGACCGCTTATAACTTGAATCTGGTTGTTATTAAGATACAGTTCGTTGAGTTCTGTGAGGTTTCCAAGTCCTGTGATTTGCTGTATTTTATTATTGCCGAGAAACAATACTTTTAGATTGCGAAGGTCTTCCAACCCTGAAATTTTTTCGATCTGATTGCCCCACAACGCAAGTACTTCGAGTTGATGGAGATCATCCAACCCGTTGATCTCGCGTATGTTATTTTCCCACAAACAAAGCTCCTTGACATCTAAGTTGTCTAATCCTTTGATGTCTGATATTTCAGTAATATTCAATGATTGCAGTTCTAACATTGCACACTTGACGGTAAACAACTCATCATTGAAGGTGACGCATTCTTTTATGCTCATGCTGAATCCATCCACCAATGTATTTCAAAAAAAGTATAAAAACCCGCGTCAATGTTTGTGTGAGTTGAGTTTGAGTTGAGGGTAGTGGTATTTTTCTCTGAAAAATCATGTCGGTGATAAAAATGATGTCCCCCTCAAGTGAGAGGGACGGCGGGAGGGATCCAACAAAAACAGTTTTGTAGGTGGTGAATACGGTGCAATCGCGTATTTAAGCACCACACTTCCAGATCATCATATAGTTTGTTCAAGTTAAAAAAAAAGAAGAGTTATTTAGGTCTCATAGATTCCTGTGATTTCGAGACTGCTGCCTTGATAGACCAATGAATACGTATTGAGTTGAGTGATCGTTCTTCGATCACTATCGGGTGGCATGGCGTCACGATAAATGACGGCAACAAAAATAACGCTACTTCTTTGGTATTGTTTTCTGTTTTTTGGTAACCAAGGCTGTGTTAGTAACAGGTGCTTCCCTTGATCATCTTCTGCGAATTGTCTGAAAGCATTCGCCGCCGCACCTTTAGGATTTAATGCTGTAGCGTCTAGATGAGGAAAGGAAATACCCGTATCTTTGCTCTGTTGCAAACACAAGATTACTTCAAATTGGTATACATCTTGTATTTGCCTCGGGAGTTCTGATGGTAACTCTTTTACACGAATTTTTGCTGTATTTTGGAGCGAGTGAAGAAGTGTCGAGTTGTTGTGTGACGTCATAGTAAACCCTCCAATGAGAAGTCTCCCATACGGATGCAAAGAAAGATGAATAGCACGATAACAACAATTTCAAAGGCGAGAATCAAGACGAATTGTTTATTGGTAAGATCTGTCTCCTCCGTTTTTTTATACCTTACTGAATCCAAAGGATCACCTCGTCGACAACTCGGGTGGTATATTCATTATCATGTAATTACATATGTATAAAAACACCACACAACACATAAAACGCTATTGACTGCCATGCAGAAGATCAATTGGTTTGTAGGAGTTTGAATACTAAGTTTTTTAATGAAATGAGAATTAAAACCATGCACAATGTATTTTTGTTTTGTCGAGCAAAATTCTTGATTATTTTGGATTCTGAGGGAGATATTAGAAAAAAATGATTGCCTTGTATACTTAATTGAAGAATAAAGTAATTTACGATAGGTGTTATTTTGAATATTGTTGTGTATTGAGAAAAGTCATAATTCATTAGTGATAATATGCTGAGAAAGTGTTTTCTATTTTTGACTTGTGTTTCAGAGTAAGATATAACATGAATTTTGTGTTGGAGACGACACTTAGTGATGTTTTAATCAAAAGTTCTGAGGAGCGTATTTTGAAAGAGAGGTATTAGACTAGACAAATACACGCTGCGCATCAACAAGAGACCCGAACATAATTTTGTTATGAATTAAAATGATGTATTTTAAAAATCGCAGAGAACGTTCGAAAAGCGGTTGGGGGCGATCTGTAGCGATTTATCAAGTAGGTTTTCTTAGTTTAAAATTGAGTTATCGGACATCTAAATCTATTTGACGAATTTGTTATCAATTAGAGAGATGAGCATATTTTTGCTATTAATTAGAACACCACGTAAAGCAGCTTGTTGAAGGGTAGGGTAGAGAGGATTAGATAGAAGATGGTTTCGGTTTTTTAGTTAATGTGTTTATGGTTCTGATAAAAAATACTATTGATCGTCAATTTGTTGTCAATTAGCGTGATGTGAGGTTTGGGGTGATGCTAGTTGATCGTCCTATGTCGTTGTCATATTATGCGCGCCCGAATGTTTTGGCTGGGGGTCGTTTTGTGGCGTTTTCATTAAACTGACCTTAATTCGTAATAAATACCCGTATAGAACGACGGTTTTACGAACTTAAAAATCGTTATTGGCGAAGTAGAGATGCATATTTGATTAAATGTCCTTAATCTAAAGTTTATCAGGAGAATACAACTTAGATATAGGTTGGCAGATGTTAGTAGAGATTCTTAATGTCCTTATTAATATGCTCTAAAAACTACTAAATAGAGTTTGGGAATCATATCAAGTTATAGCGAGTTTTAAAATATCATTAATTTGACCTTAAGTAGTAATATGCACTTATTTTGACCTAAATATTAGCGGTGTGTTGATGTTACTCGATATGGTTATTAGCAAGTGATTTTATTTGCTGTTCGATAACTTTTTCATCGAAATCTGACTATTTTTTTATTTGAATATAAAAAAAAGGGGAGTTTAGGGGATGGAGCGAAGTAACTTCAAGGATTGCTGTGCACGTTGCTCTACAAATTTTTTAGTTTCTTGGGGACTCATACCTTCGCGTTGGGTAACGGCGTATATACTTGCACAGTAAAGACAATAGCCAAAAAGATCGGATCGTAACCCATCTACGTCTGATTTTGCATTTGTCTCAAGATAGCGACCTGCCGTCTGAACGCAGGTGTCTAGTGCATGGCGAGTGTCCGCTTCTTCTACGAAACGAACGAACTCAACGACATCGAAGTGGTCGGTAAGTAAGATGCGTCCAAGATGACCTCCGTAATCACATTGCGCTGGGCAGAGTTTACAGTGATCAAAGGGTAAAGCATCACTAACATTTGTATGAAGTATTTTAAAAAGATCGCGAGGTAGTGGCTGTGCAAGTTTTAGTTGAGGGTTGATCATAGAGGTTGTTTCTAGACCAGTTTTGGAGGCAATAGAATTAACTTTTTTTTCTTCTATGATATTGAGCGTTGTTGAGTCAGCGTGCAAGATTCGTTTTTTTAGGGCGTGTGTTATCTGTTTAATTTGTTCGATACTCCACCCCAACTCCGATATAACGCGATAGTCGCTTAGTAAGTATCGGAGCAAGCAGTATTTAATGCGAAAATGGATTCCAAGTTCCCTAAAAACACCCAAATCAAAGAGATTCTCAGGTTCTGACGATCCCATTTCCAATTGCACAAGAAATTGTCCGAGTGGCACCTGTGTCTTCTTTTGCCATGCAGTATCACGAAATGTCTTACAGAATTCTTGTCCTCCTTCGAGAGGACACTCTTCACAAAAGATACGTTTGACGGTTTTTGCAGTTTCCTTATCCAGATCAGTGACCTCGGTTGGACCAAGTTCGAATGGTAATGGACTATTTGTTTGACTATGAAGAATGTGACCACTACCATAATTTCCACTAGCCGATGATTCACGAATTTCCTTTACTCTGACGCGTGTAGGATAACGAAGTCTCGGGGAGAATATGATACACTCTTGTTGCCTCATCCGTTTTAGATAACTTAACTGTTTATCATTGAGAGTCATGTAGTTTTGAAGTGTTTCAGCGTCCTTAGTCAATTGGAATGACACAATAGTGTAACTATTCGCCAGACTGTTCTCTGCAAAGATGGGGCGAGTTCCTATGAAGATGAATCCGACGCCATATGCCCTCAACAAGATACTCAGATCCTCGGTAGGTGTCGCATCAATACTAGTTTGTTTTCGATAGAGTTCAGGCACTAAGAATTGACATTCTTCAACAATGATAAGGTTACGCAATTTCGGTTGTAGTCCGCGTTTAATAGCGTAGTCACCATACACTCGCACCAAAAAGTTCATCAGAAAACGTATATCTTCTTTTGGAACTCTTCGTGCTTGAAGATGACCTAGGTTCACAATCACTTTTTGCTGGATTAATTCTTCGAATGAGATGTTTGTATTACCTGTGTCGAATATTTCCTTCAAGGCACCTCGCAGAAATATTCTCAGGCGGTTGTTTAGGGCTGTTATCGTCTTATCAAGGTTGGAAAATCGTTCTTGATGAGTTTTAGCATAACCATCAAGGGTCTTTAGAAAACCTGTAAACCCCTGATGACGTATTGTAGAGTCTTGAATGTATATCTCTAGTACGTCCTTAAGCACTCGTTCCATTTGCACGGAAAGTTCAATGTCCTGTTGAAACATAGAGGAGTATACTTCCCGAATGAGGGAGTACACACGATCTGCGTGTTCTTCGGGTGGTATATTACACGGATCGAAGAGGTTTATCCGTAGGGGTGATTCATCCGAACCTGGTGTCAATACGAGTATGTTCTTGTTGTATCTCCCTATTCGAGTGTATTCTGATTTGTAGTCAAAAACGATCCAGTTAACTTCAGGGCATTTCTGTACGAACTCGCTAAGCATATTCTTGGTAAGACTGGTCTTACCTGTACCGATCATACCAAGGATGGTCATACTGCGCCTTAAATCCTCAGTTTTAATTGCTAAAGGCTGTAATAGTTTGTTTCCTCTAACTACGTTCCCGATTTCAATGCTGTTAGCGATGCCTGTGGTTTCAATAGGGATTTCGAACTCTGGTATATATTCGCTCTCGATTCCTAAGATGGGTTTCTCTGGAAGATGAGTAAAAGGCGATAATTGAAAAACACTCATCATAGTTTGATTTCCTGCAGATTGTTTCAATGAAAGTCGCTTATAGGTACGCTTAAGTTTTCTTCCTCTTAATATTGTGGTATGGACACTGTAGTGAGTTCCTGAGTAGATAGTATTAAGTGAATTTTCGATGTCTAATGCGAGGCGATAGCACGAATCCTCTTTTTTAGCAGAAATAATGACATGAGATGTGATCTTAGCGAATCCTGAACTAGCTCCTGCAGCATATTCTAAGAGTTCTTTCTTTTCTTCATCACTGAGGTATTTTTTTGCTCTCCGTTTTTCAGCATCTTTTTGATGTTTGATTTGTTCTATTTTTTTCTTGTTTATCGTTGCTTGTCTGAAATGTGTGACAAATACCACATCAACCTGAAGGTTGAGGCAATGTCGAATAAAACGATCATGTTGCGTCATGTTTCCGTAGGCATTGTGTTCTGGAAGCCCTTCTATTTGAATAACTGACACAAATGCAGATGGTATGAAGGGATCGCTGCCAATACACAATGAAGATCGGTCGCTACCGTATCCGCTGATTTCGACGTTAGTTAGTGCTTTCAGCAAATCATCTTCCGAGACAACTTCATCGTTTATCTCAAAGGAAAGGGATTCAAGTCCACCTTTCATACGAATAATAGATACTTCAGCACTTTCTATCGCTTTGCGTAGTCTACGACTCGTGCCAAAGACGTATCGACGCACCTTGACAGTACCATCCTTACTGATGTATAACTCCTGGGCACCTGCCTTACTCTTTTTCAGATATGCAGAGATATCTTCATACTCATATTTCCGCGAACTTGTACTTTGAAACTCATCCTGAAAAATTAGTGGACGTTGTTCATTCCTGATTATCTCTCTCGGTAAGCGTGTGATCTCTAAGGCCTGGATCACGAGGTATCGGTCACTACACAGAAAGAACAGTACGATATTGAAAATCGATTCAATGAACTTCAGGTAAGTAGGTAGCGGAATCCTTCGCTGAAAGATGATGCGGTTGGTATCGATAGAGTGGAGTTGGTGTGTTGAGATCGATTGTACTAAAAGTACAAAGAAGAATGACACAATTATGCAATAGAGGATGCCTAATTGAAGACCTGACAGAGTTGGAGAGGAAAAATTTGGCGATATTGTTTGTGGTAGTAAGATGTATTTAACAAAATACACGAGGACGCATCCGCAAAGAGTAAGCATAGATGTTAGAACACTCACTCTTTCTGCTGTTTCTCGATATGATTCTTCCGTTAAACGGGATGTCTTAAGAACGATTACGAGAGCGATAAAGAAACAACAACCAGCAATAATGAGTAGGTGTGAAAAAAGAATGAATTGGTTGTAAAGCCATTGTTCGATTGTAAGTCCGCTTGCGCTGATATTGATGAGGATCACTCCGCATAGCAATGCCAATAGAATTACTAACGACTCATAGAATTTCTTATCATTACCTATGGAATGATGTTCTTGCATCATTTTGTATTACATCCCTCCCTGATCGAAAATGATGTTACAGGGCAAAGTCTTATTTCAATGAAAGTATATAAACTACCCTTCAATCAGGGTTTTGCGGATAGTTTAAAGAATATTTGAGGGTTTTGCAAATCCATGAATCCCATCGCCATCCCTCATATTCTAGTAATATAGACTTAAGGCTGAATTATAAGTCTAATCGGAAAGAACCGTTCTTTTCAGCACACAACTGTTCTTCTCAATCGAATATATTGACTTCTTTATATACGATTTAGTAATGAAGTATTTTGAAGAAGAAGTGGGGGATGAAGGTCGATGAAAGCACATGTTGTAGAACTTGGGATACCCGTCAAAGTGATACGTGTTGGTGGAGATACTTATCCTCATCGTTTCGTGTTGAAGGAAATGGGTTTTTTCTGGGATTCATGGGATGAAGTCTGGGAAGGTGAAGAAACTGAAGATCGCTGGCATATCTTAAACGGGCTTGGGGGTTTGACCCTTGAAGTAGTTACTCGACATTATCAGCACCAATTGCATTATGTTGATATTGATGATCTGCCGGACGAAACCGCTAGTATCACAGCGGTCATGGGGGTAATCCGCGAACTCAAAGATGTGATCATGTTTACTCGTGTCGATCAGCAACTCGGCTGCTTTCAACGTTTTTTACTGGCGGATGAAACAGGTGTGATACCTTGTATCGCGTGGAATATCGTAGAGAGTGCGTCAATAAAAGAAGGGGAATTATATGTTTTAGAAAAAGTTCAACTTAGAGTAGATAAGAGAGGATACAAAGAATTGCATTGTCATGAGAATACGCGATTTCATAATGTCGGAGGTGAAGATATAGACCGATCTTTAGTTGATGAACAGTTTATGTCCTGGTTACATCAAACCGTGTCTATCGCCAAACTATCGATCAATGTAACATCGAGAATCTCAGGAATGATAACACAGTTTGATAATGTTCGGGATTTTGGTGTATGCCCTTCATGTGGAGATAAAGTCGAAACCGAGACATATTGTTGGCGTTGCGGGGAAGTTAGTCCTCGAAAGCGTTTGGTGTGTTCAGGCGTTATAACTGATGATTCCAATGCCTTCAAGTTTACCTTCTTCGGTAACCAAGTGAAATCATTATTGAGATTGACTGCTCGTGAGTATAACGAAGCAACACGGTTGACGGTAATTGAACGACTCGAAATGCCTGCGTTGATTAATAAGATAAATGATTTAATAGGAAAGTGGTTGATCTTTACAGGTAGGTTAAAAATAAGCGAAAATACGGGGATCAAGACGTTTTATGGTGACGGTGTTTATGATCCGTAGGAGGTAGTTATGTTGTCATGGCCATCGTTCTTGAGGGAACGAAATCTGGTGAAGAAGACGGAAGGAAAAAGGTTCGGTTTTCTATTCCCTAGCAGTTATGATGTGGGAATGAGCGGTATGACAACACTAGTAATTACCCACTTAGTAAGTCAGGTACCAACATGGCGAGCAGAACGGTTCTTTACACCGTGGAACCCTTTTGTAGAGGCAGTTAGTTTGGAGTCGGGTGCGACTTTAAGGGATGTCGATGTGATAGGTTTCACTACTCAGTTTGAACAACATTATTTGATGGCTGGATGGTTGATACAAAAAGCTGGCATTCCGTTAGATAATAGAAAGCGGAAGCGACAAATAAACAATTGGCCTTTGATTGTAGTTGGTGGCCCGTGTTGCATGGCGAACCCCTTACCACTTATTGATATGGTAGATGGATATTTCCTCGGTGATGTAGAGGAATCTTTGCCCTTGTTTCTACATTTGTTAGATGAATACGGCGTAGAAGGATTTAGGAGAAATCCGTTTGACTTTGCGGATGTGAAGGGGTTCTGGTCGCCACATTTTTTAGATGTTAATAACACTTTGTATTCCTCATTGTTTAACGATCGTTGTTTTGAGGAAATGGTGGGCGGGTGGTTTGAGAGATTTCAGTTTATCGAACTGAATGAAGCCCCATATCCCTTACAGCAAATAGTGACCGAATTACCAGACTATCACCCATACGCGCCAGTAAAGGGACGAACTTTTCAATTGGAGATTGGTCGAGGCTGCAATCACAAATGCAGATTTTGTATGATTTCGCGGTTATTGCATAAGGGAAGATACCGAGATTATGAGACATTGCGAGAACTTGTCTTTGAAGGCACGAAACTTTCTGGAGTGACGAAGGTGGATATCTTTGGCACTAATTTAAGTGATTATCCTCTGAAACCGTTTACCGATCTGTGCTGGGAGATCGTTAACAATGGTTTGCAACTTTCGGTTGCCACGTTTCGACCTGATAGGATCAGCGCTGAACTCATGGATGTGTTAGTTGAAGGAGGTCAGCCATCAGTGACGATTGCTCCTGAGTGCGGTTCCGATCGATTGCGTGGACTTGTGGGAAAGAGAATCACTAATGAACAGATAACGGAAGCCACGCATACAGTGTTTGCGGCGGGGATCACGGCATTAAAGGATTTCTTCGTGGTGGGGTTGCCAGGTGAAACAGAAGAGGATCGTGACGCCATCGTACAGTTAGTTGAACAGCAACTCAAGATCGCGAAGGGATATGACCAGGGGAATTACCTTAAGGTGGACGTGAATCCTGTGGTGCCGAAATGGCACACGCCCTTAAAGAATTGGCTCTACTACTATCTCGAAGATCACCGCCCCGAACTCCGTGCGATATTGATACGATTGTATTGCGAACTATCTCGCCTAGGCGATGTTCGCCCTAAAGAAACCGCGTTGTTGGAGTACCTTGCCCAGACCTGGCTCACGCACCTCACCTCTCCAGTCAACCCCCTAATTGAAGGGATGACATTAGACTCTCATGTCCCTATCAGTCGAAATCTCGGGTATTATCTGCTCAGCACTCATGCGGCAGAAATCAATGCTGACCTTAACGCGGTGTGGGATGGTTTCGTTAGAGATGGATGGTCGATCACGCACCCACTACGCGCTTCACCATATAGCGATGAGACCCTCACAAGGGAGTGGAGGGCGTTGATAGGAGCATGAATAACGTTATTAAATACGAAGATGGAAGGCAACATATGAACCACGGGTTCAAACTACTCATTGAACTGGTGCCTGCTGGGGCATGGAATTTATCCGTGTATCAGTTGCTGAAGAAAAGAAAGCAGTTACACAAGTGGAGAAAACTCAAAGAGGAACTCGTTAAAAAAGAGGGGCGACGCTGTTGGATTTGTGATACCGAGGGAGGACGCTTGGAGGCGCATGAGTTCTGGGAATATGATGACGCGACTCATGTACAGAAATTGGCTGCCATTCACCATATCTGCAGCCTGTGTCACAAGATCAAGCACATCGGTTTCTGGTGTCATACCACAGATGGCAAGAGGAGTTTAGCAAAGACGGGATTAACAAAAGCGGTGCTACTACAACATTTCTGCAAGGTCAACGGGTGTTCGCTCGCGGAGTTTGAAGCACATGAACGACATGCCTTCTCGGTGTGGCGTGAAAGAAGCACACATGAATGGATACAGGATTTTGGGGACTACACGTCGGTGTTGTCATGAGTTTGTCGTGAGTATGTTTAACGTGAAGAGAAAGGCGATATGGTAAGTGCGTTAGTGCTAATATCAATGGTATCCTCACTATCGGTGAGATACGACACCTTCAGTTGTTTATTATTCGTGGTGAGTTGGAGGGAGCCGTCGTCCAATCGTTTAACATAGAGTACCGTGTCATGAAGTAACTCGAAACGGACGTCCCATTCATCCTTTTCAGGATCATCATGTTCCACTTTTTTTCAGTCTCCTTTTTGCAGTTTATTCAAGTAAGGTTATGCAGTGTTGGATCAACTGGTTCTTCTCCTCGTAGTCCAATGCCTTCATCGCCTGTTTCAAATCGTCAATAATAGCGGTCGGTTTTAACCAGTAAACAGGGGTTTTTCCAATCTTTTTCTGTGCGATATGTTCCTTCTTCTCGCCTGAGAGAAGATCCAACATCAACAAACTGAGTGATCGTCTATCTCTCCCGAGTGTATCTGCGATTTCGGTTAGCGTTTGTGGTTCACATACCTTGAGGGAGTGATATAGTTCTTCCGTAGTAGTCTTTTGTGATCTCTTAGACACTTATACCATCCTCGCGTCATTGATGATGGAATCACTATATACTAGCATCTATCTTTAATATTTTCCCTTAGCCTTCCCCATTGCCCCATGTGCGGATTAACTCCTTAATGACGTTAGCTTTGATGTCATCTGGCGTTAATCGGTAGATCTTTATGCGCCCGAAGACCTTCTCTTCCACGATTCCAATCGACTTAAAGTAGTCGAGATGTTGGGATGTAGTAGCATGGTTAAGTTGGGCTTTGCGAACGATTCCGGAAATATTTAATTCCTCGAAAATCGACAAGACCTTCAGAATCTTTATTTTACCCTTTGAAGAAAGTAACTCTTCGATGGGAGGAAAGGGTTGCTGAGTCGTATCAAGCGTCATATACAACCTCCTAGACGGAATGTTATTACTTTATGTATAACATTAAACTATGTTATTTATATAGGTAATGGTAGAATATAAAACATTAAGGTATTTATATGAAATGGTTATATAAAGAAACTAAACAATACTTGAACTGAAAGTATTTTTAGGATAAAGAAAAGGAGAGGACTGGATGATCTATGGTCCTTATATTCTTGATTATCGCAGATATTACATATTCATAAACAGTGATTTATCTCCTTCTTTCATACAGGTTTTTGTTCTTCATAAAGGAAAAGGCACGCACTACAGATATGCAATATCCCAACCTGAACTGCGCAAACTCATAGGGGTTATTAATGAGGGCAGCGGAAAAGGGTTCATCAAAACTTTCATCACCGATAAGGATCCCAAATTGTATACTTCCATAGAAGGGTATCTTGGATTACTTGCCCCTACCCTAATAGAGAAGATGATTGCTCATTTAAAGGAACTGGGAGTACACGAGGAAGACTTACAAGCGTGGATCCATGTTAACAAGCGTGATGATCACTCCATAACAAAAGGGTTACATGATTTTTATCACCCAATCGCATCTCGAATAATCTCACCAGAGCATCCGTTGATACTATTTCAGCAAGGAGATGAAACAGAGCTCCCTCGACTGAGGGACGATGGAACCATAATTATTCCAAATCCATATCCAATAGGACGTTCTAATTTTATCTACGCCAAATTAAAAGATTATGGTAGTGTAGAAGCATACAGGAAACATTGGGGCTGGAAAGGCGATGTCTGGGATCCCGACCCTAAATTTGCGGAAGATAGATTGTTTCGTTCAGGGTTTTTTGAGGAGGGTTCTGGATTTGAGAACTATTTAAGTTACATGGGATTTACGCCTGATGAATATGCCAAGGAACTCCGTTTGGAGCCTCCTGATACGCAATATGAGGTTTTTTATCACTTAGGACCCCCACGACCGAAACCAAAACTGATGGCGTATCTCATCGACGACTTCGACTTTTTTGCTAAGTTTGGTGAGACCAAAGCACAATGGTTTGCCAAAAGCCAAAAACTTGCAAAAGAAAAGGGATTTACAACGCCCTCTGCGAATCTGGAAGAATGGGAATACATACAGATTGCGCCTTTGAAATATGTGCGGGTTCGTAAAAAGTCCGGTACATGGGGGATGCAAGCATGGAGACATATTATGACTGATTATGTGATTCCAGATTATTCCAGATTAACAAATGGAACACCTGAACCATGGCACATAGAAAACGGAAAAAGAAGACCTATCGGTAATGAAAATGAACTTGTGCCGTATATATTTGAATAATTCTACCTAACATTATTCTCATTTTGTTTTTTAATAAGTATTTCAAAATACTGTTTTTATAAATAAAGTCACATTCACAGTACATAAGGTGAGACCGTATGCCGCGTGTATTGGATAGAAATGCAGTGTTCTACAGACTATCACTAGCAGGATATGAAGAATTATTTGAGTTCCAGCTGAAAGCGGTTTCTGCCTTCGAAAGAGAAAAGGATGTTTTGATAAAGGCACCTACGGGAGCAGGAAAGACGGTTGTACCTCAGATGTGGATCACATATATCCTTGGATTGAAACAACGCTGTGTATTTCTAGTGCCGACGAGACGTTTAATCGACCAGACCTACAATCGACTGATTGAGTGGTTTGACAAAATACCACGTTATCGAAAACGTCGAATCGTGATTCTCACGGGAGAAAACCGACCATCTCATAAGATCATAAAACGAGCGGATGTCATCATAACCACATTCGAGTCTTTCAATGGATTGTTGATGAGAAACTTCGAATACACGCTTTTGAAGAATGTGGGGTTGATCGTTGTCGATGAAATGCACATGATTGGTGATCCGAAGCGGGGAGGTAGACTAGAAGACGTAATCGTGAAGGCGACCTCGTGGTTGCGGCCACGACCTAGAATGCTTTATCTGACTGCGCTTATCAAGAACGTGGATGAAGTAGCAGACTGGTTAGGAGCCGAACTCATCGAGACTGATGAGCGTCATTCTGAGATCATCGTTAATACTACTTGTGTTTTCGATGAAGCTAGATGTATGAGAACTATCGCCACTTTGGTGAAAGAAACCTATGAGGTAGATGTTACCGCCAACCAGGCAAAAGCGCGTTGTGTACTGGTGTTTTGTGCAAAAAGGAAGTCCGCAGAAGCAAGAGCTGCTAAACTAAAACAGATATTCAAGACTGAAGGTTATAAGTTAGCTATATCGTACAGTCATTCAGGGTTAAGTGCTACAGAACGTATACGAAGGATGAAAGAATTTCAGGATGGGGAGATCAACGTATTATTCACCACCACCGAATACAAAGAAGGAATAAGTGCCCCTGTACTGCGTGTTATAATCGCCGATGCTGATGCGATGATCTATAGTCCACAGGATTTAGAGTCAATGGTAGGGAGGACGGCCCGTCCCGAGTTTTATGATATCGGTTATGCAGACCTATTGGTACGGAAAGATGTAGATACGTTTTATGACGAGAAACGTATTAAAGTAACCCAAAAAGGAATTGAATTTAAAGAAGAACGTCTAAGAAGTTGGGCGCGGTTCTATCTTCGAGATTTGATACTTCATCGAATATCTCGCGGTGCCGTTTCATCAGGTTCCCTTCTTAATCATCTGAAGAGATTTTATATGCATTATGATGACCGTACGCTGATAAAGACGTGGACTGAAGTGTTGGAAACCGAGTTGTATCAGCAACAAAATTTCACGATCCGTAAATCAAATATGAGGAAATTTCTTTCTTTGCTGAACGATAATGATAATTATGACGACATCGAAAAGGAAGAGTACAAACAGTTCGTGACTGATTTTCTCACACAATCATATGACACTATAGTGAAACAAAACAGAAATAATGAAGTTTGGAAACGAAAAACCGCATTTTTTCTTGAGATATTGTATAGACATCGAAACAAAGCGTTAGCGCGATGTGATAAGAAGTTAAAAACGGACGTAAAACTCCATCTACGTGAACTCATGTCTTATGAGTTGGTGCAGCGTAAAGGCGGAAAGTATCGGGTAACTGACATTGGGCGCTGGACGAGTCAGTTTTTGCTCCCTGCGGTAATTGGTGCCGAAATTCATCGCTATTTCAATGAACAGCGATTTCCTATACAAGGTGAGGCAGCGTATTGGAAGATCACGGAACAAATCGCGAAACATGTGCAACAGATTACGGGAAAGTACAGCCGAGACCATTATATCCATTTCATAAAAGCTATAGCAGAAGATCTGGATGTGGAAACCGCAGCAAGTAGGGTGAAGATGTGGTTAGGAGATGCCGAGGACAGCAGAAGAACCGCGGCTTGGATTGCTGAATCGGTTCATGCATATGTAGGTGCCTATAATCCACTATTTGTTGATGCAGCCCGCTCTCAAACATGGAAGAATAACTACATATAAACAACTTCATGAGGATGTGTGCGCTCAATATGATCGGAAAGTTGGACTTTCAACTATCATCTGGAACGTACTTAACATGGGAGCGAAGGAAAAAATAAAACGATTTCCAAAAGGTAGAGGCGTAGGTCGCCCAGTAAGTCAAGTCTGTGATCAGGAAACCGAAATCCCGTTATATATGTTGAAAACGTGTGGCTCATGCGTGTTTCGAATGAAATGTCCGAGCGAAAACGACAAAGAAAGAGACGATCAGCGATTTATATGCGAACTAGGGGATACGTACAACAAATATGTAGGAAGGAAAGTCGTTACAACGGATGTCACTCGTAAACAGACTGCCTGTAGATTCTACGATAACTCTCGTAAGAGAGATTCTCGCACATTCGCATACTTCAAACGGATGGATGATGGCACGCCGATTTGCTGTATTTGCAAGAAGGCGGAATTTAAAGAACCTGATAGTTATTCTCAGTATACCATCTGTCCTAATTGTAATTCGATCTATCGCCTGCGCCATAATGGTAAGATAGTTGTCGAACCTGGGACTAGAGATTTGCTTCAAACTGCTATGGAGTCGATTTTAAAGAGATCCATTAAACCAGTGAAGATGGTTAAACAAACTGAGGGGTATCTGCGACGACAAGAAATCTGGCTCACGGTAAGAGAAGGGGATGAAATAACGATAAATCAAGATATGTTGTATTTTGTGGCGGCTGACGGACGGACTTTGAAGTGTCGAATAGATGCCATCAGAAGAATTAAAGTCATAGGTGAGATCAAACTCTCTATGTTCGTGCGTAACAAACTCAAGGGTCGCATTATGCACGGAGAGGATAGAGATGATTCAAAACGAGTCCCCTTTGAAGGATATAAGCCACCAAATGATCAGACCGTGTCTGATACATTGAAACAGCGGGCTGATTTCATAAGAGAACGGAAAGACGGGTTGCTATTGGCGTGGCAATTGGTCATGAGTAAAAAGGCAAGTAATGCGCATATCGCGATGAGAGCTGTAAAAGATGGCTTGCTGGATCCAGCAGATGCTGATGAACTTTTTTCTGCTCAATTGAATGCAGTTGCCCATACCGTGATATACTGGACAGGCAATAGAGATAATTTGATGGGTTTAGAGGCTTGGGGAGAAAAACTGGCGTGGGAAATCTATAAGCGAATATTAGAAGATTCTCCAATGCGCTACAGGAGTCGCACCTATGATCGCTATGTGCCATCGTCGTTATTCATGGGAAAAGTGAAGGCTCGTTCGCCCTTTAGTGCTGGGATCAATGCTCTTAAGAAACATCTGCTAAACAAATGTCAAAGGATTCTATGGAATGTAGGATTCTCGTGGTTTCCAGGTGAACTGTCACTTCACTATCGTAGAGGTGAAGGACAACGAATTGGTATCGGGGTAGTGCTTGATTTTCGTGAGATGTTTCTGCCTATGTTCAGATATGCCTATGTGAAGGCCTGTAAAACAGGAGAGATCACGAACGATGATTTTAATCTGGAGTACACTACAAATCTTCAAGAGGTTTACACGCTCAAGAGAAGCGCTGAAGAGAAAATCTGGATATTATTTGATGATTTGATGAACGAAGTCGTCTATTACGATCATGAGTATATGACCTTACGAGACGCTATGAATCGTTGTGCTTCTTATCTCGCTGGATTTCTATTAGAAGAGACTCCGTTTATTCCTTTTGTGTGCGTTTCTGATGAAGGAGAATTTCATGAAATATATACGATATTTCGATCCATAGATCGTTTTTGTGCGCCATTAGGAAAGGATCCACCTGTTCCTATGACAAGATTGCTGACTTAATGTTCACCCTATTATTTGTTTTTTCTTGAGTCTGAACCAGTATAGACCATTAATTTTGGATCTTAAAGTCTGTAATAATTGCTTATTTTTGCTTAGTAAAATCTAGTTTTGTTTAGATGAGAATTTATTCTAAATTATCAATAGTTAAGTGAACAGCGTTTTTTATCGCCAGAAATTAAAAACATCTTTAAAACGCTTTATTCTTGAAAAGGAGTTATTTAATTAATCCATTAATAGAAAAAAGGTTGGAGAAAGGGTAATTTTCCGATAGGTTTATATAGATTTTTGATTAAGTTATTAGTGAGGTTGTAAAATTGACTAAAATGGAAAAAAACAAGAAAAGAATAGTAGTTCGTGCGTTCACTCCGATTGCAAAACCATTGAACCACAGTGTACAGAAAACCAGCACTATGTTATTACTCGGTTATTTACCATATAAGAACGGTGAAAAGGAACATTCCACTAAGGCGTATTTTATCAAAGGTGTGAGAGGTATGCTCAGACACGCAGCTATGTCTATGGCACGAGTTTGTAGAATCGAGGTCTGTCATACAAGCGAGAAAGATCAGTTAAAAGACGGTACTATGGTTATCCCTGTCGGATTTCATGCGTTGGGTGCTTGCGAAACTCCCTGTATCATTCGCCGAATCTTTGGCACCTTCCGTGAGGAAAGTCGTATCATAGTTAAAAGTGATCCCATAGTGAGTATAAAACACAATTCCTTTGAAGTCGGCGTTCCTGTGCAGAATGTTCATATCAGTTCAGAATATAGAATCGCAAAGGCTTTTGACGGTACACCTATACAGGATTTTAGACAGGCGTACTTTGCTGGATATTTTAATTTTCAGATTGATGTCACACAGCTTGACGATGATGAAATCAAATTTCTTTTAGAAACTCTGCTCTACATCGAAACATTAGGAAGCGGCAAGAATAGCGGGTACGGACACATCAAAGTTCTCGATGTTGAATTACAGGAAGTAACGATCAGAAAAAAACTCGTTGCTAACGGTGAAAAATACGAAGTCCAAGACGAAGAAGACGTTACCCCGATAATTCTTAATAACATAGAGGATTGGAGAAAAAAATATCTCTACATAAAAACCGAATGTGAGGCAGATAAGAAGAATGAGATATGAAACCGCGCTTATGATCGTTGCATCATTATTCGCTCTCATTGGCGTCTTTGAAATCCGTTTGATCTACAACAATAATCGTAATTCTAACCTTTTGGTGAAAATCATCATGGCAATCATCGGTGTGATACTGATTGTGACGTTGCTCTTTCAGACTTTTATTTGGGAAGTGACACCAGAAACCAATCTACTCAGTAAATCCAATACCGATTTTCTCATTGCTAGCATTGTTGTTGTTATCATTTGGGTTGTGTTGCTAGTGTTCCTTAATTTCTCTCTCAAATTTCTTTCGAGATCAACCTCTCAACAAAAATCAACGGAGGAATCCAAAACATGACAGCTAAAACTCAGGTAGTAGAAGACATCAAGACGGTGTGCGCTGAATGCCCTATCGCTCTAGGGTGTGAGGTTCCGCCCCTATCCGTGTTGTGCTTGCGACAGTTACAAGATACAATCAACCAATCTCTAAAACCAATGAAGGAGATATACATGGCGACAGTTCAAAGAATACTCGCTGATGCTTTAGAGTTAAAGATAGGTGTTGAAGGGTTTTATAAAGACTCTTATACCGACAAACATGGCAAGCCTCGCGTAGTCCTTTATGACGGACAAACTGACCGACAAGTTATTGACACCGATCCCGATAGCATGAAGACAATCATCGAAGTATTAGAAAAACGTGGCTTTGTTGTGGTGTAATCAAGGAGTGTGCAATAATTGACAACCGAGTATCAATCAATGGTCGGAGTTGGAGTAAATATCACTAAAACCCTCCTAAGTAACTCCTCTCCGTCCTTTTTTTCTGTTATCTCATCTCATTACGGTCTATCACTTTCCTTTGTGGTGGGTGATACGTTCTTGAACATGAGACAAAATCAGTTTAGAGGTCTGACGCCTCCATTAATGCTGTGGAAGGATGACAGGTTTGAGAACGATAAAGGTCGTAGAAATCTGCCTCCCATCTTTGTAGTCGAAACTGACTATAACGTTATAAAGGCGTTTGAGGGTAGTAGGTGGTCTAAAAACCACTTTCTGCCTTTCATACTCACAAAGAGAATCATTATATTTATTTTTATCTCATCTCAAGTCGGTCTATCGTCCTCAACTAGAGGTCGGTACGTTCTTCTGCATGAGAGTATCTCACAACTTAAGGGGTCTGACGCCTCGGGTGAGGGCAATGACAGGCACGGAACGATAAATGTCGTCAATCTGGAAACTGAGGTCAATTCCCGGTCGTTGATTAGGCATGGAATGACTAAGAGAAGTGTTCTCCTGCTCTATCATGGAGTAGGAGTTATTCTTCTATCTAAAAAGGCGGAATACTCACTGCATATAGCATTGAGTACGCTCTTGTGCATAAGACTACGCGCCTATGAAGGTCTGACGCCTTCAGCGTGGTGGAATGATAGGCAAAGGGTGTTAAATGTCGTATCCAATAATACAAATCCGGTTGGAGAAACGGAAACTTTCCCATAGGCTTATAACTCCTGTCTTTTTTTAGATAGGAGTATCAGCCTTAAGGAGTGGAGTAATAATGACAAAAAAATGGTTTAAATTGGTTGGTGTAACACGAACCCCGCTAATATCGAAACGAAGGCGTTTTGGTATTGGAGAAAATAGTGATATAGGAGTAGTAATACATGGTCGTCCTCGGGTATTCGGCAAAATAAAGAAGGGTGAAAAACGCGCCCCGAAGGTGTATCGTGGGTTTTTCGGTGAAATTGAAGCAGTTGTACCATCTCATAAGTTAGAGGAAGTTCTTAATATTGAACAGATTGGCAGATATGGAAGTGAGGGGATGGGACTTATATCATGGGTTTCCGCGATAGAGCTTACTAAGAAACCTATCAATGAACAACGAAGAATCAAAATTCGTAAAATGCTACCAAAATTAAATATTGCTCAAGAGAAATTAGTTATAGCGATGTTATTACATGATCTAGTTCATAATCCTCGCCATAATAGTAAAATCTATCGCGATGTTGAAGTCACAGATGCAGATGTGTATGAGTTGGCTGTTAATCATCACGATCTCGAAAAAACCAATGAAATCCCAATGCTCAGTTTACTGCAATACTACGATCAACTATCGGCGAGGATTAACAGGCGTTTTCGCTGGTATGTTTCCTCTCGGTATCTCGCTACACAACAAGAAACTATAGATTTTGAGGTATTAAAGAAGGAGATAGAGTCGTGTCAATATTCGCCCTATAAACTCTATGCTTACGTCTATAAGTCTAAAACTCTTCGTGCTATCAATGAAGCGTTAAGATATGGTTTCTCGTCCTTAAGAAATCATTTGCTTATGATGGTCACTCTCTACATAAGGGATTGGCAAGACGGTGTATTATGTGCGTGATAAGTTGATTACTTCTAAAACTCTCCCTCATCCTATTTTTTTCTATTCTCTCATCTCAAGTCGGTCTATCGCTTATCGACAAGGTAAGTGATACGTTCTTCTGCATGAGATCGAGCTAAGAGGTCTGACGCCTCCGTGATGTGTCGAAATGACAGGCGTGGAACGTTAAATGTCGTACTAGAATGTTCCTGAACTCAGGTTGGTGTATTATACCAATTTTAAACTTGAGAAGTGGAATGAGGGGAATAATCCCTCTTTCCTCTTATTTTAAACAATATTTCTCAAAGTGCGAATCATTAAATTTATTTCTTTTATATCAGCAGCTTTCATTATAGTATTTATTTTTATATTCTGTCATTCACAGCTATCATTTCTACTATCCTGTTGCTCATTCCCTTGGCGTATATAGGGGGCGCGACAGGAAAGAATTAAACAAAATCATAGATTGATGGTGCTGCAAAGGGATCGAATTTTGAAGGCTTGTCGATAACCACACATATTTTTCCTGTGGTAGCTACGGAGTTGGGGATTTTAAGAAGTCGGGTAAGATCGGTTGTGACCTTTTGATCTATTCTCGGGTATCGCTTTATGATGATTTCCTTAATTAGTCTATTCTTATCACAGGAAGGGAAGATTTGGTAGAGTAAGTGAGGAGGATTAAAGTTTAGATACCCTCGGTGTGCGTACCCTTTGAAGGTGGCAATCTCGCTTTTCGTTAAGCCTAGTGTGCGGAGTTCTTCTGGCGTTGCGTATCTAAGATAAGAAGTTGCCAGTAACGTAAATATGCGTTCGCTAAGGGTTTTAGTATATTTGATCTGTTGTAACGGGTTATCTATATCTGCTTCTCCGTTATTGCTTTTTATAAGTGTTAGATAGTTGATAATTGCTGATCTTTGTTTTCGATCAAGTGTTTTGCCTAGTTCATCATGTACCCAACAGTGAACGCCTCGCCTTCCTGAGAAAATCCATTGTGTTTTGGTGAATCCGAAGTCCTCTTTCAGCGTTGCATCTAAGAATGTCATCGCATCTTTGATGAGAGTCCAACAGGAGT
>SMTZ1_10000209_pt1 | contig 50428 bp, 40 predicted proteins | sample DeeMarSWOR136_30_FD_25667 | JGI IMG/M metagenome (IMG submission 25667) | reverse complement strand
TCACTTTCGGGGTCATCCTACATCCGTTACCCTTCCTCCTGCTCTGGCCCTTTGTGAGAGCAAGATGAAGTCGGGAAGGGACCTGCTTTTGGCATATATCGTGGGCGTGGAGGTCGGAGGAAAGTTAGGAAAGTTAATGGGGTGGCCTCATTACGAGGCAGGATGGCATGGAACAGGTACGATTGGAACGATTGCATCAGCCGCCGCTTCTGCCAAGGTCTTGGGATTAAATGAAGAAAAAGCAGCCCATGCATTGGCCATTGCTGCTTCAGGAGCTTCTGGCATTCGGGAGAATTTCGGCACGATGGTCAAAAGCTTTCATGCCGGCCAGGCGTCATTCTCTGGGATAATGGCGGCCATCCTTGCTGAGAAAGGATATGAAGGCTCCCTGACGGCTTTTGAAGGAAAGTCCGGATTCCGGCACGTCTATTCGGGAGAAAACGACATTCATCGCTGGGTGAATGAATTGAATGAACCGCATACACTTTTAGGTGTCATGTTCAAAAGGTATCCCTCGTGTGCAGGCACTCATCCCACCCTGGACGCTTTGGAAGAGTTAAGAAAAGAACATCCGTTTTCATGGCAGGATATAAAGGCGGTCAAATGTATGGTTCCCCCTGTTACAGTCTCTGTGCTGATCTATCCGAGACCTTCTACTGGACTTGAAGGAAAGTTTAGCTTACCCTACTGTGCCTCGGCCTACCTGGTCCACGGGAAATTAGATCTTTCCCATTTTGAGAAAGAAGCGCTAAAGGATGAAAACGTAGGGAGATTAATGGAGAAGGTGGAGATGGTTCCTGATGAAAGTCTGGGGGAACTCATAAAGACAAGCGATCTTTTGGTTCCCACAGAAGTCCATGTAAAATTGAAAAACCAGACATTGACAAAGAGGATGCTGGAGGCTAAGGGGGGAGCTTCTTCACCTTTGCCGATGGAGGAAGTTAAGGCAAAATTCAGGACCTGTGCAGGTCGAATTCTTCCTGCAAATAAGGTGGAGGAAATCATTAATTTAGTTTCCTCGTTGGAGTCTCTCCGATCAATTAGTACCCTGACCGAGAATCTCAGTCAGAGTTCAACTCAAAAACAGTGATTCTCGTGGAAGATGGTTCCGGACAGAGGAAAAGGAGGTTGAAGATGGGAATAACAATAACGGAAAAGATCTTGGTTGTGACGTAGCGCTAAGAGAGGTTAATCCTGGAGGTCTGGTTAATGCAAGAATTGATAGTATCATGGGACACGAGCTCTCAACTCCGCTGGCGAGGAAATGAAGAGAATTGGATGAGGAAATATTTTTGGCTCGTTATTATTAATCAGAACAGTTTAACAGGAAGTGCGCCGTCCCGCTTACGGCAGGATTAGGGGGACCAAGTGTAAACAGCATCACATTTCCGGCAAATCTTATTCTGGAGAAAGAACCTTAACTCCATAAGGCAGAAAGTGATGGTTACCAATGCAATTACGGACAGTAATGAGAAGGTAATCCCTACCGTCTGTTGTAGTCACTGTGGGGGAGCATGCGTGCTTAAAGTCCATGTCAAAGATGGGGTGGTAACCAGGATTGAGACAGATGATGGAGAGGAGCCGCAATATAGAGCTTGTCTCAGGGGACGTGCTTACCGGCAAAGAGTATATGCTCCTGACAGGATCGCGTTTCCTTTGAAGCGAGTGGGGAAAAGGGGGGAAGGTAAGTTTGAACGAGTCTCCTGGGATGAGGCTCTGGATAAAGTAGCGAGCGAGATAAAGCGAGTCAGAGATAGGTATGGAGCCGCTGCCATTCTATTGCTTACGTCGATGGGCGATGGAAACAATCTTCATAGCGGAGACCCGATTGATAGAGTCCTTAACTTAGCGGGTGGACACACCAGTACATGGGGGTTCTGGTCGTTTGAACAAGCCGTTTTTGCCGAGTTGGCGACCTTCGGCACGTATAATTGTCGCAACAGCCCAGAGGATGCGCTTCATTCCGAGCTGATCATCCTGTGGGGGTGTAACCCTGCAGTCACGATTCAAGAAACGAGAACTTCTTGGTACCTGATGCAGGCGAAAGAAGGAGGGACCAAGATCATCTGCATTGACCCCAAGTATACGAGGTCTGCGGCGATCCTCGCTCACAAATGGATTCCGATAAGACCCGCCACGGATACCGCCATGTTAGTAGCGATGGCACATGCTATGATTAGGGAGGACCTTCAGGACCAAAAATTCCTTGATAGATATACGATCGGTTTCGACAAGTTTAAGGATTACGTTCTGGGTGTCGAAGACGGCGTCCCTAAGACGCCCGCCTGGGCTGAAGCAATTACGGGTGTACCGTCAGCTACCATAGAGGAGGTCGCTAGAGAGTATGCCACTACCAAGCCGGCCGCTCTGATCACCGGTATCTCCCCTGGGCGGACTGCTTATGGGGAGCAATATCATCGGGCGGCTATCACCTTGGCAGCAATGACAGGCAATATCGGTATTCATGGTGGAGAAGTAGGTGCAAGAACGTTTCGATCAGGAGGACGCCTCCGGCTTGATCCTGCTCTGCCGAGAGCGGCGAACCCGGTTGACGGAGGGATACCTTTCAAGAGTCACCTGATCCCCGTTGGTTCAGAGGTCTCAAGTGGCAAAGGAGGGATAAACACGCACCAGGTTGCCGATGCTATTCTTAAGGGGAAGGCTGGGGGCTACCCTTCAGATTATAAGCTGCTCTATATTGTCAACTCAAACTATCTGAATCAAGACGCCAATATCAATAAGACTGTTCAGGCATTCAAGGCGGTGGATTTTATCGTAACACAAGAACAGTTCATGACATCTACGGCCAGGTTTGCTGATATCATTCTGCCCACGGCCACCTTCTTGGAAAGAAATGCGATCCCTCTCACTTATGGGGGAGCCTTCTACGGTTTCGCCAGAAAAGCCATTGAACCGGTGGGCGAATGCAAATCTCATCTTGAAATAGCCGCCGAACTTGCAATCAAGCTGGGTATCACTGACTTCAATGATAAAACGGAGGATCAATTGTTGAGGCAAAGCGTAACAACGCTTAGAGGTTTTCTTGACTATGAGACTCTCAAGAAACAAGGTATCTTCAAAGTTGAGGCGTCGGAGCCTTACGTTGCTTTTAAGAAAGAGATCGAAGATTCAACCCATCATCCGTTTCCTACCGCGTCAGGCAAGATCGAAATCTATTCCCAACAGTTAGCGGAGCTTAATCACCCTGAGATTCCGCCTATCCCAAAGTACATCCAGGCATGGGAGAGCCGCAATGATCCACTGGCACAAAAATACCCCTTGCAACTTACTACCAGCCACTGCTTGAGGCGGGCGCATTCTCAGTTTGATAATCTGCCTTGGCTTCGTGAAGTAGGGCCTCAAGCGGTGCTGATCAACGCCGATGACGCCAAGGAGAGGAGCATCAGCAATGGCGACCTCGTAAAGGTGTTCAATAGTAGGGGAGAGATGGTCATACCGGCCGAGGTGAGCGAAGGGATCTTGCCTGGGGTGGTCGATGTTCCTGAAGGTGCCTGGTACGACCCGGATGAGAGAGGGGTAGATAGGGGAGGATGCCCTAACATCTTAACTCGAGACAAGACGTCGCCAGGCGGAGGTTTTGTTTCCTCTAGTTGTTTGGTTCAGGTGGAGAAGGTCTGAGGAGGCGGGGAATTCAATGCCCCAGATGGGATTCTACTTTGATCAGACCCGGTGCATAGGGTGCTATACCTGCGCCGTAGCCTGTAAAGATTGGCACGATATCGATAGCGGACCAGTCAAGTGGTTGCGAGTGCAAACCATTGAGGATGGCAAATTCCCGGATCTTTTCGTTGCCTTTTTGGCCTCACACTGCTATCACTGCGAGAACCCGCCTTGCAGCTTGGCCTGCCCAGCGGATGCTATCCATAAAAGAGAGACCGATGGTATTGTGGTGGTTGACCGGGAGAAGTGTCTGGGTAACAGCAAGTGTCGCACATTATGCCTCAATGCCTGTCCATGGGACGTACCGCAGTTCGGCAATGACGAAGGTGCCAAGATGGAAAAGTGCGACCTCTGCTTGGAGCGTCTGGAGCAAGGACGGCAAGCCATCTGCGTTGAGGCGTGTCCCATGTACGCTTTTGATATTGGTCCCCTAGATGAACTAAAAGTAAAATATGGGGATTCCTTTGAGGCCGAGGGTTTTATCTACTCGGAGAGGTTTAAACCCGCTGTGGTTTTCAAGAATAAACGACGTGATTAAGGCGACGCTTCCTTCTGTTGGCGAGAGTAGCTGTAATTGTTAATCACAATGATTCTTGTGATAAGACGAGAAAAGGAAAACATAGAGCATTGACCTGAAAGGAAAATGGAAAAAGGGAATTACCTCCGTTTTTTGTTGACAAATAAATCTAATTTAGGTAAGGTATCTCGAGAAAAACCGGCCAGCCGGTCGAACCCAGAACTGAAGAATGGTAACATTTAGCAGAAGGCTGCCCAGGACTGAATTTCTATCACCGAAGACAATGGATGAGGTTTTTCTCTTCCTCTCTCAGTATAGAAGCGGAGAAAGAGTAGTCGCCGGAGACACGGATCTTCTGCCCACACTGAAAAGGAAAGAGGTTAAAATACCTCACTATTTTAGCGACTTAATATGACGGGGATATATAGTGTAAACATGGCAGTGACGGTTTGCAATAATGCGGGGATAGGTATGGGAGACAAGATAAATCTCCCTTTGAAAATGGAGAGCTTTAAAGGGTAAAAGAAAATCGGAATCAGGATGAATTGGTATTTGGTTATGAGCGATCACATCTTGACTTTGGATGAATTCTTGGGCTCCAAAGGAGCATTAGCAATGTTTTATAGAGTCACTATGTGCTTTTGTAAAAAAAGGTGACGATGATGGCAAAACGGGGATTATTGATCGTCATGGCCTCAATAGCACCTGAAAGAGAGGAGGCTTTTAATCGCTGGTATAATGAGGACCATCTCCCCAAGATGCTTGAAAGAATGCCTGGAATTCTCAGCGGTAGGCGCTACAAGATAATCGAGGGTGAGGAGAGGTATCAGTTCATCGCTATATATGAGTTCGAGAGCTATGAGGCCCTAGAAGCCGCAACGAAGGCAGATCAAGGGCAACTCAGGCGCGAATATGATGAGGCCTTCGGGAAGGGTGGGCGCCACCACATCCGTGCAATCGAGATTAAATCTCTGATCGTTGGTTAGATCCTTGAGGATCCGTTAGACAAAACCAAGAATAAAATTCAATTATCTAGTTATTATAAAAGAAGTCTTGGCGGGACTTATCGTCTTCAATATTGCCAGAAGGCATGGCTCATTCTCGGGAGGTCATAGCACAACTGGATGAGCATCATGTTTCACGACAGCGCGTTTAAGTTCATGACAAATCGATGGCAACGATACACTTAGAGCCTGGCAAACATGGTGGAATGATTCGAGAAAAGAATTGGAGAAGAGAACAAAGCTGTCCGGTAGTTGTCACCTTGGGTGGAGATCCACTCCTGGTTGAACTAATCAGTGCAAGGATTCCGTAGGAAATGCCAGAGTACAGGTAAGCAAGTTGGTTAAAGAAGAAACCAGTGGCAGTGATAAAGGGGCCCACGACCGGATTGCCCATCCCTGCTCGTAGTGAAATAGCTCTGCAGGGCGAGGATGTTGCTCCTGGTGTGGAAACGAGACCAGAAGGGTACGCCAGACCCCATAAAGAGTGGAGCTTCCTTCCAACTTCTTAATAGGAGGATAAATAATGGTAACATTCTACAGGAGGCTGCCGAGATTTGAATACTTGGCGCCGAAGACCATGGGTGAAGCTCTTTCCTTGCTAGCTCGGTATAAAGGGAGAGCAAGAGTAATTGCTGGGGGCACGGATCTTCTGCCCAAACTGAAGAGGAGAGAGATAAAGGCGCCTCCATATATCATTGACTTAAAGGGAATACGGAACTTGGACTATGTGAAATATGGGAAACGCAGTGGGCTAAGCCTTGGGGCTTTGGCCACAATTCACGCTGTGGAGAGCTCACCAATCGTTCAGGAAAAGTTTAGTATATTATTTCAAGCGGTAGAGAGTATGGCTTCTCCCCAAATTCGAAATAGAGGTACGATCGCTGGGAACATCTGTAATGGTGTTCCTTCGGCGGATACAGCTCCAGCACTTCTGACCCTGGAGGCGAAGTTAAAGCTGATGAGCAAACGAGGTGAACGGATCGTTAAGATGGAGGATTTTTTCATCGGGCCAAACAAGACAGTTCTTGTTGGAGGTGAGATTTTGAGGGAGATTCAAGTACCTGACTTGCCACCGGATAGCAGAGGGAGATACCTGAAGCTTACACCAAGGAGTTCTATGGATCTCGCGATTGTTGGCGTGGCGGTGGTCATTCTTCCTGAGGATGGGATCTGCAAGGAAATACGCATAGGTCTGGGTGCGGTAGCCCCTACTCCAATGAGGGCCAAAAAGGCAGAAGACGTTCTTAAGGGGCAGAGGTTAAGCGAGGAAATAATAGAAAAGGCAGCCCAAACTGCCGCTGAGGAATCTCGGCCAATTGATGACCACAGGGCTCCGGCTAAATATCGAAGGGAAATGGTGAAGATCTTAAGCAGCCGGGCGATCAATCAAGCAATATCCACTTAGGATGGAGGCACTGATGAAACAGATAACCTTAATTGTAAACGGCAAGTCCTATGAGCTTTCTATTCAACCTTGGCGAACCCTTCTGGAAGTCATTAGGGAGGATCTGAAATTAACCGGTACCAAGGAGGGCTGTGGTCTTGGTGAGTGCGGAGCGTGCACCGTTCTCCTCGATGGGAAGACAGTGAACTCATGTCTGGTATTGGCTGCCGAGGCGGAGGGGAGACAGATTGCAACGATTGAGGGGCTAGCAGATGGAGATAAGCTTCATCCTATTCAACAGGCATTTGTTGACCACGGAGGTGTACAGTGTGGGTTCTGCACTTCGGGGATGATCATGTCTGCAAAAGCACTGCTGGACCAAATTTCGAGTCCCACCGAGGAAGAAATAAGGAGAGGGATCGCTGGCAACTTCTGCCGCTGTACGGGCTATACAAAAATTATTGATTCGATAGGGGCAGCCGCTAAGAGTATGGGAGGGAAAGAGTGATGAGAGAGTATTCAGTAATTGGCAAACGGGTGCCAAGGGTAGATGCAAAGCTTAAGGTTACCGGGCAGGCGAAGTATGCTGCAGATTTTGAACTCCCGGATATGCTGTGGGGTAAATTATTGGGTAGCCCCTACCCTCATGCCCGAATCCTTAACATTGATACAACCCGTGCTGAGAAATTACCAGGGGTGAGGGCAGTAGTTACTGGAAAGGATTTTGGTGGCTACAGACAGGGATACAGAGATACTCAGAAAGATGACTTTCCTTTAGCCGAAGATAAGGTTCGTTATTTTGCAGAACCAGTAGTGGCAGTGGCTGCTATTGATGAAGATATAGCAGAGGAAGCTTGTGACCTCGTCAAGGTTGACTATGAGGAGCTACCCGGGGTTTTTGACGCAGAAGAGGCAATGAAAGAAGGAGCCCCACAGATTCATGACTGGGCCAAGAACAATATTTGTGTAGAAAAGCATTTTAACTTCGGTGATGTGGAAAAGGGATTCAGCGAGTCATATCTCGTTCGTGAGGATCGATTTAAAACAGGCAGAGTAACGAAAGGATACTTAGAGCCCCCAGCGATCGTGGCATACTATGAGCCTTCAGGACATATCACCATCTGGGCGGCAAAAGGAACGCCCCACCGTCTCTTGACCCCGATAGCGGAATGCTTCAGATTACCACTGAGCAGTGTGAGGATCATTCAACCATTCATAGGTGGCGACTTTGGTGGCACTAAGAACTCTGCCATTGAGGGAGATTTTTGTGCAGTGATGTTGTCTAAAAAGACCAGGAAGCCGGTAAAAATCGTTTACAGCCAAGAACAGGATTTGGTGACCAGTCGCCGAAGGCACTCTATAATAATTGATATGAAGACAGGGGTCAGGAAGGATGGTACCTTGGTTGCCACCCAGGTGAAGGTTATCGCCGATGGCGGGCCTGTGATGTATAATTCTCCGAACACGATGTTTTTGGCGGGGATCATACACACATTGCCCTACAGGCTACCCAACTTCAAATATGATGCCTATTGTGCGTACACGAACAACCCGATCTCAGGAGCAATGAGGGGTCAAGGGGTATCTCACACCCGTTTCGCCGCTGAAGTCCAAATGGACATGATTGCTGAAGAGCTGGGGATAGACCCAGTAGAGATAAGGTTAAGAAATACCATAGAAGCTCCTCATGAAACTGTCAATCATGTCAATGTAGAAAGCTGTGGTATGATTGAAGCCATCAAAGAAGTAGCGGCGGATCCAATCTGGAGAGACCGGGACAAGAGAGGAAAAAGAGAGGGGAGCCTATTCCGGGGTGTGGGCATTTCTTCTACCGCATACCTTAGTGGCGCAAAAACGATTCAATTGCCCCTCGGTCAATGCCTGGATCCGAGCGCTGTAGGAAAAATGTTTCACCAGTCCTGTGCGGCCATGATACAGGTATGTCAGGATGGCGTGGTTAATCTTATTACCGGTGCGTCTGATATTGGACAAGGATCAGACACAATATTATGCCAGATTGTTGCTGAGGAATTTGGTGTTGGTCTTAAAGACGTGGCTATAAGAAGGGTAGATACAGCATACACTCCTGTTGATCCAGGTAGCTGGGGAAGTAGGGTCACGATGCTTGCTGGACAGGCGACCCAAAAGGCTGCGATTGATGCTAAGAGGCAGCTATTGGAATGTGCAGCGGAAGTATGGGGGATAGAGCCTAAGGATATAGAGATGAAGGACGGGAATGTATTTGTCATGTCAGACTCTGAAAAGAGTATGCCTTTCAAAGCATTAGCGAGGATTGCTAATTTGGCAGGTGGGGGGGCGGTCATTATGGGTAGAGGGTATTCGACTTTCGCATTAAGCATGCCAGACTTCGATAAGGGAACGGGCAATCCTGGTGAGGCCTATAGCTTTACGGCGCAATCTGCTGCGGTAAAGGTAGATATGGAGACGGGACAGATATGGTGTACGGATATGACAATAGCCCACGACTGTGGCATGCCTATAAACCCCATGGCTGCCGAAGGTCAGAATGAAGGTGGCGCCATTCAAGGGCTTGGGCAAGTTCTGTATGAAGACTTCAAAATGAACAAGGGCAAGACTTTAAATCCTACGTTTTTGGATTACAAGATGGCCCGGTCAACGGACGTACCTAAGATAAAAGTAATTGACATAATAACCGATGAGCCTCACGGTCCGTTTGGAGCTAAGGAGGCTGCTGAGGGGAGTATTGTTAGTTCACCTCCTGCAGTGGTTAGTGCCATTCATGATGCCACAGGAATTTGGTTCAAGGAACTTCCCATAACACCTGAGAAAATAGTAAGAGCATTAAAAGATAAAGGAAAATGGGAAAAATGATCTCCTCTGTTTTTTTTCTTGACAAAAAAATATGCTTTAATTAAGGTATGCTGAAAAAAACCGGTTGGTCGGTTTGAATTCGGCCAGGGGTTAATGTTCATTGTGAGATCGAGAAGGCAAGGGGGCACTTTGAGGGTGTTGGTTTACAGTTGGAAATGAGTTTGGGAGTTATAAAAAAGGAAAGGAGGATTAAAAATGAAAAAAACAAGACAGTGGTGTGGTGGCTTAATTGGACTTATGCTCATTGCGGTTTTAGTTTTCACTGGGAGCGCGAAACCCGGAAATGCACAGGATGTGATTAAGTTTGGCACATCTGTTACCTTGTCGGGTCCGGGCGCAGTCTGGGGGGTGCCAAATTATCGTGCAGTAGAAATGCAATTTGAGGAATTCAATAACGCGGGCGGAATCAAGCTTGGTGGGAAAACATATACGTTCAAACAGATCGCTATGGACAACAAGTATACCCCCGAAGACTCGCTGGCCGTGGCTACGAGACTCATTGTACAGGAGGAGGTTAAATTTTTTAATCCATCGGGTGGTGTGCCAACGCTGGCATCTCTGCCGGTGAGCAATAAACATAAGGTCATAAGTCTTAGCGGTGGTTACGGTAAAGGGATCGTATCTAAGGATAATCCCTATCTTTTCCGAGTTGACCCGACAGCTGTTGAGTTCGCCCCCGGGACCTGGAAACTTGTACACGAGAAGTATCCCAAGATTTGCAGGAGAGTTGGTATATCTCCTAACAACGACGTAGGCTGGGCATCTGCACCAGCAAGTGAAAAGGCGGCCAAATCATTCGGCATAGAAACAGTTTCACCCCAAGAGTATATAGACATAAGTGGCGTCGAATTTTCTTCTTTATTGCTTAAACTTCTAAGACATAAACCGGATATCATCGACTGTGCAACAACACCCGGTAGAGTGTTTGCCCTGCTCGTCAAGCAAGCTCGGGAACTCGGTTATACCGGCAAAATAATCAATGTCGGTATAGGAGACCCTAATGTGGTGTTGGAAAAAGCTGGCAAAGAAGGGGCTGAAGGTGTCATATTCCCTACAATATTTGGAGAACCCTTGCCACCTCAAGTAGCAGCATGGAAAAAGAAATATGAGGCCAGATGGGGTGAGTGGAATCCTATCAGTCTTAATTTTTCCATCTACGCAGATTCCCTTATGTCGTGTTTAAAGGCAGCCAATAGCGTCGATGTAGACAAAGTGAAGGCAGCCATGGAGAATCCAAATTTTAGAGTGAATTCGACAATATTTGGTTTGTCCCATTTTTGGGGAAAAGAATATTACGGCATCAATCACCAGCTGCTGCATCCCATACCGGTTTCCGAGATCCGAGATGGCAAGCTCATCTTCATGGGTATGGGTTTATGAAGGGGTGTTTCCCCTGGCTTAAGTTTGAACGACTAAACTTCTTATGGGAAGAGAGCTTTCGGATTTTCAGGTTCAGTTGTTAAGATTGTAAGAAGCTAGGTTACCGTTTTTCTCTAAATAGGGTTGCAAGTGTGGTGTTGTAGGCTTGGCCGTGGGTACATGAGAACTCGCCCATGGGAGGTAAGGAAGTATTTGTATTTTGATATCTTAGAAGGTACCACGGCCTTTCCTCCAAGTATTCACAATTGCGGATCCCCTAGTCCGGTTACTTGGGAGGACTGATGGAGTATAGTACCTTTCTTGCACAAAATCTGCTAATAGCGCTTTCTTTATCCGGCATTTATATTCTGATTGGTGTGGGGGTGACACTTATCTTCGGCATTATGCACATAGCCAACTTCGCCCATGGGGAGTTTCTCATGTTAGGAGCTTTTGCTACTTACTACTTCTGTGTAGAGTTGTTTCACCTTCCCTACGGATTCGCGTCGCTACTAAGCGCATTCAGTGTAGCAATGATCAGCCTTATAGTTTTTCGAGTCATATTTCAGCCTCTCCAGGGGAAATTCAGAGCAACGGTAACCGCAGCCCTTGGGCTATTACTGTTACTGCAAAGTGCCGGGTTTCTGGTTTTTGGGATTCAAGAAAAGTCAGTTCCAAGCCCTTTCCCCGGAACGATTCGCTTCGGTAGCATGATCCTTCCAAAGGAAAGACTAATGGTAATTGTAGCTGCTTTCCTGCTGATCTTGGGGCTACTTGTTTTCGTACGCTATACAAAACCTGGGAGGGCCATGCGGGCGATTGAGCAGAACTCATCGGCAGCAGAGTTAATGGGTGTCGACGTAACGGGTATTTCCCGCCTCGGATTTATCATAGGCTGTACTTTAGCTGCAATCGCTGGTTCTCTGATTGCTCCTTTATTCCTCGTCGAACCTAGCATGGGTTTAATCGTAGTCGTGAAAGGGTTTACGATCGTCATTTTGGGTGGGATAGGAAGTGTTGCGGGTGCAATTGTTGGCGGGCTCATACTCGGTTTTATGGAGTCTTTTATCACCCTATATTTCGATTCAACCTTAGCGAATATCATCTGTTGGTCTCTGATCATATTCGTTATCGTTGTAAAACCTACAGGATTGTTTGGCCATGCAACATAGAAGAAAATTCTTAATACCTGCTATCGTTTTGGGGATCGTATTCATTCTGCCCATACTGGTCCATAAAAACGGGTACTTTCTGCATCTCATAACAATCGTTACCATTAATGTCATTCTGGCAGTAAGCTTACGCCTCGTTCTACTTACAGGCCACTTCAACTTAGGTCACGCCGCCTTCGCGGGGATCGGGGCTTATACTTCTGCTATATTAGCTACCAAATTGGGATTTCCATTTATTGTAGACTTATTGGCTGCTGGCGTATTTGCTTCGGTGATTGCCTGTCTACTAGGATTCGCCATCCTAAGGTTAAGAGGTATTTATTTTGCTTTAGCCACTTTTACCTTTGCTTCCTTAACGAGACTGGTCATTATATACTGGGATAGCCTGACCGGAGGGCCTGCAGGGATTCGGGATATTCCGTTTCCTAACCTGTTTGGCTTCGAAGTTGTCACAAGGTTAGGCCTTGCGTACCTTGGTCTGTTTTTGGCTGCGGCTTGTTTATCAATAATATACCTCATAGAAAATTCACGAATCGGCAAAACATTTAAGGCCATTAGTCAAGCGCCTGATTTGGGGGAATCCGTAGGGGTTAACGTGACGGGCTACAATATTTTGGCCTTTGCCGTTGCGAGCTTCTTCGCCGGTATAGCCGGAGGTTACTACAGCCATTATATTACGTATATCTCCGCTGATCGCTTTGAAGTTTTCATGTCTGTCTTTATCCTCATCTATAATATCGTGGGTGGGGAAGCCAGCATCCTCGGGCCAATAGTGGGAACGATCTTCATGACACTCCTCAACGAGCCTTTCCGGGGATATACTCAGTACGAAATGGTCTTCTTTTCTATCTCATTGATGGTTTGTATTCTCCTATTGCCCGATGGTCTTATCAGTATTCCTAGGAGGATATTCCCTTACATGATCAGGTTCGTAAAGGCATGCGGCGTACACTAGCAGGCAAGAGGAGTGGCCATCTTATAAAAAGATAACGGGGGATGGTTCTATCTCGTGCGCAAACGAAGGGTAAATAACGATGCCATTGCTTGAAATTCAAAACCTAACAATGAGTTTTGGTGGGTTAAATGCGCTTGACCGACTGAACCTCGATATTTATGAAGGACAAATACTGGGAATAATCGGTCCTAATGGGGCAGGGAAAACCACGCTTTTCAATGCGATTACTGGGTTTCTTCCACCAACGAAAGGAAGGATCACATTTCGAGGAGAAAACATTTCCGGTCTCCCGCCTCACAGGATAGCTAAAAAGGGTATCATCCGGAGCTTTCAGCTAACGGGCGTATTTGGGCAGCTTACTGTCCTGGACAATATGCGCATAGGATTTCATTTAAGCGCAAAGGCTAACTTTTTCAAAACAATCATCAAAAGTCCCTCAGTACGAAGGAGAGAGGCAGATATCGACCGACGTGCGATGGAGATATTGAGCCTGATGGGGATGGATCACTTGAAGGATCAACTTGCAAGTGAGTTATCCCATGGGTATCACAAAAGTTTAACGGTCGCTATCCCTTTAGCTGCCCGCCCCCAACTATTACTGCTGGATGAACCGGTTACTCTGTTGGATGCCGAGAGAGTCAAGGCGATGCTGGGTTTTATCCGCGAAATGCGAAACAGGGGGGTTACCACAGTAGTGGTTGAGCATCACATGAAGACTATTTTCGGCCTATGCGATAGGATTGTGGTACTGGACCATGGAATGAAGCTCGCTGAAGGTCTTCCCGAAGCGATTAGAACCGACAAAGAAGTCATCGCGGCCTATTTAGGGGAAAAGACAGATGCTGCTTAGGCTCACAGATCTTTGCGTGCACTATGGAAAAATTGAGGCCGTAACCAATGCTTCCATGGAAGTTCAAGGAGGAACAATTACCTGCTTACTGGGCACCAATGGAGCAGGCAAGAGCACGACTTTGAAAACCATATCTGGCATAAAAAAGCCCACCTCAGGACAAATATGGTATCAGGATGAGGTCATAAATGGAGTATCACCTGCGGGGATTATTAAAAGGGGAGTTGCTCATGTTCCGGAAGGAAGAAGCCTTTTTCCTTATATGTCTGTTTTTGAAAATCTCCAAATGGGTGCTTATGTCCGGCATAATAGAAAAGAAGTAGAAATGGACATAGAAGAAATTTTTGAGCACTTCCCCATATTGAAAATGCGGAGACGTCAGACAGCAGGCAGCCTCAGCGGTGGCGAACAGCAGATGCTGGCAATTGCCCGTGCATTGATGGCTAAACCGAAGCTACTTCTGATGGATGAACCTGTCCAGGGATTAGCGCCCTTAGTCGTCGCAGAAGTTGAAAAAGTTATCAAAGACCTTCGGGACAGAGGAATTACAATCCTTTTGGTAGAGCATAATCTTCATATCGCCCTTGGCCTTGCCCACAAGGTGTATATATTGGAGCATGGTAAGGTTATTCTGGAAGGTGATCCCAAAACATTGTCACAGACCGAATATGTACAAAAGATTTATTTGGTGTAAACCGAATTGATGCAAACCAACTTCTTATTCCACTTGTCATAGCTGCCCTATTCGTTCAGCAAATATTCATTTTGAAGAAACCAGGCGATGGTCGAAGCAAAAAAATATGGATTATTACTGGCGATGATGGAACCTCCGGAGGAAATGGAAGAGGAGTTTAACGAATGGTATGATACCGAACATATTCCAGAAAGAGAAGCTGTGCCTGGGATATTGTCAGCACAGAGGTTTGTTGTCAATGAAGGCTTTCCAAGGTATCTTGCTCTCTACGACCTTGAAAGCATAGACGTGCTTCAAAGCGAGTCCTACAAACGAATCGGTGGTGATCATTTATCCCCGTGGACTAGACGCATTATTCGTTCTGTTCAGGGATTAAAAAGAAACGTCTATAAGCAAACATTTCCGGGAGCAGCCAGGATTTCTAAGGAGGCGAACGCGCTGGCCTTATGGGCATACGATATTGATGCCATTGAAGAGAATGAATTGAATCAATGGTATGATAAGGAATGGATCTCTCATCTTAAGAAAACGGATGGGTTTCTTAATATCCGTCGATTCATTTCCGTGGAGGGTTTTCCGAAGCATTTGACTTTACTCGATTTCAAGGAAATTAGATTTTTAAAGGATGAAGCGGATCAAAAGGCCCTTTTATTCCGGGAGGCGATAAAATTCGAGAAATATTTGAAAGGCACTATTCATGGCCTTTACAGAAAGTATCTTAAGAAATGATCTTAAGGAAGGCCAGTTCGAGGCGGATTATTTGAAACGATATTCCCATGAAAGATCAATAGGTTAGAGGACGTTTGTCAAGATTGCTGTGAAAAAGGTGAAAGACAATATTTATGTTGAAACAGAATTCTTGGGATGTAATCCAAGCTTTGTCGTCACTCGGAGCGGAATTGTCTTGATTGATACACCGCAAAAGCCGCTTGAAGCACTTCAATGGAGGAAGGAAATAGAAAAATATGGGAACATCATTTACATCATAAACTCAGATCATCATCAAGATCATGCTTTAGGGAACTACTTCTTTGAAGGAGACATCATTGTACAAGAGGGAACGATGAAGAAATTATTGGACGAGGACAGGATTAAGCTCTGCAGGGACTGGATGAAATTGATCGACCCTCAATCAGAATACCTGATGGATCATTATTTTGTAAGAAAACCAAGATTTGCCTATGAGAATAGGATGACGCTTTACTTAGGAGAAGAGATTTTTGAGTTGATTCATATTCGTGGCCACACTCAAAACGAAACCGTCGTTTACATGCCCCGGGAGAAGGTATTGTTTACAGGGGATAATGTTTGTACAAATGGGATTCCGACCTTAAGTGAATGCTGTTTAAAGGGGTGGCTCGAGGCTCTTCGGTTGATGGAAGAAATAGATTTCCAAGAGTTGGTACCTGGGCATGGGGAAATAGGAAACAAGGATTCTCTTAGGGACTTCTATGGGAAATTCCGTATGTTAATCAACAGAGTCAAAGAGAAAATTGACAAAGGTTTGACCAGAGAAGAGATTATCAAAGAAGTAAGATATGAGGACACTGTACATATTAACTATCCCCGTGAGACCTCAGAATTTTTCGATCGTTCTATGGAAATGAGCATTGCTCAATTATATGACGGATTGATAAAAGAGGGCACTAGTCTCCTCTAAAGAAGATGATTTTCTATCCGTGGACGCAATCAGCATTAGCAGCGGGAATGAAAATAAACAGTATGTCTAAGGCCAAAGGAGGAATAAGATGGACGAGGAAATAATGGCAATCGATATCATGAATTATCTTTTTACTCACGATTTTATGTCGGAATGGATGGATTCAGAAGAGATGCGAATCATGGATCGCACCATCATGAAGGGTAAGAATAAGGAAGTGGTCTCCAGGGGGTGGAGCGCTGATGAATTCATCGCCCGGATGAATGAGGGGAAATATGAGAAGGTTCTCATCGCTGGCCTTCAGATGTTTTCCCACTTAAACAAGAAATTTATGGCTTATGCAACTGTAGACCAGGTATATGAACAGGTGAAGAAGTACCCTGACCGGTTGGTAGGGATCGCTGGCTATAACCCTCTTAACATCAAAGAAAGCTTACAAGAGATAGAGAAAGGCGTGAAAAAATATAACTTCAAAGGCGTTTATGCTCATGTCCACGGATTTGGTATACCGCTAAATGACAGGAAGATGTATCCCTGTTACGCGAAGTGTGCTGAGTTGGGGGTGCCTATTATCCTGCAGACAGGTCATGCCCTTGAGCTCCAACCCAGCGAGGTAGGACGGCCTATATATCTTGATGAGGTAGCCTTAGATTTCCGGGAGCTGGCGATCGTCGGCTCCCATACCGGGTGGCCTTGGTGTGAAGAGCTCATAGCTTTAGCCTGGAAACATGAAAATGTTTATCTGGATATCAGCGCACATTTGCCCAAGTATCTTGATAAATCAGTGGTGCAGTTTATGGATACGAGAGGTCGTGACAAGGTGATGTTTGGAACGAATGGCTTTCCCTTCGCTTTAAGTATTTTTAGAAATCAATTTCTGGAATTAAAGTTGAAAGAAGAAACGAAGAGAAAGGTTTTGCGCGAAAACGCTATCAGAGTATTTAAACTTTAAAGATGAAAGTGAATCATCTTCAAAATTGTGCGATCATTGCTGCAATACTAAGAGAAACTTGCTAGAGTTCTAGCGGAGAAGAAGGAACTGGACCCGATGAAAGAGCAATTCAAGTATCTCTTTTCACCAATCCGTTTAAGAAATTCAGTTGTTCCCAACAGGATTTACAATCCTCCCCATGCAACAATTTTTGCAGACGAAAATTTCTTACCCACGGAAAGACAGGTTTATTACTATGCCGAAAGGGCAAAAGGTGGTACCGGACTGATCGTCATGGGAGGTTCTGTCGTTCTTCCGAACAGTCTCGTACACATCGGATTCAATTTGGTTTCTGATGAACGTGCAATACCCGGATATCGGCGAATTGCCGATGCAGTACATGCCCACGGTTCTTTGATGATGGCGCAACTCTCCCACCACGGCCGTCAAACGACCAGTCTCTTCTCTCGCTCTGTACCTACCTCTCCTTCTCCGATCCCGTGCCTTTTATACCATGAGATGCCTAAAGAAATGGCTGAAGAGGATATGGAAAAGATTCTTAAAGCCTTCGTTAAAGGAGCTCAAACTGTTGAGGCTGCTGGTTTTGATGGAGTTGAGATCTATGCGGCGCATGGATATCTTTTGAGTCAGTTCCTATCCCCGCACACCAATCGGAGGGGGGATGAATACGGCGGAAGTTTGGAGAACCGAATGAGATTCCCGATGCAGGTCATCGAGGCTGTCCGAGAAGCAACAGGAAAGGACTTCATCGTAGGGCTTCGAATGAATGGAGACGACTTCACGCAAGGGGGACTAACCCTCGATGATACAAGGATCATTGCTAAGAAATTTGAAGAGACAGGAAAGATTGATTTTTTGAGTATCAGCGGTGCGACTTACAACTCGCTCCCCCTTTTTATAGCAGACATGAGTTTTCCTCTTGGTTTCTTTGTCCATCTGGCAGCAGGAATAAAGGAAGTTGTCAAACTACCCGTGTTCTGCGTGAACAGGATTAATGATCCGATCCAGGCTGAAAGGATTCTGGCCGAGGGATATGCCGACATGGTTGGAATGTGTCGAGCTCTGATCTGTGATCCCGAGCTCCCCAATAAGTCACAAGACGGAAGAATCGAAGAAATTCGAAACTGCATTGCTTGTAACGAATGCGCTACAAGGGAAAGCAAGAATGCAAGGATCTCTTGTACTCAGAATCCAGCAGTGGGTGAAGAAAAGCAACTCGGCATCGGGACGCTTAGGCGGTCATCTAAAAGGAGGAGAGTCCTTGTCATTGGAGGCGGACCATCAGGAATGGAGGCAGCGCGGGTCGCTGCACTAAGAGGGCACCAGGTTACTTTATACGAAAAAGACAAGGATCTGGGCGGGCAAATTAAGATCATCATTCGAGTCTCGAGCCGGAAGGAATTTGAAGGCGTGCCCCGCCACTTAATGAGACAGTTGGAAAAGTTGAATGTGGATGTCAAGACAAACGTCGAAGCAACTTCCGACATGGTGGCGACAGAAAATCCAGATTGCGTGGTCGTAGCGACAGGCTCAGTGCCTTTACGGACTGGTTTCACTCCTTTCCGTCCGGAAATGGATGAGCTTCCAGGGGTACATCAGAGCAATGTTGTTACCTATTGGGATGCATTATTAGACACTGCAGAAGTTGGGGAGCGCGTCGTGGTTCTTGACGACAACTTCTATTTCCAAACGACGACCACGGCTGAGTATCTTGCAGAAAAAGGGAAACAGGTCGAAATCATCACAAGGGCGGCCACAGTTGGGGCTGACATAAACTTTTTGAGTTTGGGACCACAATGTCAGAGACTCCGGGAGAGAGGAGTTTTATTCTCTCCCATGACATGGGTTAAGGAGATATCCGGAACAACAGTCTTCGCATATGATGTTTATTCCAAGCAAGAAAGGAGGGTGAGCGCGGATACTATCGTTTTGTCGATGGGGAACAGGTCGGAGAACTCCCTATACAACAATCTTAAGGGAAAGGTTAGAGAAGTCTTCGCAGTGGGAGACTGCCTAGCACCTCGAAAGGTCATTGATGCGATCTATGAAGGCCATCGAGTGGCAAGGTTATTGTGAACACGTGTTCTTTTCAGGGGTAGGATTGGTTATGGGAAAGGGAAGGTTTTTAGATCGAACGTTGATTTTCACAAAAGGGTGCGGCGATGATATGGGTTTCATTTTTATAAATCTAAAAACCGGGGATAAGAATAATAGAAAGGGGGGAGGCTGAAAACAGAACAAATTTGCTGCAATAAGTTTAAATGATTAAAATCTAAAGGAGGAAAATATGAAAAGGAAAATAGCGATAGCAGGTATGACCTGCCTAATGTTAACAGTAATTGTTCTACCTTTTATAGCACCGCCTGCTGAGTCGGCAGCACCAAAGAAATATGAATGGAAATTCTTTGTGCCGGGTACTCCGACTGTACCTTTTTCACCCCTTAACGTTCAGATGTGCGACAAAATTAGGGAACGAACCAAGGGTCGCCTTGATATCAAAGTGTACTTTTATGGGGAGTTGCCTTATAAGAACGCTGATGTATTGACCGTAGTGCAAGACAGGAAGGTGGAGGTGGGCAGCTGTTTTGATGGACACGCCGAAGGAGTCCAGGACTGGTACGGATTGATTTATATGCCAACGATTTTTTCTGGACGGGCTGAGGCACTAAAGATGAACGACGAAGTCATTATGCCATTTATGGATAAGACGCTACGGAAGAATATTGGTGTGATCCCGTTGTGCCGGTGCGTCTGGAATGCAAACGATATCTTCAGCAGAAAGAAATTAACCTCTCTTTCCGATATAAAAGGGCAGAAGCTTCGCTGTGCCTCTGCGATTCAGGAGGTGCTTGTTAAAGAATTGGGAGGGATTCCGTTCTATGTTGACCAGCCAGAGGTCTACACTGCTTTGCAAAGGGGCACGATTGACGGTGCAATAACAGGGGCCACGTGGGCTCGTGGCGGAAAATGGTTTGAAGTGATTAAGTGGTTATACATATGGGATTTTACGCAGGCTGGAGAAGGAATATATGTTAATGAAGCTGCCTTCAATGAACTTCCTAAAGATATAAAGGATATCGTCGTCGCAACAGCCAAGGAAATTAATGACATAAAACTCAGCAAGGCTGTTGAGCTTGACAGGGGGGCCATTGAAGAGGCAGAGAAGGTTTACAAACGCACTGTCACACATATATCGGCCAGTGATCATGCAAAGGCACTGAAATTGGGAGACAAGATCATTGATGACTGGCTGAAAGCCCCCAAAAGAAGTGACGATGCTAAGAGGCTTTATGACTTGATTTTAAAGGCTAAGAAAAAGTGAGGCTTTGGCTGACTGTGGTGATGAAAAAGCTAACTGCTTTAGGCGACAAGATTCTTGCGATCGGAGAGAATGTGTTGGTTTATTTTAGTCTTGTTTGCCTTGGGGTTATGGCAAGTATGGTTAACGCTGACTTGGTTGGCAGGCAATTTGGGTTTAGTGTGCCCTACACAATTGAGATTTCAGGTTACCTGCTTGTCCCAATAACCTACCTACCCGTTGCCCTCTGTCTCAGGCAAGGGCTACACGTTAAAGTTGATTTTATCACGAGATTGCTACCCTCTGGGGCCCGGCTGATCGTACTCGTGGCGACTGACCTTTTAACATCCCTTGTTTCTATTGTTGTTTTGTTAGGTTGCTGGAACCTATTCCTGACCTCATACAGTCGTGGGTTGGTCTCAAATACGATGCTAAGGGCCCCTCTTTCATTACCACAGTCAACCATTGTGATCGGCCTCCTGGTTTTTGTCGTTGAGATGTTTGTAACCACCTGGCGTTCTATCATCGCCCTTCAACGAAAAGACTCAAAGGAACAAAAATGACATTGCTTGCTATTGTTGGCATATTCCTTCTTCTGATCCTATGCCTCGGTTCGGGCATGCGCATCGCTTTTGCCATGGCGTTATCAGGCCTTGTGATCACATACTGGGTTGGTGGGATTGAAGCCATTGGCGATATTGTGGGCTATTCTTGTTGGAACTCAGCAAATAGTTTTGTGCTGGTCACCATACCGCTCTTCGTGCTGATGGCCAGCATCATTTCGGAATCAGGTGTTACGGAGAATGCATATAATGACCTTAACACATGGCTTAACTATCTTCCTGGCCGTTTGCTGGTTACTAACATTGTTGCCTGTGCCATTTTTGCTGCTATTTGTGGCTCTAGCGCGGCTACAACAGCTACCATTGGCAAAATTGCTGTGCCAACAATGCGGGCCAAGGGCTACAAAGGTCGGTATGTGGCTGGCAGCCTGAGTGCTGGGGGGACATTGGGCATTTTAATCCCCCCCAGCATAACGTTCATCATTTATGGTTCAGTGACGGATCAGTCAGTGGGGCAATTATTTATAGCTGGACTAATACCAGGTATTATACTGACGTTGCTATTCATCTCTTATATTGTGCTCCATTCAAAGCTAAGGGGTGATATGGCACCTCCATCAAAGGACATATATACCTGGGGGGACCGGCTTCGTGGTCTGAAGTCATTGGTTCCATTTCTGTTTTTGATTTTCTTAATAATGGGTAGTCTCTATAGTGGGATCGCTACTGCTACGGAGGCAGCTGGTGTCGGCGCGTTGGGTGCCCTGATCATTGTGATTGTCCTTCGAAAACTCTCGTTGAATCTGCTTAGGAAGAGTTTAGTTGAAGCTGTAAAGACTTCATCTTGGTTAATTTTTCTTTTGATGGGAGCTAATATCTTAGGGTATGGAATGTCCCTAGCAGGGGTGCCCCGTGAGATTTCACAAGCAATTTCTCAGTCAGGGTTAGGTTACACGGGAATAATTCTCTTGTTGTTATTGATGTATGTCCTCTTAGGCTGTCTTATTGACCCTATTTCGATGATTCTCATTACTATGCCAATTGTTTATCCTATCCTTCTTTCAATAAACGCTGACCCAATTTGGTTTGGTGTGATTATCGTATTATTGTCGGAGACGGGCCTACTTACCCCACCGGTGGGAATGAACCTGTTTGTTGTCCAGGGGGCTAGCGGTTATGATTTGAACGAGATTTTTCATGGGATTACTCCCTATATTTTCATTCTGTTCCTTATGATAGCCATCATTTTTGTTTTTCCAATATTAGCAACCTGGTTACCCAGCCATATGTATTGAGGATGTGTCTGATCTTATAATGCCTCGCACCCAATTGAAAGGAGGCGTAGCGTATTCACATGGAAGAGCTCCTGCTAACCAAGGACAATAGCATTGCTACAATAACCTTAAATAGACCTGAAAAGTTTAATGCAATGACGACAGATATGTGGAGGCGACTACCGGAGGTTATTGAAGAGGTACGTAACGATGATAACCTAAAGGTGCTGATTATTACTGGGGCTGGTAGAGCGTTTTGTGCTGGGTCAGACGCCGGGCGTTTAGCTTCTCGGATTTCTGGTGAAGAAATAGCAAAGACGCAAAAAGAACTTACCGCGCCAGTAGGTGCAGAGGTTCTATGTTTGGCGAAACTGCAGAAACCAACCATAGCTGCCATAAATGGGACAGCGGCTGCAGCGGGTATCTCTATAGCTTTGGCCTGCGATATCAGAATTGCCTCTGATCAATCTAAGTTTGTTTTTGCCTGGACAAAAATGGGACTCATACCCGATGGTGGGGCCACCTTTTTTTTAACACGACTTTTAGGTCCCTCGAAGACACTTGAATTGGCATTTACCGGTAGCAGTATTGATGCTACCGAGGCAAGACGAATAGGTTTGGTAAACAAAGTTGTACCTCACAATGAGTTATTGGCAGTGGCAAAGGAGACAGCTACAACTATAGCTGAAGGTCCCCCAATTGCAATTGAACTAGTGAAGAAGGGGGTATACAGGGCACTTTTTCATGACTTAGAGTCCCAGCTTGAATTTGAGAGTTATGCCCAAGGTGTATGTCGGCAGACCGAAGACCATAGAGAAGGTGTTCAGGCATTCGTACAAAAGAGAAAGCCTGAGTTCAAAGGAAAATAGACATGCAAGGTAATGATAAGAATGATCAAAAAATAGAAGAGATGGCTAAACGCTTTAAGGCGCCGCGGGAATTTATCGAGGCCTCACAGAGCTTAAAACAAGCCAAAACAGTACAAGCAAAACTTGAAACGTTTAACAAAGAAAGAGTTTTAATTGAGCAAGGAGATCTGAATTCGATTAAGAGGCAGCACGATAGTGGGAAGCTAACCGCTCGGGAAAGAGTTACTAACTTACTCGATCCAGGGAGTTTTGAGGAGTTGGATTTATGGCACCGGCCTTATGAAACCGGATTTGATATTGGAGAAGAGGAGGGTAGGGGAGACGGAGTTGTTGTCGGCTATGGAGCAGTGGATAAGCGTCCAGTTACCATTTGGGCACAGGATGCAACAGTGATGGGTGGAACAGTGGGTACCGTGAATGCCAGGAAGGTGAATATGATAATGGAAAACGCCCTTCATGCTCGTACCCCCATTATAGCGATCTTTGACTCCGAAGGGCTAAGAGCCCAAGATGTGATCCAATACCCTGAATTCTATTCGACGAGTGCAATGGCTCGTTTTCAAACGATATCTTCAGGGGTTATCCCAAAAATCTCTTTAATTTTGGGGTCGTGCAGCAGTGACATGGCTATTATTGCTGCCTTAGGGGATTTTATTTTTATGGTAAGGGATAAAAGTAATATGCATTTAATGCCGCCACCCCCTGGTACGAAAGATCAGGAAATAGGTGACTCCTTTAATGTTCATGCCAAGCTTAGCGGCTGTTGTGATGTACTTACTAAAGATGATGAAGAATGCCTGCTAAAATGTAGACAATTACTCAGCTATTTACCACAGAATAATACGGACAAGCCACCAGTTGTTGATACAGGGGATGACCCTAACCGTAGGGAAGAAGACCTTCTGGAATTGGTTCCCGTAGATTCTTCAAAACCTTACAATATGTACAAACTTATCTCTTTAATTGTAGATAAAAGTGAATTTTTTGAGATTAGACACTACTGGGCTGGAAATCTAATTACAGGGTTTGCTCGGCTCGATGGACATCCCGTCGGTATAATAGCAAATAACCCCCAGGATAAGGGGGGATGCATGACCCTCGACGCTGCTGATAAGATGTCCCATTTTGTTAGGTTCTGTAACGCATTTAATATTCCTTGTATTTGGTTCGCTGATACCCCAGCTTTCCTGCCAGCTATTGATGAGGAAAGGCGAGGATTGATTCGCCATGGAAGTGGCATGATACTAGCTAATACCGAGGCAACCGTTCCACGAATAACGATTTTCATTCGAAAGGCGTACGGTGGGGGCAGACTGGCTATGCCTGGACAATTTTTGATGGGCGATCTTCAGGTTGCCTGGCCGACTTATGAACCTGGATTGATGGGAGCAGAAGGAGCAGTATCCATTATTTACAAGAAGGAGCTTTCGACCTTTGAAGATGGAAAAGCTAGAGAAAAACAAAAGCAAAAGCGTGTTGAAGAAATGCAATGGGGCCTTGACATGCTACTTCGTGAATCAACACAAGAGATTATCGATCCAAGGGATACGAGACCGTTTTTGATTAGAGCATTAAAGTGGTTGGAAAATAGACAACAAAATTTGCCACCTAAGAAGCACGAAAATATCAGACTTTGAGAAATGTAAATTAAGGAATAAAAAATATGATTGATGAAACCAAAGCTATTGAAGACAGAAGACACCATCTTCTTCAAGGTGGGGGAAAAAAAGAGGTAGAGAGGCAACATCAACAGGGCAAACTGACTGCTAGAGAGAGACTAGAAAAGCTATTTGATAAGGGAACTTTTCAGGAAATCGATTTATGGATTCGGCCTATTAGAACAGGCTTTGATATTGATGAAAGAGATCTCCCTGGTGATGCGGTGATTACTGGATTTGGGGAAATCCATGGTCGGACAATTTATGCCTATATCCATGACTTCACCGTGGTTGGTGGTACGATGTCATCGGGTCAAGACCACAAGGTAACCAGACTGATGGAAATGGCTATAGAGGCGAGGGCGCCCTATGTCGGGATAGTTGATTCTGGTGGAGTAAGGATCCATGATTTATTTGGCCGGCCGGCATTTAGACCTATACAAGCGGGTAGGCTGGGGATCGGTGGGACATCTGGTATCTTCGCTGCCCCTTCTATTGCTTCAGGGGTTATCCCCCAAATTTCGGTGATGCTGGGTCCGTGCTATGCTGGATCGGCATATTCGCCAACGCTGGCTGATTTTGTCATCATGCGGAAAGAAGTAAGCTTTATGTCAGTAGCCTCCCCGCAATTACTGAAGACGGTAACATATAAAGATGTTACTCAAGAAGAAATAGGGGGGGCGGAACTTCATGCCACTATTACTGGAACAGCTGACTACCTCGCCGAAACAGATGAGGAAGCGATCAGGTTATGTCGAGAATTAATCACTTACTTACCACTTAATAATGATAGGCAGACTCTCCCAGTTGTTAATACCGCGGATGACCCCAACCGTAGGGATGATAGCCTACTCAAAATTGTGCCAGCTGATTTTTCTCAAACGTATGATATGCACGAGGTAATTCATCATATCGTGGATAATGGTCAGTTTTTGGAACTTCAGGGATTATTTGCCAAGAGCATTATCATAGGGTTTGCCCGTTTTGATGGACAAACAGTCGGTATTGTGGCTAATAACCCTGCCGAAAAAAATGGGGTTTTGAATATAGATGCTTGTGATAAGGAGGCGAGATTCGTAAGATTTTGCGATTGTTTCAATATTCCTCTGATTTTCTTGGTTGACACTCCAGGGTTTTTGTCAAGTGTCGAAGAAGAGAGGTCGCGGGACGGATTAATTAGAACCGCAGCCAGGCCAGTGTTTGCTATTTGCGAAGCTTCTGTCCCTATGATCGTTGTATATATCGGGAAGTGCTTCGGTCTAGCTCGTCTTATTATGGGGACACCAAGAATGGGAGTAGATATGGTCTATTCCTGGCCTTCAGCCAAGGTTGCACGCATGGATCCAGAAGAAGCAGTTGAAATCATTTATAAAAAGGAAATAAGCTTGTCCGAAGCCCCTGATAAGGTAAGGAGAGAAAAGCTTGACGAATTACTAAAAACTTATATTCAGTATCCTTACCATGCTGCTGAGCAGCTTTTAGTAAATGATATCATAGACCCACGAGGTACCAGGCCAATCATCATACGGACATTAAAAGCCTTGTCCAATAAACGACCTTATCTAAGACCATGGAGAAAACATAGCCTTGTACCTCGTTAGAAGCGGAGAATTTTGCTTTTGACTTGGTTCGAGTTATAATATTATTAAAAAAAAGGTTATTTTGGAATTGGTTCGTTTAAATGAGTCCTAACAGGAGGGCAAATAGATGGAGGCCATTATCAAAGAAGAAAGAATAGAAGAAAGAATAACAGAGAAGATAAGGGATGAAATTCCCTTCCAGCTTAAACAGAAGAGAGCCTTTTCCAGGGTAGGAGATAAGAAGTTAGAAGATTACATGCCTTACCGGCCCGGGGTTAAGCTTTGTATTGAACGGGCAAGACTCGTAACTCAATCCTATAAAGAAACAGAAGGTGAGGCCATGGTGCTGCGTAGGGCTAAAGCACTAGCCTATCTTCTGGATAATATGACAATATGGATAGGCAAACAGGAACGGATCGTGGGCAATTTTGCCAGCACTCCAGAAAGTATAATAACCTATCCTGAGCTTTTCTGGCGTTGGCTGGATAAAAGCATTGAGAAGGAATATAAGGTACTCTTGAATGATAAGGAGAGAGAAGAGCTCCATGGAATACATAAGTATTGGAAAAACCTAGGTGTTCACGGGCAAGAGCGGGGACTACTGCCTGAAGAAATACTGCCCTACTGGCGTTATGATAACCATGGGGTTTTCCTCTGGCTGCATGGGGGTCGAACTGGCGTGCCCAATTATGAAAAACTATTTAAAGCAGGCTTAAATGGCATCATAAAGGAGGTCGAGGATCGATTAAAGGAGATTTCATCAGACCCGAATATATATCTTAATGGCCGTGTCTATCTAGAGCAGAAAAATTTCTTGGACGCTACAATAATCACCATGAAGGCTGCGATTAGATGGGGACAAAGATATGCCGAAAAGGCCCGCCAATTGGAAAAAGAAGAAAAGGATGAAAAGCGCCAGCACGAGCTTGATAAAATTGCTGAAATTTGTGATTGGGTACCAGGAAATCCACCTCGCACTTTACATGAGGCCTTGCAGTGTTACTACTTCATACTGCTTCTTACTAAAGTGATCGATCTTCAAGCCCCAGGAACAGGGGATAGGTTCGACCAGATTATCTATCCCTTCTATCGAAGGGATAAAGAAGAGGGAAGGATTACCCGAGAAGAAGCTCAGGAACTAGTAGAGTTTCTGTTCTTAAAGCAGAATGAGTTTGGGGACTTGGTGCCACCACTGATGGAAGCACTTACCCTGCGTGTCTCTACCATCGGTGGGGTAACACCCAAAGGTGACGATGCCACCAATGAAATGACTTATATCGCGATGGATGCCAAAGATGCGATGGGGCTGGCACAACCAGCACTCGCAGTAAGAATTCATAACAAGACACCAAAGGCATTTATGTACCGGATAGTGGAATCACTACGCACCAATGCTGGAGTCTATTCTTTTTTCAATGATAATTTCTACTTGCAACATTTAACCAGCCTGGGCCTACCCATTGAAGATGCTCGGAATTATGCCATCGAAGGGTGCATGAGGTGGATCATTCCCGGGAAGGCTATGGGCATGCGAGCCCTGGGTGGCAATTTTGCGTTACCCAAGTGTTTAGAATATGCACTCAACCAGGGAATTGACAAATTCTCCGGGAAACAATGGGGGTTCCCAACTGCTGACCCGAGGACTTTTACCTCTATTGAGGACTTAATAGAGGCATATCTCACTCAGGTAAAATTCTTCACTGAGAAGTTGGTCGCAATTTATAATCTCGTCGATAGTCTTGATGAGCAGTATTTGCCTCAGCCATTCTTATCTGCATTAATGGATGGTTGCATCGAGCATGGCCGGGATTGCAGGGTCTACAAATATTTTGCCAAAACAATCATCCAGCCAGTGGGTCATGTCACTGTGGCCAACTCAATCGCAGCCATAAAGAAAGTGGTATTTGATGAGAAAAAGGTATCTATGGATGAGGTTTTGAATGCCCTAAAGAATAATTGGGAGGGAAAAGAGGAACTGCGTCAAAAATTCATCGAGGCTCCCAAGTTTGGAAACGATGATGACTATGTTGACTTGATAGCTCGGGATATTGTGCAAAGGTCAACGGATGTAGTGAACAGCTTTAAGAACATATATGGCGGGCACTTCATGTGTGATGGCACCGGTGGCTCCAGTTACTTCCGTTATAGTGGACTTACCGGGGCTACTCCAGACGGTAGAAAGGATCGCGATGTGTTCAATGATGGCACTATCTCGCCAGCAATTGGTACGGATATGAAAGGACCCAGTGCGGTTTTGAAGTCCGTAGGCAAGATTGATCATGTCAGAACCTTTACTCAACTATTTAACCAGAAATTTATGCCACAATTTCTCTCCGATGAGCATAGAGATGCCTTTGTTGGATATCTGAGGACTTGGCTCGATCTGGGCATACACCACATACAGTTTAATGTCATTGATAAAGACATATTGGTGGATGCTAAAAAACATCCAGAAAAGTATCCTCGCCTTGTAGTCAGGGTGGCCGGGTTCAGTGCTTATTTCATAGACCTTGCTCCGGGTGTCCAAGATCAAATCATTGCTCGGACAGAGCACCCCTCTGTCTGAAGAATCTGATATAGTAAAGGCTGAAGGGTGAAAAGGTAACTATTTTTTGGGGATGTAGTTTACTACATCCCCAAAATAGTTTTAAGAGCAATTTTGTTAATGCACTTTAACCGCGATATAAAAGAGTTGGTGAATTAGAGTGCGGTAGGAAAATAGGGAAGGCATTAATGGTTAAGCAGGGGTCAAGGTTGCCAAGTCAATACAATACTGATAATAGGGGTCTGGTATTTAATATTCAGCGATTCAGTGTGCATGATGGTCCAGGTATCAGAACTACCGTTTTTATGAAGGGATGTCCGCTCCATTGTCGATGGTGTAGTAATCCTGAATCTTTAAACCCCTATTCCGAGATCATGGCTAGTAATTTAAGGTGTACTCTATGTGGAAAGTGTGCTGAGGTTTGCCCACAAAAGGCAATTAAACTTGGAAAGATAAGGAAAATTGATAGGTTGCGGTGTGATCTCTGTTTGAAGTGTGCGGATGTTTGCCCGACCGGAGCCATAAAGGCTGTTGGACAATTTATGACCATTCAGGAGGTTTTAGGAGAAATCATAAAGGACGAACTCTTTTACCAAAACTCTGGCGGTGGTGTAACGATCTCAGGAGGTGAACCGTTAATGCAATGGAAATTTGTTCGAAATCTCCTGAAAGGATGCCAGCAAGAGGGAATACACACTGTTCTCGATACCAGCGGGTATGCCCCATGGGAAATATTCCAAGAAGTCTTGAAATATGTCGACCTATGTCTCTACGATATTAAACACACAGAACCAGAAAGTCACAAGCGGGGAACTGGAAAAAACAATCGTCGGATCATTGAGAATTTTTATTTAACGGCAAAAAGTGTAAGAACATGGCTCAGAGTACCTGTTATCCCGGGATATAATGACTCTGAGGAAAATATTATGAATTTGATTCACCTAGCCAAGAAAGGTAACGCAGAAAAAGTCTCTATCTTGCTGTATCACGAGTATGGGAAGACAAAGTATAAGCAACTCGGAAGACATTATCAACTTAGCAAATTAGAGCCACCAAGTAACAATTATCTCCAGAGGTTAAATAAACTTTTCAAAGATGCTAAATTAGAAGCGACTATCGGGTTTTGAGTGTTCGATGCCGGAGAAGATCCTGTGGTGTTCACCAGACCTTGATGATTTTATGTACGTCTGGTATTTTAGCCACACCAGGGTGAATCAACATTTTCCATGTAGTATTGAAATGCCTTTCTACGAAAAGGTCCTGATTTAGAATGAAAAAGAATCCTATTTCATCCCTTGTGCACGAGAAGCGTTCTATAAATTTGTTAACCCCGTATATATTTACTGGATATGGAGCATCGTTTCTAAATGTCCATTCTCGGCATATATGATCAAGTCTTTGATAAGCAATATTGCTTCATTTATGGATTTCTTTTCCTGATCTGTATAATCTCCAGTCATGACATGGAAATAGATTGATTCGTAATCAAAGTCATGCAAAAGCAAATGTCTAATTCGAGAATGCGCTTGAACCTTAGTATTATTAGAAATTTGTGACCACATCTCTTTAGCAAGGAGGCCACCAAAGTTCTTGGTGAATCCGGCACCAGTAAATAAGACATTTCGAGCAAACTCCTTTTGCATCTTCTTCCTAACTATGGTTCTATCTTATCATCAACTTGCAATTGTAATATACACCGTTTCCAAACATCGGGGAAGCGAAACTTCCATGAAGTAACAAAAGGGACGGAGATGGGGGAATTTAGATCCTAATCGGCAGATAGCTTGCCAAGATGTGTTACTTCCCAAAGGCTTCTTTTTTAAAATCAAATCAAAACCCTTCATTGTTCCGTTTATTATCGTTAGAAATGTTAGATGGAGACAGAAAAATGTAAAAACAGCATTAAGGAAGAAGTTAGTATAAACTTGAAGGCGTTCGGAAAGTCAAATCCTCTTTTTTACACTATTATGATTTGTCTAGGTCAAAAAAGATTGGGCAAATTGTTCCCAACATTACCAGGAGATGCCCTATCAAGTTGTTTTGAACTTATTCAGGCGAAGATTGAAAAATTTCTGTAAAAAAGGTGTAAGAGCATGGAAATTTACCATTTTTGGCAAGAAAATATACAAAAATTTATTATTTTCCCATGCTTTTTAATGATAAATGATAAATAACGATCAAAAAAGCCAAGCACTTTAGCATGCACTTAAGTAAAGCCATTGAAAATCTTGGTTGGTGGATAATACAGGAAAGGTATTTTAAAAAAAGGACTTTTTCTACAGACTAGTTAGTCTGAGCACTTTTGGTCTTCATATATACTCAACTGCGGATAGACCTCATAAGGATGTTTATCCAAAGTGTTACAAAACTCAGTTTTCCGATGGGTCAACCGCCTGATGGACTTGCTACCACACCTCTTTTTTTTGACCCACTCCGCAAACCTTTTCTACGTTGACCTATGAAAACAGACCATTATCAATCCTTTTAGAATACCTCTCTAGACGATTAAATTTAAAATCCCTTTTTGAGCATGCGGGCATAGTACGAGTTAGTTGTATAAAGCGCGGCGCATGGATTGTGGCCAAGAACGCGGTCCTTTGGCACGAGTACCGTGCAGTATGCTTTGGAATATTTTAGAAATAAGGAATCGTGTCCTACACATAGGCCCAATAGTATATTAAAATCCGTTTCCGCTTCATTTATGATTAAAGCCTGAGCAATGGGACTGCACATGGGTTCAAATTCCCCGATACGCACTTTCTCTTCATCCTTGATGCCGATGTATTCTTTGGGAGTGCTCCCAACTTTGCAGATCACCGAGATCACTTCGAATCCTTGGGCTTCTAAGATTTGATTGAGCGAGAGGGCTTCCCTGTGCAGGCCACCACAGAAGGCGATTCCCAGTTTTTTGTAGCCCATCTTTTGAGCGAACTCACAAGTTTCCTGAACGCGCGGTTTTATTGGATGCGAGACGTAGGGCTTCCTATCCCGGTTGATGTAACATTCTCCTTCCTGAACGGATGCCGCATGGGCAAATTTTAGAATCTCAGGCTCCATGTAACATTGGTTCGCCTTTTCCACGGATCCCATGAGATGAAGGGTCGGGCAAAAGGACGGCCCACTACCAGTCGGTGATCGGCAAATTTTGTCTTTCATCCCACATTTGGCACATTGTAGGCTTGCTAAATTCATAGATTCCTCCACGATTTCTTTGACCGAATTTCCTCTTTTCTTAAGGGAATTTCGGGTTTCAACACGATTTACCGCTTTTTTCTTCTCTTCTGCGAATATTATGTGGTTAACGGAAAAGGATAATCCGCTATTGCCCAATGCTCTTCAATATCTCATCCGATTTTGTCACAATAACTATCTTATCGAGATTTTTTAAGGATCGTTCGTGGGCATCCTTGTCCCACGAGGAGACGCAATCGGAGACAACTACCGGGTAGAAACCTCTGTTTGAGGCATCACGCGCCGACGACTCGATTCCGAACTCGGTGGCTATGCCCGTGAAAATCAGACTAGTTATCGCCCGGCCTCTCATCATGTACTCAAAATTTGTCCCTATGAATATGCTTCCCGCTGGTTTATCCAAGACAATGTCGCTATCCTGCGGCTGCAAGGCCTTGGGTATCTCTCTTTCCTTTGACCCCGGGGCCATAAAGTCAGGCAGCTCGCTAATTTCCTTGACATTAAAACGTCTCATCATCGTATAGAGATACCAGGACGACTGAAATTGTTTCGGAATCGGAGTTATCAGAGTGTATATAACGGGCATCTTACCATGTAGGCTCTTTTTTAGGCTTTTCAGGTTGCCTATCAACTTTTCTTTATCAGGTATCCTATCCACAAGGCCTGTTTGAACATCCCAGATGATCAGACAGGAATGCTTAGGGTCGACTATTTCTTTCAGATCTTCATAGACGACGACCCCGTATGTATTTTTCATTATCGTCTCCTTTCTTCTTATGATATTTTCTAAAACTGCTCGTGGCTATTGCCTAAATTCAAAGACGCACATTTACTAATAGCTACTCAGAAACATACAGGATTTCAAAAGACAAGTAAAGCCTCACTTTCCCTTTCTTGCGGCATGAAAATTTGAAAGTTTAAACGACGAGAAATAGCTATTAAAGAATTCAATTTCCGGTGATGTCAGACATTATGGAAAGGTTGTATTTAACTGACTGGAAAGATGTTATCTTAGGAAGATTTAATGGGAGCATCTGGAACGTTTCCAATTGCCGAAGATGTGGAACCTCTTTTTAGACAATTTAAGGGGTATCAGCTGGAAAAGGCAAAAACTGCAATATTTCAGGTGATCGAGGGTGGTATGCAAGGATATCAGTCTGCGGCATGGACAACTGATCTTTCAGCCAACGCCTCGCATTACCTTTGTGAAATCAAAGATAACGAGTAATATAAGAAAGAGTGAACAAGTTTGTTCTTGACAAAAAAATTTGTTTCTTCTATTGTGCATAATTGACCGGCCAACCGGTTTGTAACCTCAGAATTAAGCCCTATGACAATTTTTGGGAGTTACTAGGCAGAAATCTCCCCTGTCAAAAATTCATTCTTGAAGAGGCGTTATATGGCTGTCTGTGGATACGGAAAAATCTTGGATGTAGATTTGTCAAGCGGAAAAATAGTGAAGCGACAGATTGAGCCACAGTTCGCACGAAAGTTCTTAGGCGGAATGGGGTTCAGTTGCAAGATTCTTTATGATGAAGTGGGGGCGGATGTTGATCCCTTTAGCTCTGAAAACGTGATAATTTTCGCCAATGGTCCTTTAACCGGAACACGTGCACCTTGCTCGGGCCGGACGGAGATAACGACTAGGTCTGCGCTGACAGGGAATATCGGTAGTGGCAATACTGGCGGACTTTGGGGAACAACATTGAAGCGTGCTGGTTTTGATGTAATTCTGGTCAGAGGCCAGGCTAAAAGGCCTGTATACCTCTGGATTAATGACGATATCGTTGAGATAAGGGATGCAGGTCACATCTGGGGAAAGGATACCGGGCCCACATCTGATTTTCTTTCACAGGAGTCAGGCATATCTCTACACCCCAAGATTTCAGTGCTGGCAATAGGCCCGGCTGGTGAGAACTTGGTCAGATATGCCTGCCCCCTAAATGACTATCATCATGTACCGGGTAGGTGCGGTGCCGGAGCCGTAATGGGAGCAAAGAGGCTGAAGGCTATAGCAGTGCGAGGGACTGGAGCCATAAGCATCGCTAAGCCGAAGGAATTTCAAGAAGCGGCCAGAGAAGCCAGAGAACGCCTTATGACGGCTCAAAAAGTGACCAGCATGTTGAGTGGTGTTCTACCCGATTTAAGAAAAGAGCTTTTAGAACGAGGCTGTCTCCCGGCTAAGAACTTTCAGACGGGGGTCTTACCCCGATGGGTGGAGACGAGGGGTTTAGACATTGCCCAAAAATATGTTACGAAAAATGTCGGTACTTGCTATGCTTGTCCTAGATCATGCTTTCAGGAAGTAGAAGTGAGCGAGGGGAAGTATGCCGGATTAAAAACAAGCAGAGGCACTGCCCCGGGGGTTGTACTTGATTGGGGAGCAAAATTGGCCATTGACAATCTGCCAGCCATATGGAAATGCAAAGAGTTGTGTCAGCAGTTTGGAATGGATTATGCGTCGACAGCCGGGTGCATTGCGTTTGCCACGGAGCTATTTCAGAGGGGAATCATAACCAGAATGGACACGGATGGTTTAGAATTAAGATGGGGCGATGAGGATGTAATCATTCAGATGGTGCACAAGATCGCCTTCAGAGACGGATTCGGTGATATTCTTGCGGAGGGCAGCAGCCGGGCAGCCAACATGATTGGAAGGGGAGCCAAGCAATATGTTATGACGACAAAGGGGATAGAAATGATGTCAGACGATCCGAGGTCCTGTTCGCGAGGATGGGCCTTCGGTGACCTTACCAATCCAAAGGGTGGAGATAATGTAAAGTGTACCCATTTCCATGCTGATCGGTATAATCCCAACTGGTGGATTGATCAATTTGATATGTTCGAAGATGTGAAGGCGGAAGTATATAAGATGTCTCCCAAGGAAGTCTCTTCCACCTGGGAAGGGAAAGCATTGATGTGTAAATGGTTTGAAGATTTGTACTCTGCCCTTAATGGTTTAGGTCTTTGCTTCTTCCCGTCAGGCTTTGATCTTGCTTTGGGCCCGACCCATTTTTCCAAACTGTTGTCAGCCTGTACAGGCCTGGACACAACGCCGCAGGATATTATGAGGATGGGAGAAAGAATCTTTACTTTGCTTAAAGCATACGCGGTTAGGCAAGGCCTAACACGGAAAGATGATACCTTGCCTGATAGGTTTTTTAATGATCCCTTGCCCGAAGGACCTGCCAAGGGGGCGGTGTTATCCAAGGACACCATCAGCCAATTACTTGATGAATATTATGAGCTGAGAGGCTGGGACAAGAGTTTGGGTGTCCCCACCAGGGAGAAATTGATTGAAATCGGATTACAGGATATAGCCGACGGGCTACTAGAGCTAGGTAGGCTATCTGGGAAATAAACTTGCCCAAGATCCTTAAGACAGGTTTATTACAATGGTATGATGAATGGATGTTCCTTTAGTTTTGGAACAATAAGCGAGAGGATTGAAAACTTACTTAACACGAGACCTCTAAAGCGCCTCAGTTACGCAACGCCAAATGGAGTTATTAACTTATGTGTTGCGCTTCGCTGTTGAATGCGGCTACTTAATATATTGTCTGATCAAATCAGAGATTACTTTGTCCCCCACTGTCCTCACAAAATACTCACTACCTCCAAACCGTCCTGCCCAAAGCCCCCTCTTCAACCTCGAAAACTCCTCAAGTACTACCTTTACTCTTCAATACTCCTGCTATCTTTGCCGGGGAATGCTTGGATGGGGGCGAAAGAAATATATGAACATGATCAACTTCTACCCTATTGCGTCAATCTCAAAATCATATTGACTGGTTATCTCTCGAAGCAGCTCTTCTACCCTCTTCTTCAACTCTTTCGTGAAAATGGTTTTCGGATATTTTGGAATCCATACAAAATGATATTTGATGTCATAGACTGCATGCTTTATCCATTTAACTTCTATGCAGCAGCTATATCATATTTTTTGTACCTTCGGAATAAGGGCTTCCATCCCCACCCTTACAGGGGGGATTCCGCCCTATTTTTTGTAAAAAAAGTGGTTTAGTCTTATAAGAAATTTATTTGGCTAATTCAGTGGAAACGCGTCACAGAGTTCAGGAGGAATAAGTTATGGAGGAATGGTTAAAAAAGTCAAACAGCAGCATTGGGAAAACATTTGATAATGTGGTGACAACCCATTCAGATAGGGAGGCAGTAGTCTTCCAGCAACAACGGCTTACCTACAGCCAGCTTGGTTCGCGGGTTAACCAGTTTGCCAAAGGAATGATGAAGATCGGGATAAGAAAGGGGGACCACGTAGCTATTTGGAGCACCAATAACTTAGAATGGCTCTATGCACAATTTGCTGTTCATAAACTGGGGGCCACCGTCATCCCAGTGAATACCCGCTATCGGGGTCCAGAATTAGAATATGTGCTGAGGCAGGCAGACTGTGGCACTTTGATTTTTAAGGATAACTTTCTCGGTAAAATCGATGCGGTAAGCATGGTAAATGAGATAATGCCTGGCCTTCAAAATTCGAAACCGGGATACCTTTCGGAAAAGAATTTACCGCTGCTAAAAAACGTGATCTGTCTGAGCGGGAGGGAATATTCTGGGGTGTTTAATTTTGAGAGGATAATGCAGCTCGGTAATATGTCCAACATGGATGAACAATTGGGACGAATCGTTGCTGAGACTTCTCCTGACGATATCGGTTATATCATGTATACTTCCGGAACAACTGGAGCATCCAAAGGTGCCATGATTCCGTGTCGTAATACGCTGGCGGTATTATACCAGTATAATCATGTTCATATGCAAACCGAGAAGAGCAGGACAATTTGCGCCGCTCCCCTTCATAGTAATTTCGGATGTAATTTTAGCGTGTTAAGTGTACTTCTTTGTGGCGGCTGTTCATGCATTCTTGAGAGCTGGGATGCTGAGAAAGCACTAGATCTAATTCAGAAGGAGAAGATTACTCACCTCACTGCCGTTCCATCAATGGTGATTATGATGGTAAATCATCCAAAATTTGGCGACTATGATTTAACATCTATTGAAGTTTGGGCTTCAGGAGGAGCCCCCCTGCCCAAAGAATTAGCCTCTAACTTCATGGGAAAGGTACCCATTAAGATGCTAGTGCAGGGCTATGGCTTAGTCGAAGGGGCTGGAATTACTAGCACCTGCTCTACAATTGAAGCACCAATTGAGGTAGCAGCAGTCAATTCGGGCAAGCCTTGGCCTTATTGTAAGGTTAAAATAGTAGGTCCTATTACTCTGAAAGAAATGCCCGATGGGAAAGAGGGTGAGGTCTGGAGTAACAATAACTCTAACCCTCCATGTCATGTAATGAAAGGTTATTACAAGAAACCTAAAGAGACCGCTGAAGCAATTGTTGATAATTGGTTACGTACCGGGGATATGGGAATAATGAAAGACGGGCGTTTGACCATTACGGGAAGATTGAAAGACATGATTTTAGTGGGCGGTTTTAACGTTTACCCTGCAGAGATAGAGGAGGTTATTCGTAGTCATCCCAAAGTGAGGGATGTTTCGGTGGTGGGCGTGCCAGATCAGAGACTCCAGGAAGTACCTATTGCCTTTGTACAAATAAAGGAAGGTGAATATTGTACCGAAGCTGAGATTATAGATTTTTGTGGGGATAAAATGTCCAACCTTAAGGTGCCTAGATATGTTAAATTCTTGGCTGAATTTCCCCTTGCAGGGGTTGGAAAAATTCAAAAGTTTAAACTCCGAGAAATGGCCATTAAAGAACTCAATTTGGGTTGATGTTATTTGCCCAGATAGACCCTTTGCATCTATTAGGAAAAGTTTTAGTTTTATCAAGAGCAGAAGCTAACACTAATATCTGCCAATCGCCTTCTTTGGTTTTCTAGAAGAAACAGCCTAAAGGGGCCTAGCAATCCAGTGTAGTATCTACAAATGGTTACTCTAAAAGAGCTCCCGGCGGAGGCTAAGGATTGCGGGGAAGAGTGTTTATAAATTAATGGGTCAGCCTTTTCTTCTCACGAAAAAGTAGAAATAATTGAGATTGATGATGCCCGTGAGAGCTAAACAGAGAAACATCATCGGATAACTAACGAATTGGAGAATGATACCCATGATCACCGGGCCCAGGCTCAGCCCCAAATCCGAGATTGCGGTGAACGTTCCCATAGCCGGACCAGGAGGAGAACCCTCGCGACCAAGTGCATAGACCACTAAAGCGGGACCGAGAAAAGCATTTCCGATCCCCCAGATCACGGCAACAACAATGAACATGGATAGGGTTTTAGAAAAGGCAAGGAGAACCATTGAAATGATATAAGCGATAAGGCAAAGCAGGATGATTCTATCTCTGTTATAGAGATCTAATGCTTTTGCACCCAGGACACGACCCAAAATAAGCATGATGGCGACAGTGGTAAAGAAGAACCCGGGGTTGGTTACTCCATGATGTATCGCATAGAGAGGGAAAAAGGCGCCCAAAGCGCCCCAAATGAAAAGGGAAAAGGAATTGCTGATGGACGGTGGAATGGATTCGCGGGTGAGAAAAAATCTGTTTTCGATGGGAGATTCCTGCAACCGAGCGACTTGCCTTGTACTCAATCTGTTCGTAATGAATAGTAAACATAACGATAGGCTTAAGCAGAATAAGAAGAGAACGGTGAAACTAAAATAGTTGATCAGGAACATCCCGAGGGAAGGAGCTAAGGCACCCGAAACGGTGGAGGCCATATAAAAATAGCCGAGGGTTTGTCCCCGATGAGCCCCTGAACTGATATTAGCGATCAATGTAATTGACGCAGTATGGACGAATGCGAAACCAATTCCATGAAGCACTCTCACGATCAGAAAAGGCCAAAAAGGAGGAGTTAAAAGATAGCTAATTGAGCTGAGAGCATAAAGAAGCGCACCGATGGCCATAAAGGTTTTTTCTGCGTGTTTTAAGAGCGCTTTTCCAACAAAAGGTCTCAAGATTAATGAGGAGAGGAAAAAGATTCCAATGAGAACACCCGTCTCAACTTCCGATGACCCCGATCTCGAGAGATAGATTGGGAGGGCAGGAATAAGGATATTGAAGACAAAAGATGACACGAATTGGACAAGAAAAGCGAGAATGAAATCACGAGTCAATATCTTTTGATTCATTTGTCCGATTAGCTCTCATCCTTACGTATTCTAGTGGGTCCACCGTAACGGATTCTGCAAAAGAAATGTAAGAATCCGATTCATCCATTTGCACGCTTCAAAAGAATTCCGTCGTCATAGAGGGGACGACGGTCTTTCATATTCCCTTGTTGGTCGGGGGGCCTAAAGAATAGGTCTTAAAGGTTTCTTGAACGATTCTCGCGCAGTTTTTCCAGTGTCCTTTGTTTGACCTTTCGGATGTATGAGACAGCGAGCAATCGATTGTGGCATCCCTTTTCTTGTTTACCCTTATGGAGACAAGCGGCTTGGTTGGTCTTGCTGAGGCGCAAAGAAGATGTTAAAAAGCATATCCGTGGCCAACTTATAGGTTATGTGAATTAATAGTGTGTTAGTTCAAGACCCGTATGGGTTTGCCATCGAGAAAGGCAACGACATCCTCGACCGCGTCTTGATACATCTTGGAAAGAGTTTCCACCGTGACATAGCCAATGTGAGGTGTTAGTAGAACGTTATCGAGCTTGCGGATCGGGTGGTCCGTCGGCAGGGGCTCAACGCCGTATACGTCGATGGCGGCGCCGGCGATCTTCTTCTCCTGCAGCGCCTTTAGCAGCGCTGCCTCATCGACGAGTTCCCCGCGCGAGGTGTTGACGAGATAGGCCGTTGGTTTCATCAGCCCTAGTTCCCGCGCGCCAACGATGCCACGCGTGCGATCGCTCAGGATGAGGTGGATCGAGAGGACATCGGACTGTAGGAACAATTCATCTTTTTCGACGCGACGAGCGTTACATTCCGCCGCGCGCTCCCCCATCAGGTTCTGGCTCCAGGCAATAACGTTCATATGGAAAGCATTGCCAACGGCTGCCACCGCACCGCCTACCTTGCCGAGTCCCAGCAGGCCGAGCGTCTTTCCGGCCAGGTCGTAACCAGGGCGTGTCTGCCATCCCCCTAGGCGTATGGAGGCAGATTGTCCACAAATGTCGCGCATGAGCCCAATCATCAACCCGAAGGCCAGCTCGGAGGTTGGGCTGCCAACGCCGCCGGTGCCACAGACCGTGATGCCGCGAGCCTGCGCCGCTTCCATATCGAAGGATGGATTGCGCATCCCAGTCGTAATCAGAAGCTTCAGTTTTGGAAGGCGGCGGATCAGCGTGGCAGGGAAGGGCGTCCGTTCACGCATCCCGACGATGATATCGAAATCGACCAGCGCCTTCGCTGCGTTCTCCTCGCCACCGAGAGGCTTGGTAAACACTTTGATGTCGGCGCGTCCACCCAGTTGGCTCCAATCCGCCAGATCGCATGCCGCGTTAAAGTAATCGTCCAGAATGGCAATGCGCACCGGTAGCTCTGGTGTCATCGTTCTAATCCCAAGACTCTAGCCCAGTTTCTCACTGGTGATACAGCTTCTTTTCACGGATGACAATTTAGATAAATGATGAGAACTCATTTTTGGGTAAAGTCAACGTATGAAAAAAAGAATTCGTGAGTCAAGACCGAAAGGAGCACAAATGATTAGTGATTAAAATCATCACTCCATCCAAAAGGCCCGGATCCATACTGAAAGGCTCATAATTTCTTGCCACTTCATTCTTCCTCGGGGTCGGGCTTCTCCTCAAGCAAGACCTTGGGCAAGTTCAAAACCAAGCTTTAAGGCCTTCATATTGAAGGACTCGGTGCCCTTGGGTATTCGTTGTAACACGGCCTGTTCTAATGACTCTTCTGATACTAATTGAGTGAGTTTACATATAACTCCTAACACCACTATATTAGCTCCAACCTTCGTCCCAAGCTTTTCTTCAATCGTAACCGTGATTGGTACAGTATAAGTCTTCGTTTGAGAGGGAGGTATATCTCTTACGTAAGTAGAGTCGTACACTATGATCCCGCTTTCCTTCACCCACTTCGACCACCGATTGGCTGCTTCTTGAGTCATTGCGACAAGTATGTCAGCGCTCGTTGCGGCAGGATAAACAATCTCAACACCCGGATCAGCAATAAGGACTTCCGATCGAACAGCTCCTCCTCGCATTGCACCTCCATAGTCTTGCATGTGGATGACTTGCCTCCCTTCATAAATACCAGCTGCCTCAGCTAAAATAATCCCTGCTAAAACTACCCCTTGTCCACCCGAACCACTTATTCGTATTTCTTTGATCATCCCTTATTGGCTCCTTGAATTCTTTTCACCATATCCCAGTACTGTTCTGTATATTCTGGGGCCTCCTTATCAACAAATACACCTATAGGGATTTTGTCCTTCCGCTTTTCCTCGCTCACCTTCTCCGCTAGGTCGATGCGAATGGTATTGTTTTTCATCCACTTCATCATTTCTACAGCACTATCTCCGCCCATCATATTGCGGTTCTGCCTTCCGAAACTCGTTGGGCACTGAGCAAACACCTCAACGACTGAGTATCCCCGATGACGAATTGCCTTCTCGATAATATCAATAAGTTCAATAGCATGATAAGTTGTCCCCCGTGCAACAAAGGTTGCACCTGCAGATTCAGCTAATTTACATATATCAAAAGGTCTCTCTGTGACTCCATAAGGAGCGCTGGTAGCACGAGCTCCTGTGGGTGTAGTAGAACTAAATTGTCCTCCTGTCCTCCCGAAGATGAAGTTATTGCACACAATTGTGGTGATGTCTATGTTACGCCTTGCTGCGTGAATGAAGTGGTTACCACCAATGACGACAGAATCACCATCCCCCTGTACTGTTATCACAGTAAGCTCTGGCCTGAATAGTTTAAAACCCGTAGCATAACCAAGTGGTCTTCCATGGAGTCCGGTTAGCATACTATAGTCTAAAGCGGCCACCTGAGTTCCGCTGCAATGAACCCCCATGACGATGAACACATTATCTTTATGGATACCTATCCTATCAATAGCTCTTGCTAGCGTTTGACAGACTATCCCACCCCCACAACCCATGCAACCGACTGCAAGAACCGCATTAGGGACGGATGAGTATTGTCTTTCTATTATCTCAGAAAGAGGTTCGAGTTTAGCCATCCTATTTCTCCTTAATCGCATTTAGGATTTTTTCGGGGCTCATCAATACGCCATCATCTTGTCCAACAAAAGAAACCTTAGCCTTTGCTTTAACAGCACGTTCCACCTCTAAAACTAATTGACCACAGTTCATTTCAGCAACAATAATTTTATCGACTTGGTTTGCAAAATTACTGACAGCCTCTGCCGGAAAAGGCCAGACGACAATTGGCCTAAACAAACCTACCTTGATTCCCTCTTCTTTAGCTTCATCTATCGCTGCCTTTGCTACTCGAGCGCAAATACCATACGCGAAAACAGCGATGCGAGTATCTTGCGGGGTCGTTTGTTCAACCATCAAAATATCGTCGAGATGGTCCACAATTTTATGGTGTAGCCTATGAATCAGAAACCGCCTCTCCTCAGGGGATGGACCATAGATACCTCCTTTGTTATGAAGATAAGCTGTATATCTGGACCGGTAGGCCGTACCGATGTCTGCCATTGCAGGAACGCCGTTTTCATCTGCGTCATATGTTAAATAGTTCTCTGGGGAACAAGTCGGTCTTGACCTATCAATCTTTTCAATCTGACTATCATCCAACTCCATCATTTCCCGCATGTGTCCCAAGTGCGCGTCAGATAATAGAATGACCGGAAGTCGAAACCTCTCAGAAAGATTTACAGCTTTTGCAGTTAGATTATAACACTCTTTCACCGACCAGGGCGCCAGTGCAATCATCTCATTACCGCCCGGGGTCCCCCATTTGGCATACATCACGTCGCCCTGGCTGGCAAATATCATACCACTTCCAGGGCCAACCCTCTGTACATCCACAATCACACAAGGGATTTCTTCTATAATTGCTAAACCAATGTTCTCGCTCATCAACGACATACCAGGGCCGCTCGTTGCCGTCATGGCCTTGGCACCGCCAACGGACGCACCGATAACTGCTGACAAGGCCGATATTTCATCTTCCATCTGAATAAAAGCACCACCGACCTGAGGCATCCGCGATGCGAATCGCTCCAATATTTCTGAGGCTGGAGTAATCGGATAACCGGCAAAAAAACGCACACCAGCAGCAATCGCCCCTTCAACCACTGCCTCATTGCCTTGCAGTAGTACTCTTTTTGCTATTCTGTTCATCCGCTCCTACTCCTTAAAAGTGGTAACAAGAATGGCAGGTTCTGGGCATCGAAGTTCACACAATCGGCAGACGGTGCACTTGTCTAACCCCACAATCTCAGCATGTCCCGCGACGAGAGCTAATACTCCATGACTGCAAAACTCGACACAAATACCGCATCCGGTACATTTTTTTAAATCGATATCAATGCGTTTGGGACTGGTTTCTGCTGAACTCCACATATTTCTGCTGGCCTTTCTTTACTCTAATATTCCACCTATGCCTTGGACTCGTTCTCACAATTGAATATCTTGGTCAATTGAGTCAGGTCATTTAGGCCCTCCAGGTTCGATAACAATTTCAAAGACTCCTCGACACTCTTAGGAGAAATTACTCGTGAAGCGCAATCCTTATACTTCATAAATAATTCCTCTTCGCTCATTGGATTTTCTGGAGCTCCTCTAGGTCTTTGGACAGTATGAGAATACTCTATCCCATTTTTAAGCTTAATCATTATTTTCCCGCTCATCGGCTCAATATCTTCAGCCTGATGGCGACTTATTTTTTTCATCAACGACTGAACTTTTGGTTCTAGAACCATTTCATTGGTAAAGTGTGCGAGACGAACCTCACTGAAAAGTATAGCGATGGATATACAGTATTCCATATTTAGCTTAGCTTGTAGCCCTGTGTTTGGAGGTGAGTGAAGAACGGCGCCCGCTACCTCCCCTGCCTGGTACTCAACCCGAGACACATCATGAGCGATGATGTTATGTTTCTTGACTAAATAAAGAGCTGCATCTATACAACTGTGCGTATCCCGGCAACAGGGGTAAGGCTTTATCGTCCTTCCGGGAGAAAGGATGTCAAAGGGCTCGCCTAGCATTAAACCAAATTGGCGCAAGGAAGTTTCTTTCTCACCGAGAAAGGTGCTAGCAAAACCTGAAGGACTCTCCATGATGCTCTCATTTGCTGAGAAGCCTCTTTTGGCTAACAGGGATGCCATTACTCCATTCTTGGCAGCAAGTCCGGCATGTAAAGGTTTGGTCATACTTCCGAAGTTATCCCTCAATCCACTCGCCTCGGAAGCAGCAATACCCAAGATCATTCTTGTCTCTCGGACGGTTGCCTTTAATATTTTGGCACAAGCTGCAGCAGCACCTAGAGTTCCTATTGTGGAGGTATTATGCCAGCTAAACTCATCTTGCTTCGAGGCGCCTATTTGACCAACCTTTGCGGCCACCTCACATCCCAGCAAATAGGCTTCCAGAAGTTCTTTACCTGATGCTTTATATGTTTCGGCCAGAGCGAGTGTTGCGGGTAGAATCACTGCGGTAGGATGGCCAATCCAACTTGTTGCTACATCATCAAAAGCAAGGGCATGCATGAGTGTACCATTTACCAAAGCGGCCAGCAGTGGAGAAGTCCTAGATCTTCGCCCAATAACTATTGCGTTACCACTCTCCCCCATATCTTTAGAATATTCCGATATAATGATACCGGCAGGCTCATGTGTCCCTGCTAATGCGACTCCCAGCCCATCCATGATAGAGTTCTTGGCGATGGTAACTGCCTCTTCTGGTATTTCACGATATTCTGTCCTAATGATGAAATTGGCTATCTCTTCAGTCATGCCAGCTGTCATTTCAAGTGACCCTTCTTATGGTTCCCGCATTCTGTGCGTCCAGTGCTCATCAACTTCGAGTTCCGCGACTACCCCTTAGGCCTACCGTCTAAATTTGGTCAGTGGATATTCTTCCCGAGATCTCCATCTGCCCCGTCTATTATTACTCCTCATAACCTCCTATGGTCTATGAGTTGGACTGTACGCTTTTCAATCCACGTTGCTTTGGCTTCCCTCTGGGCTGTCAGGACCAATATCGAAACGCCATAAAGATAGCTTTTTCATGACATTATTGAAATCTGTATCACGTCCCGACCTACGCAAGGTAATCAGAAATGAACTTCAAATCTTTTTTGCTCATTCCGATCCGCTCGTTATAGGCAGGCTCATTGGAGAAAACTAAAATCCCTTTTTAACACAGGGATAGTGAGGCCTCCTGCAGAAAATATATTGACACTAGCTTGAGGAACATTTCCATTAAGTATTCTTATGGCCTTATCTAACGAACTGGAGTGTTGAAAACCCAAACGCGCTGCTTCGTTCTTGTTAACATCTTCCGAGACAATCATGACGTTTACAAGGCTTGAACAAAGTAATGTTAATTTAAGGGCGTCATTAAAATCCAATTGACCGTGTTCAATTATGAGCTTATGGTCGCGTATGTAGTCCGACGCTAACTTCTTGGGATCGCCTTTTGCCAGTTGATAGGCGAAATCAACACTCTGAAGAAAGGTCTCAGGAATTCCTCCCCGCACACTTGCAACCAGAATCACGGTTCCCCCTTTTTGGGTGACCATTGTTGCAGTGCTAAGAGGTTTCATGACCTGGGGACCCTCATCGAGAGGAAACGCTGAAACAATAGTCACATCGGCCTCGTGATCGATATTGACTGAAAATTCCCCTGAGCTCAGGCCAGCTCCCAATTGGTGAGCCTTTCTAAAGTCTCCTGATACAATTTCCTTGACTTCTCCTTTAGAGTTGTAGACTGCATTGATGATAAAATTCAAATCTGCTAGTCGCGCGGCCTCATAGATTTCTTCTAAAAATGGATTATTCTTGGTGTTACCGATGAAAGAATTTTTACCGAAGGCATAAGTAAGATGATGTTCACGGATTGTTTCGTAGCCAGAGACCCCGGGGAGAATACTTTTCCCACCTCCTCCAAAGCCACCAAACGGGTGGGGAATGATAGATCCAACGCTAATTCGATAATCCGCCTCTGACAATAAGGGATTAATCTTAATTTCTCCACCTGTTTTCATTCTTCCTATAGAAACTAGCTTATTGGACCGGCAGTCATGATTGGTATAACGAATTTTCCCCAAGAGTTCCTTTCCTAAAGCTTTTTCTGCCTCCGTTTCTGTGAGAGGCCGATGGGTTCCCAATCCGAAAAGAATATCTATTTGGTTATGCGATATTCCCGATTTTTCAAGATGATCGATTAGACACGTAAGAATTTCTTTTTTAGGTGTTGGCCTGGCAAAATCATCGACGATGATTACAACTCTATGAGTTGGCTTGATGTTCTCTTTCAACGGCAAAGTCCCAATAGGATTTGCAATTGATTCATTTACCATCTGGTAGAGGTTTTTGCTAACAGTCTTGGATTCCATCACAACGTTATTCAGAACTTGCCATGACCCTGGTAATCGAAAGTATCTTTTTTCGCCTTTATCCCATAGAAAGTACTTTTCCATAAGCATGCCCCTTCCTTCTCTTATACAATTTAATAATGAATGAGAAAACTGACCTTATGGGATAAGCCTTTTTCGAGATTTATCAACCCTGCTTATAATCTTTTCGCACGATAACATACTTCGCGTAAGGCTTGCTGGCTGCGGAAACGAAATTCTGTTACCGCAGGGGCAACTGTTTATCGTATTGTTCTATTGCCAAATTTTATGCTAACATAAAGTTTAGGACTTCTCAAGGTATAGCAAAATTCAAGGACAAAAATCTAGGGATGAGGTCCCCATCCGTTCTAAGCGCCGATGGTTTCTGATCAAGCACTGGGGGGATGTACCATAGGTGTGGTCGAAACGACGGAGGGAGACTCAAAGAATGTGACGATGCGATCAATGAAACCATCTCCATTTGTTCTTTGAACGTCAATCGTTTTGCCTACCATAAGTAACAGATCCACTAGTCTCTTGGACTGTTGTCCCATTGTAGAGGATTTGTTAGAATTGTGTTGTTTTTTCACAAAAGAAGCGTGCGACAGGAGCTTCCTTCTCCGTAGGCTTCGTCAACTAAAAAGGAAGAGTTTGAAAGGGAGGTGAGATCTTGGAAAGGATCCATTACGGTGAAGAGTTAATTGAATTCACCCTACCTGAAACGTGGAGGGTAGTAACCAGAGGGGAACCGCGACCTTTTGCATCGGTCGAAAATGAAGCCGAAGAGGTGCGACGAGCCCTGGAATACCCCATCGGCGCAGAAAGATTGTCTAACCTAGCTAAGGGGAGAAAAAATCCCGTGATTATTACTTATGATTACACACGGCCTGATAATATTCCTAAGTATGTCGTACCGGTAATTTTAGAAGAGTTGAATAGAGCAGGTCTAGAAGATGAACAGATTACCTTAGTGATGGGCGGTGGATCGCATGTAATGGCGAATGACAAACAGATTGAACTTTTTTATGGCAAGGAGCTCTTGAAGCGGCTGAAGGTTGTGGTTCATAACCCAGACGATAACCTCATCTTTATCGGAGCAACACCATTCAATACTCCAATTTTTGTAAACAATGTCGTTGTGGAGTCCGACCTAAAAATTGCTGTGGGATGGATCTATCCTCACGTCAAGGCTGGTTATGGTGCAGGGGCCAAGACAATTTTCCCTGGCGTCATGGGGAGGGAAACCATCGCAATCCATCATGCAAAACATAGCATGCATCCCAAGTCTCGTCCTGGGATTTTGAATGGTAATCCTTTTCGCGAGGATATCGAAGAGGCGGCGAAGCTAGTCGGCGTGGACTACATTGTGGATGTGGTAATGAGTGCAGAAAAGAGGCTGGTGCGTTGCGTTGCTGGCGACCTCCAAGAGGCTTTCCGAGAAGGTTGTGCTTCTTATGATAAAGTCTTTTGCGTGGATGTACCTCAGATGGTTGATATCGTGTTGACCTCAGGATATCCCGCTGATACTCATCTGTATCAGTCTTTAAAGGGCGTCGTTGTGGCGGCGGAACCGATCATCAAAGACGGGGGGACGGTTATCCATTCTACGCCATCTTATAACGGTATTTTGGAGGGAACATATAAACTGTTTGCCGAAACACAGGGACTTCTTGTCAGTCAACTCATAGCCCTTCTCCAAAAGGGTATGCGCTGTGATCCCAGAGTGGCTGGTTTTTACAAGCCAGAGGTGGGGTTGGGAGCTTCTACAGTTCTTCTTCAGATGCTTCGGGAGAGGCTGGTCAAGGTCATTGTTGTCAGCAGAGATCTGCCGAAAGATAAATTAAAAAGGATGGGTTTCGGATCCGCAACCTCTATCCAAGAGGCTATCAATTTGGCTCAAAATTGGCACAAGCAAGCAGACGTAGTCGTACTTTCTTCAGGGGGAGAAACCATGACGAGGCTCAGTTCGTCATAAGTGTCGCCGAGGGTTCCTTTTTGAGTGAAGATTCTGAGTTAACCGTAAGAGAGGATTTGCTTTATTTTTCGTGAGATTTCAGCCTGTTCTTAATGGTTAAGAGGAGAGGGGCTATGCCCGAACACCAAATCTATGCTGTAAAATATGCGGGTCCATTTACAAGTTCAGGTGCTTTACTTATGTGGCTCAAGGACTGGGAAAAAGTTGTCAAGAGAAATTATTATATCTGGTACCTCAAAGGCACCGGAGATCCGGTGATCGTTGATGCTGGAGTATCACCGAAGCTTGCTGGAGAGAAAAATCTGGCTGGATACGTGAACCCTGCAGAAGTTCTTCTTCGGATCGGTATAAAGGCAGATGAAGTTCAGCACGTTGTCATCACTCATATGCACTGGGATCACTCGAGCGGGGCAAGTCTCTTTCCAAAAGCCATTTTTTACGTTCAAAAAGAAGAGTACCGTTTCTGGTTGAAGGACCCCATCGTGAGCCATCTGCCCTTCAAGCAGTTCTCTGATGACGCCTCCAATGCCTACCTGGCTTCACTGGAAGGAACCGGTCGGCTTGTATTACTAAACGGTGATCAGGAGATTCTCCCAGGTATCCGATGTCTTCTTGCACCGGGCCATTCTGTTGCTTTGCAGGCTGTGGCTGTTGAAACAGCAAAAGGTATCGCCATTCTCGGCTCCGATTGCGCCCATACTTTTCGAAACTATCGAGAAAATTGGCCTAGCTCCTTCATTATGGATCTGGTAGCATGGGTGAGGACATATGACATGCTGCGGGAAAAAGCCTCTTCCATTGATCTAATGTTTCCGGGCCACGACGCAATCATGTCGGAGAATTATCCCGAGGTGGCAAAAGATATTACAAAGCTTGTATAACCATCTTCTTCCAAGGATGATGTTCATCTGGAAGACAGGTCGGCTCGTCGTATAAAATTGCAGGAGTTAATTTGACTCGTTAATCTTGAACTTATGGAGTGATTTTAATCCAGTGAATTTTCTCTATTTTCTCCTGAATGAGAAAAAACCTGAAGGGCTTCGAGATCGTTCGCTTTGTCGCTCATCTTGATAGAAATCCTCTTTGGAAACTTGGACCCGTTTTCTTGAGGGTAATCTTCACGTTGAAAAGCACCTCTGCTTTCTTGTCTGGCTAAGGACGAAACAAGGATGGCCTTCGTTACCAGAAGACTATTCTCAACTTCCTTCTTAGAGGTGAGTTCAGTGGTATTCCTCACTTTAAGACCTTCTAAGTCATTCTTCACCCTTTCTAAAAGGGAGAGAGCTTCCTTCATTGCTATTCCATTTCGAACAGGACCTGCATATCTCCAGGCTATTTCTCTTATGCTCTTCAATAACCGTAAAATTTCAGAGCGAATATCTGAACGGCCCCCTCCCTGGATTAACGGTTTTAACCATTCCTCTGTAAACGATGGTCTTTTAAGAGTAATGTTTTTAGAGTATTTAGATGCAGAAAGACCGCTATTTGCGCCAAATACCAAACATTCGGTGAAAGCATTTCCCCCCATACGATTGGCCCCATGGACTCCGGCGGTTACCTCTCCAGCGGCAAAGAATCCCTTTCTTTCAGTTTCACCGGAAGGTTTTATTTTAATTCCGCCCATGAAGAAATGGGTTACTGGAGCTATTTGGAAAGGTTCTTCCTTAAAATTGAACCTTTGTTTTGGAAAGAGATTTAATGGATAATGTTTCCATTTATCATTCGGAACGCTTGTAAGATCCATAAAAACTTTACCGGTTTCCGACTCCTTATAAACCAAACAACTAATCTCATCTCTCGACCTGAGTATAAGTTCATTTAGGTCCATTTTGATTTTATATTTTTTCAAGAGATCATTACGATGGGCATCGAGAATCTTGGCTTCCTTAGGATAGGTAGGGTAAATAAGGATTTGGGGA
>SMTZ1_10000460_pt1 | contig 50463 bp, 41 predicted proteins | sample DeeMarSWOR136_30_FD_25667 | JGI IMG/M metagenome (IMG submission 25667) | reverse complement strand
GCAAATAGAAGAAGCTAAAAAGTACTGCACTGAACGCTTGATTGCTCAGTTGCTGGATGTTCAGGATGAGTTAGAAATGGCCCTCAAAACCGCTCAAACAGTCGATTCTGTTCAGCCTCTCATTGAAGGCGTTCAAATGACGCTTAAGAAGCTTAGGAAAGTTCTTGAGCAGGAAGGAGTTTCTCTTATAGAATGTAAAGCGGGTAAGGTTTTTAACCCAGAATGCCATCACGCTGTTTCTGCAGCAGAGCGTGATGATGTTGAAGCATGCGTTATAACTGAAGAAGTTAGAAAAGGATATAAAATAAAAGATAAAGTGATTAGACCCAGCATCGTCAAAGTAGCAGTCAAATCACCAAAATCACAAAAGGTGAAAGAAAAAAATGAGTAATGCAAAAAAAGGAGAAAAAGTTTTGGGAATAGACTTGGGAACAACGAACTCCGCAGCTTCCATCTACGAAGGTGGACGTGCCACGGTAATCCCAAGTGCTGAAGGACCCACAATGGCAGGAAAAATGTTCCCTTCAGTCGTAGCCTTCACAAAAGAGGGGCAACTCCTAATAGGTGAACCGGCAAAACGCCAAGCAACTGCCAATCCAGAAGGAACAATTTTTGAAATAAAACGAAAAATGGGAACAACATACAAGGTAAATATTTTCGGAAAAGAGTACAGTCCCCAGCAAATTTCAGCGTTTATCCTGCAGAAAATCAAGAAAGACGCAGAAACTTACTTGGGTAGTGCTGCAAGAAAAGCAGTAATAACCGTTCCAGCTCACTTTGATGATAACCAACGCCAAGCTACCAAAGACGCAGGCGAAATTGCAGGTTTCGAAGTCATGCGCATAATCAACGAACCCACCGCTGCATGCCTGGCTTATGGCATAGATAAGCTGGAAAAAGAAATGAAAATACTCGTTTTCAGCTTTGGTGGTGGGACTCACGACGTCACACTTATGGATTTCGGAAAAGGTGTGTTCCAAGTGATCTCCACAAGCGGCGATACACAGATAGGTGGAACCGACGTTGACAAGGCATTAATGGATTACATTATGGACGAGTTCAAAAGGCAAACAAGTATAGACCTTGCAAACGACAAAATGGCTACAGCAAGACTGAAGGAAGCAGCTGAGAAAGCAAAGATAGAGCTTTCAACTCTGATGAGCACCGACATTGACTTGCCTTTTATCGCATCCGACAGCTCAGGACCCAAGCACCTTCATCTTGCAGTGACAAGAACCAAACTTGAAAGCTTGGCGCAGCTAATTGTTCAAAAAACCAGAAAAACCATACTCAAAGCCCTAGAAGACGCTAAATTGACGCCAACAAACGTAGACAAAATAATTCTCATTGGCGGTATGACCCGAATGCCACTCGTCCAAAATTTTGTCGAGAAAATCTTAGGAAAGCCCGCAGAACGAGGTGTTGACCCCATGGAATGTGTCGCCATCGGCGCTGCCATACAGGGCGCAGTTATTACTGGCGAAGTTACAGACCTGCTTTTGCTGGATGTTACGCCGCTATCTTTGGGTGTGGAAACTTTAGGTGGAGTATTCACCAAGATTATTGAGAAGAATACGACTATTCCTACAAAGAGAACTCAGGTGTTCACAACTGCAGCGGATTTCCAAACAGCTGTAACAATCCATGTGCTTCAAGGAGAACGAGCGATGGCAAGGGATAATGTGTCCCTCGGCACATTTAACCTCGTTGATCTGCCACCCGCGCCAAGAGGTGTTCCTCAAATAGAAGTGACTTTCGACATTGACGCCAATGGTATACTAAAGGTTGCCGCCAAGGATTTGGGAACTGGCAAGCAATCAAAAATAACGATCACAGCGTCCACGAAATTGTCAGAAGAAGAGAAAGAGCGCATGGTCAAAGAAGCGGAACAATTCGCTGAGCAGGACAAGAAGAAACGTGAAGAGGTTGAACTTAGAAACAACGCTGATGGCATGATCTATACAGCAGAGAGAACGAAGAAAGATTTGGCGGATAAGCTGACGCAAGAGCAAACAGGCAAGGTGGATGTAGCAGTTACAGAGTTGAAAGATGCTTTGGCCAGCAACGATATGGCGCAGGTAAAGGTGAAAACTGAAGAGCTTCAGAAGGTTCTGCAAGAAGTCGGCACCGTGATTTATCAACAAGCAGCAGCTGAGCAGGCGAAGCAACAAGGAAAAGCTGGAGGGCAGCAGAGTCAGCAACCTCCATCTGGAGATGCAAGTGGCGGCGAAAAAGTTGTTGACTCTGAAGACTATGAAGTGAAGTAACAGCCGAAAGAGTTTTGATTAGGAAGTTCCATTTCGAATTTAGCGGTAAAGTGCATGGCTGAAAAACGAGATTACTACGAGGTTCTCGGCGTATCCAAGAACGCTTCTACAGAAGAGATTAAAGATGCCTACAGAAAACTAGCAATGCAATTTCACCCTGACAGGAACAAAGACCCTGAAGCCGAAGACAAATTCAAAGAAATTTCGGAAGCATACGCCGTTTTATCCGACTACCAAAAAAGGCAACAGTATGACACGCTAGGGCACGCAGGATTCGACCAGCGTTACTCTGCAGAAGACATCTTTAGAGGCGCCGATTTTGATTCCATATTCAGAGATATAGGCTTCGGCTTTGGCGACCTCTTCCGCACTTTTTTTGGCGGCGGATTTGGCGGAGGAGGTTTCAGAGAAAGAATCAATAGAGGACAAGATCTGGTTTACGACCTTCAGTTAACGCTTGAAGAAGCAGCAAAAGGCGTTGAGAAGGAAATCTCAGTTCCGAGAACCGAGAAATGCGAAGAATGCGGTGGTTCTGGCGCAAGCCCCGGAACTTCTCCAATAACATGCCCTAAATGCAATGGCGCAGGCAAAGTCAGAAACATGAGACGAAGCAGCTTCGCTATGTACGTGCAAGTTACGCCTTGCTCTAACTGCAGGGGTAGAGGCACATTGATTGAATCGCCTTGCAGGAAGTGCCATGGCACTGGACTGGTTAAGAAGCGCCGAAAGATATGTGTGAAAATACCTGAAGGCATAGACGAAGGATACCAACTAAGGCTGAGAGGCGAGGGTGGAGTAGCCTCCAATGGAGGTGAACCCGGAGACCTTTACGTTCTTGTGCATATCGCTCAGCATGAGTTATTCATGAGAGAAGGCGATGACCTTTGGTACGTTTTGATAATTGGTTATCCTCAGGCAGCGCTCGGCGCAGAGGTTTCGGTGCCCACGTTGGATGGGTCAGCTACTTTGAAAATTAAGCCAGGAACGCAGGCAGGGGAGACCATTAGATTGAAAGGCAAAGGTATGCCGCGCTTCAAGGGTTACGGCAAAGGCGACCTTTTGGTGCGCGTTGGCATTTCGGTTCCTGAGAAGTTGACATCAAAGCAACGAGACTTGTTGGAGCAGCTGGCAGCGGAATTCGACCAGGATGTTAAGCATAGAAAAGGCATGTTCGGTTTCTAAGATATATCTTCAAATCATATCAGCGTTATTAATTATCCGATATAGAAAGACTTTAAAATAGAATTGCTTGCGAATATAAAGTACAGAATAGGAAGTGAAATTGCATGGCACTCAACTTGGACACATTGGTGATAAATTTAATCATTAACATCATTATTCTGTCGCCAGTTCTATAAATTGCAGGAAGGCTGCTAGCTGGTAAAGATAAAGCGAAGTTTACTGATGCTATATGGATCGTAGTTCTTGGAATCGTGATTGGCGGGATTTTCCAGTACCTCTTTGCGGGTATTATTGCGGCTATCATTGTACTGTTAGTTTGGCTTGCGTTGGTGAAGCACTTCTTCGACACCGGATGGTTAAGGGCGCTTGCTATGGCTATAGTAGCCATAATAATTTGGATAATAATAGCTCTGGTAATTGGGTTGATAATCGGAATAGCCATTATCGGCGGCGGACTATTAGTGTAGTACGTAACACGCAAAATATTCTCTTTCTTTTTTGAAATGCTCACAGAGATTTTGATAGTACTCTTGTTTTCTATTCGAATTCTATGGTTGAAGGCGGCTTATCCGTTATGTCGTAAAGGCACCTGACAACGCTGGGTATTTCTCCTGTTATTCTCTTGGAAATACGCATTAAAATTTCATAATGAACTTGTCGCGCTTTTGCGGTTACAGCATTCTCTGAATCCACGATTCTGACGGTGATGATGTTTCCGTAGACTCTTTTGCCTTTTTTGATTCCTGTTGCCTTATCGTTGTGAAGCACCGCAAAGTTTTGGAAAGTTCCCAGTTTTCTGGTTTCCTCTTCCACGATTTTTGTGGCTTTCCGCACAATGGCAACTTTTTCTGGGGTGACTTCGCCGAGGACTCTAATTGATAAAGCTGGTCCTGGAAAGGGCATTCTTTCAGAGATTTCTTCGGGCAAACATAGTTCGCGAGCTACTTTCCGGACGTCGGGTTTAAACAGTTCTTTCAAAGGTTCCAGAATCTTATAGCCATAAATCTCAGGGTTAATGCCTATCTGCTCCAAAACATTGTGCTGGGATTTTATGCCCCCTACTGTTTCTATTACGTCAGCTTTGATTGTTCCTTGCGCTATGAACTCAATCTGCTCTTCCTGTGCGGCTTTGCCTAGAGTCTTGTAGAATTTGTCTCTGAAAGCCTTTCGCTTCTCTTCAGCATCCGTCTTCCCCTTGAAAACAGTAAAGAACTCAGCTTTGGCGTCAATATATTTGGTGCGGATACTCAAGTTCTTGAGTGTTCTCATCACAAATTCAGGTTCGCCTTCTCTCCGAAGCCCATCATCTACGAAGACCGCCACCAACTTGTCACCCACGGCTTTATGAACTAAAGCGGTTGTAACGGTGCTGTCAACACCGCCAGAGCAAGCGGAAATTACCTTGCGTTCACCAACAATTTTTCGGATGTCTCTCAGGGAATTTTCAACGAAATTTTTGGCGTCAAACATTTACTTTTCCTCCAAACCTTTAGTTTTTTGAGTGCTAATCTAAGCTTTCTTACTTTTTTAGTTTTGCCGTAAATGCGCTTTGACCATCAGCGTTGCTGCTTTTTGCGGGTAAATTTAGAAAAAACTATTGTAAGTGTTGAATTTAAGCTAACAAAATAAAAATAAGAAAAGGTAGGCTATTGCGAAAGTTGCTTGCGCAACTCTTCATACGTCGCTTTTATGTCCTCAACAGAGGCTTCGTCTTCTATGGTGGATATGTCGCCTATTGGTGCGCCAATTATTACGGCTTTAAGTATTCTGCGCATGATCTTGCCGCTGCGTGTTTTCGGAAGCTTGTTAACCATCGCGATGGCTGCAGGCGTGGCTATTGGACCTATAGTATTTCGAATGTGCTTTACGAGTTCTGTGCGCAGTTCGTCTGAGGGCGAAAAGCCGCTTCGCAATACTACGAACGCTACAGGCACTTCACCTTTCACTGCATCTTCTTTGCCCATCACTGCTGCTTCTGAGACTGCTGGGTGCGAAACCAAGGCGCTTTCAAGCTCAACCGTGCCGATGCGATGCCCTGCCACTTTAAGGACTTCATCAGCCCTTCCAAGGAGCCAGAGGTAGCCTTCTGGGTCTTTGACTGCGTAGTCGCCTGTATAGTAGATGTTGGGCCATCTTCCGAAGTAGGTCTGCTTGAACCTTTCGGGGTCTTTCCATAGTGTTTGTAGCATTCCAGGCCATGGCGTTTTAATTATGAGGAAGCCTTTGCTCCCTGCCGGTGCAGGTTGTCCCTTTTCGTCGTAGACTTCTGCTTGAACGCTTGGCAGCGGGTATGTTGCTGAGCCGGGTTTAAGCGGAACCAGGTCTATTCCTGATAGCGGCGCGATCATAAAGCCTCCTGTTTCTGTTTGCCACCAAGTGTCAATTATGGCTAAGCGTTCTTTTCCGATTACACGGTAGAACCATTTCCAAGCTTCAGGGTTTATCGGTTCGCCTACTGTTCCCAGAAGCCGCAAAGTGCTGAGGTCGTGTTTGATTATCCATTCTTCACCGAATTTCATGAACATTCTAACTGCTGTCGGGGTGGAATAGAGTATGGTTACGCCGTGTCTTTCTATCATGTCCCACCAGCGGTCTTGTTCTGGATAGTCTGGCGTTCCTTCGAAGAGGAGGGATGTTATGCCGAGTGATAGTGGGGCGTAAACGTTGTAAGTGTGTCCGGTAATCCAGCCGATGTCTGCGGTACACCACCAAATGTCGTCGTCGTTTGGGTTGAAAGCCCATTTAAGGGTCCAGTATGCCCAGACGTTGTATCCGCCTACTCCGTGTTGGACTCCTTTTGGTTTGCCTGTTGTGCCTGAGGTGTAGAGAATAAACAGAGGGTCTGTAGCTTGCATGGGTTCGGGTGGGACGTAGGCGTTTGTTCCGACTTGGTCAATTGCTTCATGGTACCATATGTCTCTGCCATTTTGCATTTGTATGTCTTGTTTTGTTCGTTTTATGACTATGACTTTTTCTATGGTTGGCGTGTTTTGGAGGGCGCGGTTTGCGTTGTCTTTTATGGTGATGATTTTTCCGCGTCTGTATGATCCGTCTGCTGTGACGAGGATTTTGGCTTCGCAGTCATTGATGCGATCTGCGAGTGCTTCGGCGCTGAAGCCTGAGAAGACTACGGTGTGGATTCCGCCTATGCGTGCTGTTGCGAGGAGGGTTATGGGCAGTTCTGGGATTACGGGGAGGTAAACCGCTATGCGGTCACCCTTTTTTAGTCCTGAGTCTTTGAAGACTTTGGCGAGTTTGTTGACTTCTTCGTAAAGCTGTTGGTATGTGTAGGTTTTGACTTCGCCCATTTCTCCTTCCCAGATATAGGCGAGTTTGTTTTTTCGTGGGGTTTTCACGTGTCTGTCTAAAGCGTTATGCGTTATGTTGAGAATTCCGCCTTTGAACCATTTGTAGAATGGTGGGGTTGAGTCGTCTAACACCTTATCCCAAGGTTTGAACCAGTCAATGGCTTTGGCTTTTTCAGCCCAGAATTCTTGAGGGTTTTGAATAGAATTTTCCCATTCTCGCCGTAATTTTTGTCCAGAGGATGGTTGTGTTTTATTTGGATAGAATTTTTCGTTGAAGGGTAAGTTTGTTTCAGACATTTCTTTTCATTTCCTGAACATTGTTCGGGGAAAGTTAGACTCAAACAATATAAAGTTTTCAGCTGTTTATCCGAAAATAAAAAGGAGTTGAGAACTTTTTTTAGCTTACGGGACTAGTGGGTAGCACTGTTTTTTGGTGCATTTCGTTCAAAACTTCTGCGAATGCTAAGTAGACTGCGCTAAATCCGCAGATTACCCCTTCGAAACCGGTGATTGTGTTTACAGTCAAGTCTCCGATTATTGTTGCGTTTGCAGTTAATTCTCTCGCTGTTAGAAGGAAGAAAAGAATCGCCAGACTCATAAACACGAATTGCAAAACTCGATTTGTCTTGAGCGTTCCGAAGAACATTACAAACGTAAACAGTCCCCACATGAAGAAGTACGCAGCCATCGCCGTTTCTGTCGGAGAGTTTAACCCCGTTAATATTGAATTGTTGGGCAAGACGAGAAGAAGCACCAGAGACCACCAAAAAAGTCCGTACGAAGTGAAGGCTACTGTGCCGAAAGTGTTGCCTTTCCTAAACTCCATTATGCCCGCGATAACCTGTGCCAGGCCGCCGTAAGCCAGACCCATCGCCAATATCATAGTGTCAAGAGGGAAGAAACCAGCGTTGTGCAGGTTAAGCAGAATAGTTGTCATTCCAAAACCTAGTAACCCCAGTGGTGAAGGATTTGCTAATTTCTCAGTCATACTCTCACGTTTTTCAAGTTAAGAATTGCCTTTTTGTAGAGGCTGAATATATTAAGTTTTTCTACCAGTTAACGCCATTTCCAGACTTTTCTTCCGTAGAAAATCTCAGGCAAGATTAGGAAGCCTGAAAGAGAGAACGGAAGAACAATCAGCCAGTCCGTAAGCTCCAGAGGCATAGTCCCAAATAGATAAAAGCCAGGTATGAGCAAAGAAGTATACGGTATTATTATTGTAAGTGCAGCTGACAAAACTACCGCTACAAGCAGGAACTTATTCGACGTGAAGCTAAGTTTGAAGGCTCCTTTTGTTTCAGAACGGCAATTCCAGACTATGACTAATTCCTGCAAGGTGGCTTGCACAAAAGCCATCGCCTGCGCCTCGCCCAATGGTCTACCCCAAACGTAATATGCTAAATAAAATATCACCCCAGTGCCCAGAAACTGCGTTACAAACGTAGCTAAGATAGAAGCGATTCTTCCATGCAGTATACCCTCCTTTGGGTCACGTGGATGTCTCTGCATAACATCCTCTTCCGGCGGGTCCATTGTTAGAGCGAGAGCTGGACCGCCATCGGTGACCAAATTTATCCACAGAATCATGCCTGCACTGAGAGGAAGCTCCAATCCTAGAAGAGCAAAGCTGCCTATAACAAGCAACTCGTCAAAGTTGGAGCGCAACAAGAAAAACGAGAACTTTCGAATGTTGTCATAAATATTTCGCCCACCCTCAACCGCGTTAACTATCGTGGCGAAGTTGTCATCCGCCAATACAATATCAGCAGCTTCCCTTGTAACGTCTGTGCCGGTTATACCCATAGCTACACCAATATCAGCTTGCTTAAGCGCGGGTGCATCATTGACACCGTCACCAGTCATCGCGACTATCTCACCTTTATGTTTCAATGCCTTAACTATTCGAAGCTTGTGTTCAGGCGAAACTCGTGCATAGACAGACACTTCGCCTACAACCCGCTCGAATGCTTCATCACTCAACTCATTAATCTCAATACCTGTGAGCACATTATCGCTGTGCAACATACCTAGCTCTTTCGCTATTGCAACAGCAGTCAATTTGTGGTCTCCAGTTATCATTATGGTCTTTATACCTGCAGTCCTGCATCTATCGTTAGCTTCCTTCGCCTCGGCCCTCGGGGGATCAATCATACCTGAAAGACCAATAAACACTAGACTACTCTCATAATCTTCTGCATCAAACTTTTCAACTGCGTCAGCTGGCAAATCCTTGTATGCCACGCCGAGAACGCGGAGAGCATCATTCGCCATACTTTCATTTACCGCCAAAATTCTTTTCCTATCTTCGGCAGTAAGCTTCTTGGCTTTTCCATCTTTCATTATGTGATTGCTGCGTTCTAAAATCATCTCGGGAGCGCCCTTCACGTAAGCAATCAGCTTTCCCTCTGGCGTCTTGTGAACTGTAGTCATACGCTTCCTTTCGGAAGTGAAAGGCACCTCATGAAAGCGAGGATACGACGATTCCAACTCTTTTTTCGATAGTCCCATTTTAGCTGCTGCAACAATGAGAGCGCCTTCAGTGGTGTCTCCGAGAACGCGTTTTCCATCATAATTAGCGTTAGAATTCAACGTATTAGCTTTCAACGCTAATTCAAGTTCAGGATTGTCTCTAAGGTTGATAGATTTACCATCCACCAAAAACTCTCCTTTTGGCTCATAACCTGCACCCGTAACATCAAACATCTTACCGTTGACGTAACTCTTGCGCACAGTCATTTCGCCCTTGGTTAAGGTTCCCGTTTTGTCTGAACAGATGACCGTTGTAGCACCCAGAGTTTCTGCTGAAGAAAGCTTCCTCAAAATTGCGTTGCGCTTGGCAAGTTCTCTAGCACCAAGTGCAAGCGAAACGGTTACAATGGCAGGCAAACCTTCAGGAACGGCTGACACAGCAAGCGCAATTGAAACTTCAAAAGCATCTAAAACGTTAGCTATGACGTCAGCTGAATGACCTACGCCGAGGACAAAGATTTCATATAACTCAAGCGCAAAGATTACGGCAGTCAAAGCAACAATAATTATCCCAAGTTTCTTGGCGAAGCGCTCAAGCTTCTGCTTAAGAGGACTTTCCTCCACCTCCATGGTCTGCACCAATTCCGCAATCTTTCCGAACTCAGTCTTCATCCCCGTGGCTGTTATTACAGCCTTACCTCTGCCATAGGTCAAGTGGGTAGCCATGAAAACAGAGTTTTTCCTATCCGCGATGGGCGTGTCTTCTTTAACTACACTCAAGTCCTTTGTAACATCTGTCGATTCACCAGTCAAAACGGCTTCGTCAGCCTTCAAATCAACAGTTTCTATAAGCCTTGCATCGGCGGGAACACGGTCACCAGCTTCAAGCAGCACAATGTCGCCAGGCACGATTTCCCGGGCATCTATAATCGTTTCGTTGCCATCTCGAACAATACGTGCCTTAGGAGCCGTTAATTGTTTCATAGCCTCCATGGCTTTTTCTGAACGGTACTCTTGATAAAAACCGACAACGGAATTGAGGATCACGATGATAGCGATGGTAATAGCATCAACAAATTCTCCGATTAGGAAAGAAATCGCGGTGGCAATTAAGAGCATGATTACAAAGACATCTTTGAATTGATTGAGAAAAATTTGCAGTGGAGTTACGCCTTTCTTTGCTTCAAGTTGATTGTAGCCGAACTCTTCCAGTCTGCGTTTCGCTTCATCGCTGCTTAACCCTTGCTGGTCGACCTTCAGTTCGCTTAAGACCCGCTCAGTTTTCTTGCTATGCCATGCGTCAGCCATCGGAACCGCCCATTTTCAATCATTTCAGCTTTTTCTAATACTATGACAATGTCCCCTTCCGTTAGAGGAGATTAGCTCCATTATCATAAAGATAAGGGTTATAATACTTTCCCTTTAGGTCTTAGCAAAACAAAGGCTAATAAACAAGTTTATACAATTTCCCAAGTCAATTAAAAATAAAAACACCAATAACTGAAAAAGAAGGATAACAAAATGCTTGAAACATTTGATCCATGGCTAATAGCACCAATAGCTTCATTAATATCCATTCTTGTAGGCCTGTACTTCTACCGTTACGTTGAAAAACAAGATAGCGGAACCGAAAGAATGCGAGAAATCTCGGACGCCATCAGAACTGGAGCCCAAGCCTTCCTTAAAAGGGAATACACCACACTATTCATTTTCGTCGGAGTCGTATCCGTTCTGTTGTTAATCTTCCTGCCGACACCAATATGGACTGGCAATCCGCTGAATAACGTTTCACTTACGCTTTCTTACATTTTTGGTTCAGCATTCTCCGCACTGGCTGGATACTTGGGATTAACAATAGCTACAAAAGCAAACGCCAAAGTTGCAAACGGCGCACAACAAGGCTTGAACAAGGCTTTCCCAATCGGCTTCCGAGGCGGCGCCGTTATGGGCTTCTCTGTCGTCGGCATCGGCTTGCTTGGCATAAGTATCGTATACGGCCTAACAGGCGATCCGCAAATCGTCTTGGGCTTTAGCTTCGGCGCTAGTGCTTTAGCATTGTTCGCCAAAGCTGGCGGTGGCATCTACACGAAAACCGCAGACATAAGTGCCGACCTAGTAGGTAAGGTAGAACTTGATCTGCCCGAGGACGACCCGAGGAACCCTGCGGTAATAGCCGACAACGTAGGCGACAACGTAGGCGACGTAGCAGGCATGGGTGCAGATCTGTTCGACTCCTACGTGGCAAGCATCGTGGCGGTGATGATACTTGGAGCAGCTCTTTCCCTGAACTTTGGAACGCAATACATACAAATTCCCCTCGTATTCGCTGGCATGGGCATATTTGCATCCATTATCGGTTCATTTACTGTTCGAGTTCGCAAAAAAGGCAGCCCTGGAAGTGCACTTAACTGGGGGACATATATAACCTGTGCTATTTTCGGTGTTCTGACCGCAATAGTCACTTACTACTTAAGTTACGATTGGCGAATCTGGGGTGCATCAGCCATAGGCTTAGTCGCAGGAGTAATAATTGGCGTAACAACTGACTACTTCACGTCAGAAGACAAAGGACCTGCACAAATAACTGCTGAAGCATCAAAAAGTGGCCCAGCTATAAACATAATTACCGGATTCTCCTATGGTCTCAGAAGCATAATTCTACCCTTGATTGGCATAGGTATAGCCGCAGCAATTTCCTATCTGCTACTTGAACCCCTAGGCGGAGTAACCTTCGGAGTGTTCGGCATTTCTATGGCTGCAATTGGTATGCTCTCAATCGTCGGGCTTACAGTCTCAAATGACGCGTACGGACCAATAGTCGACAACGCAAAAGGTGTTGCAGAACAATCAGGTCTCAGTGAAGAAGTCATTGCCATAACCGACAAGCTGGACGCAGCAGGAAATACAGCTAAGGCAATAACAAAAGGCTTCGCCATAGGCGCTGCTGGCTTAACTGTGATTTCACTGCTCGCAGCATTCCAGGAAATAGCTTCTGGGGCGGGACACACAGCGGTCTTTGATATAATGGACCCGCTCGTCTTGATGGGAATGCTAATTGGCGTGGCAATCCCAGCAGTTTTCTCAGCGATGCTTATGTTGGGCGTTGGAAAAAACGCTGAGCGAATGATTGCTGAAATTAGAAGGCAATTCAAAGAAATTCCGGGTTTGCGAGAGGGAAAGCCAGGGGTTAAACCTGATTACGCAAAATGCGTGGACATAGCTACTGTGGGGGCGATTCGGGAGTTGATGCCCGCAAGCGTTTTCATAATCGTAGCGACACTAGTCATGGGTTTCGTAGGCGGAATCCAAGCATTAGGCGGTTTCTTGGCAGGAGCAATATTATCAAGTTTGCTTTTGGCGCTGCTAATGTCGAACGCTGGCGGCTTGTGGGATAACGCAAAGAAACTGATCGAAACAGGTGTTCACGGCGGAAAAGGCTCTGAAGCGCACAAAGCTGCTGTAGTTGGTGACACGGTAGGCGATCCATTTAAGGATACGGCCGGTCCATCATTGAACACTATGATTACGGTGATGTCGCTGGTTGCTTCACTTTTTGCAGCGCTTATTGTCCAATATAATCTGCTTGGTATGTTGGGTCTATAGCTTCTTAATTTTCCTTTTTTCATCGCATAATAACTGATTATCTCATTGCTTGAACCAAAAAAATAAATGATGGATAGGAACACACGCTCAATAGCTTTAACTTGATGTCGAGTTATTAAAGGCGAAGAGGGCTGAAAGAAATGGTTGAGGAAAAACAGATGATTTCTTTGCCTGACGGTCGGCGATTAGGATATTTAATTATTGGTGAAGGTACTCCCGTCTTTTATTTTCATGGTACCGTAAGCAGCAGATTAGAAGTCTTACTTCTAAAAGAGCTAACGTGTAAAAAACATCTTCTAATCAGTGTAGATCGTCCTGGAGCTGGCCTGTCAACCTTCACCCCTAAGAAGAGCTTCCAAGATTTCAATAGGGACATCAACAATTTGGCTGACCATCTGGGGATCGACAAATTTGCAGTTCTCGGCTGGTCAGGAGGCGGCCCTTACGCGCTTACATACCTCGCTTTTTTTCCAGAACGTGTAACCCGAGCCGTCATTGTAGGTTCACCAGCTTTGCCTTTTGATGTATCAACTGCACACAATAGCTCCCTCGCACGATTTGTGATGAAATTCCAGACCCTCGGAATTTTGGCATTAAAGAGACTAAGCGCACAGATTTTGAATGCAAATAAAGACATCGAGGCATTCTTAAAGTCCAAGAATGGAAAGAAGATGCTCAAAGGCTGGCCTAGGGAGGATGCTAAGTTCTTTGCGGACAAAGCTTGGGTAACGTTAATGTATGCTTCTATGGCTGAAGCCTTTCGCCAAGGAGACGATAGCATTAGAGCTGTGTTTCAGGAGCATCAACTTTTTATGAAAACCTGGCCAAAAGAGGTATCCAAGATTCCGCCGGGCAAAGTTGATGTTTGGCAAGGCACCGATGATAAAACTTGTCGAGTTGACAATGCTTTCAAGATAGCTGGGGTTGTTCAGGGAGCACATTTAGAAATCTTCACGAGCAAAGGGCATTGCGTCATGTTTGACAACATTGAAAAACTAGGTGATGCGCTTATCGGAAAAGGGTGAAGATAGACAAACTTGAGTTCAGTTTAACACTTGCCTATCTTTTCCAAATACTCCAGAAAATCTCTTAGTTCTTCTTTATTCATGTTGATGAGCGAGTTGCGTTCAGTTCTAATGTATTTTCGGAGGGATTCCAAACATTCCTTTGCTATTACATCTTTTTTGACTGTTTGCACTTGATCGCGTTCTATTTTTATTCTGTAAAGTGTTGCCAGAAAAGTTGCAAAAACAACGAGGGTATTGCTGACTATTACTATGAGTTCTATATCCATTGTTTATCTTCCTCATTTTAGGGGGTTTTATTTGTCTTTATTATTTTGCAGGGTTAAATAAAACCTAACACTTTTTTCAGGCTATCTGAGATTGCTTTCCAAAAATTTATGTTTAGGACCGTACGAATAAGCAACAAAGAAGTGGTGCTATGAAGGTCTCGTTTATCAGCGCTAGTCCCAACGAAGGCATTGATGACCGGGAAGGAAGAAAATCTATTACCGCATTTCCACCCTTGAGCATACTCTATTTAGCAGCGGTTCTTGAAGAAATTAATGTTGAAGTTTCTATCTTAGACCAACCTGCTTTAGGCTTAACCGTGGAAGAAGCCGTGCGCTGGGTTATAAAAGAAGATCCTGACGTTCTCGGTTTTTCAGCACTAACGAGTTCAGGACAGACCGCGGCCCTGATAAGCAACAAAGTGAAGCAAAAAAACCCAGGGATCACAACAGTTTTTGGAAATCATCACGCTACATTTAACGCTGAAAGAATTCTGAGTAAATATCCATCAGTAGACATTATTGTCAGAGGAGAAGGCGAAAAAACCATTGTTGAATTAACACACTGCATTGAAAACGAAGGAGACCTAAAAAAAGTTCGGGGGATCAACTTCAGAAATGAAGAAAAAATAGTCGGAACCTCTGATCAGCATTTGATTAAGGATTTGGATTCCCTGCCCTTTCCACATCGCAAACTAATTGACGTGGAATATCATTGCGTAATTGCAGGAGCAAACATCGCGCCAAAAAAATTCACAAGCATCGTTACCTCTCGCGGCTGCGTCTATAACTGTCGCTTTTGCAGCTGCACGAATATTGCCAAGAACAGGTGGCGACCAAGATCAGCCGCAAAAACTGTGGAGGAACTCGAGTTTTTAGCTAGCGAAGGCTACAAGCAGCTCATTTTTGTGGATGACGCTTTCACAATGAATCCGAAAAGAGTGATACAGATTTGCAAGAGTATGAGAAAAGAGAAACTTGATTTAGAGTGGATATGTGAAGGAAGAGTCGACATCTGCTCTTACGATATGATGCGTGAAATGGTGCGGGCAGGTTGCAGAGTTGTCTATTTGGGCATCGAAAACGCCAACCAGCGTATTCTTAATTACTACAACAAGAGGATTACCCCTGAGCAGTCAGAAACCGCCGTGAAGACAGCCAAGAAAGCTGGAGTGGATGTTGTTGCAGGGTCTTTCATATTTGGTGCCCCAGATGAGACTCGAGAGGAAATGTGGAATACAGTGAAGTTTTCTCGGCGGGTTCCCATAGATATTCCACAATTTAACATACTTGGCGCTCATCCAGGAAACGACATTTGGAACGAGTTTGTAGCTAAAGGCTTTATAGATCCGGAAAAATGGTGGGAGAAGGGAGTTGCCGTTTCCGAGGTGTACCCCTATGCTAAGGTGTCCCGTGACGAAATAATGCGGATAATGCACAACGCCTTTTTCCAGTATGTTTATCGCCCAAGCTTTCTAGCAAAACAGACTGTGAAAACGTTGAAAAGCCTGTATCGTATGAACGTTTTTATGAATAATCTAAGCCGAATCGGTGAAATCAGAGACGCAACCAACAGCGTTGCCTGACCTGTTAAAAAAGAACAAGATTTTATAGGGAGAATTCGCAAACAACTACAAGAGGGATTTTTACGAAGTTTGAAACTCATGTGACAGGCATTATACCACGTACACATAACGTAATCAGCTTCAGGTTTCCACGACCCGATGCGCTGAACTACAAGGCCGGACAGTTCCTTTTTATAACTTTAAAGTCTATGGGAAAAGAGTTAAGGAAACACTTTAGCTTTTCCAGTAGTCCGACAGAGAAAACGCATATAGAGTTCACCAAGAAGCTGACAGACAGCGAATTCTCAGCTGCTTTAAAAACGCTGAAAAAAGGTGATTGGGCGAGAATAGACGCGCCATATGGAAAATTCACTTTCGAGGGAGAACATGAAAAAATAGGGTTACTCGGAGGCGGTATCGGTATCACTCCTTTCATTGGCATCTGCAAGTTCTGCACAGACTTGCACTTGGATACCAAAATTACTTTACTTTACGGCAACCGAACTGAAGCCGACATCGCCTTCAGAAAGAAGTTGGAAGAAATGGAGGAGAAAAATCAGAATCTGAAGGTTGTGTTTATACTGACTGAGGCAGAGAGCGGTTGGAAAGGCGCCACTGGGCTTATTACGACGGATATGATAAAAAAAGAGATACCTAAATACAAGGAAACGGTTTTTTACACATGCGGTCCTCCAGCCATGGTGCAGGTTATGGAAAAGCTTATCGAACAACTTGGGCTGCCAAAGGCACAACTGAAACGGGAATACTTCACAGGTTACAACTAGCCAAAAAAATGTGCGAATAAGTTTGCTCACTACACAAAGATTACGTTTTTCAAAGTAGCCTATGAATTCAAGGTCACTCGAACTGGGTTTGCCATGGGTTTTTCATCATGGAAGGATTATTGTAGCAAAGAAGAACTAGGCTGAGACTTCAACTGAATAAGCAATCATTAAACCCAGGCAAGAAATTATGCTGTAAGAAGCTGTTTTGCCTCTTTATCTTCAGCATGCTTTCTCTATGTGATTGAATCTTAGATTCTGGAGAAAATTGATACTCGATTGAGAAATGAAATTCTGGAAAGTTTCAAGAAATCTTTTATTTAAAAAAAGTAGCCAAGTTTCTTGGATTGGCAGGTTACGCCGAGTCTTCTTTTATTTATCCACTGAACATCTTTTCTTGCCAAGTTTGGCATACTCGACCTAGGGATTAAACATAAAAAAGTGCCTAACCTCTGCTGAAGATTTATGTAGTTGATATAGGATTTCTCAATCTAATGCATCAATAGTGTTGACGAAATGCTAAATAAGGTAAAGCTGAATGGCAGCGACAAACAAAGAGCCAATAAAAGCCTCCGAAATCGACCCGACGTTCAAGTATGAACTCTTAAGGATGCCCGGTGGCGAAAAACTTCTCAGATGTTTCCAGTGCGGAACATGTACGTCCGATTGTCCAGTGGCAAGATTTAGCGACACTTACAGACCGCGCACGATAATTCGAATGGCTCAGCTCGGTCTTAAAGATCGCGTGCTAAACAGCGACACCTTATGGCTATGCGCCGCATGCTTCACCTGCACAGATCGCTGTCCACAAGGCGTTGAAGTTGCCAGCGTAATTCGCTTGTTGAGAAATCTGGCTGCTGAAAAAGGCATCGCCCCAGTAGTTTTCAAGGAACAAGCTGCCTGCATACTTGATTCAGGCTACGCGTACAAAATACCAGAGTTGAGAATTAAAAAACGAGCAACTCAAGGGCTGCCTCCGCTTCCAAAAGGCAATCCCAAAAACATACGCATGGTTCTCAAAGGCGTTAATTTCCTAGGAGACATCAAAAAGGAAGGAGAACAAAATGAGCAATAAGTACCTCATCTTCCTCGGATGTGCCGTTCCCTACCGTGTGTCAAGCTATGAAATCTCAGCACGTAAAGTTCTCCAAAAACTAGGCGTGGAGCTGGTTGAAATGCCAGAGTTTAATTGCTGTGGTCTTCCATTAGACCCAGTTAGCCACGAAACGATGCTTATTCTGGCAGCGCGGAACTTGGCTTTGGCGGAGCAGCAAAATTTAAATATTCTTACCCTTTGCCCGGGATGCGCTGGCACTTTAAAAAAAGTCAACACGATTTTAAAGAAAGATAAAACATTAAGAGGGCAAATTAACGGTCACTTAAAAGAGTCAGCTTTGGAGTTCAAGGGAACAGCGGAAACAAAACATATCTTGCAAGTGCTGATGGAGGATGTAGGCTTGGAAAAAATAAAGAAGAGCGTGGTCAAACCGCTAACTATGTTGGAGGTTGCAGAGCATGTCGGCTGCCACCTGCTGAGGCCAAAAGACTACATAGGTTTTGATGACCCAGAAGACCCACAAACTCTAAAAAAACTCATTGAAGCAACAGGCGCCAAGTGCTTGGATTACATTAATGAGACGGAGTGTTGCGGCGCTCCAAGCGTAGGCGTGAGCGATAAAGTTGCGTTGCAACTTGCCCAAGACAAACTCATTCACGTAAAAATGGCGGGAGCTCAAGCCTTAATTACGATTTGCCCTTTCTGCCACGTAATGTTCGATACGAATGAGCTACGTATAGAACGAATGTTCAGCGAAACCTATGGAATTCCAATTTTGCATTATCCTCAGTTGCTCGGATTGGCCATGGGTATGACTCCGGAGGAACTTGCTTTCAACGAACTCAGAGTAGATACTTCGAGAATATTGAAACTACTGTCCGAAGGTATCAACTGAAGCACAAGCCTTTGTGAAACCCTATTTCGAGGGTCTCTTCAATGATTCACTTCTGAAACGACCATGTTGGAGATAAAGCAAAACAGCTGAAAACTTTATAGTCTGCTGTCAACTTAAATGATAGGATATGCCATGGGCTACATATCTGTATGGAAAGTTTTAGAAGAAATAATCATAGAATTTCGAAAAAAGGGCTTGATAATTCCTCGAAAGATTATGAATGACTTAAAATCAGCTAAAGTAATGATTACGATAATGGATGTCGATGAGGGTCTCGGCGAAACAGCCCAAAAAATCGAGCTATATCTTGGAGGCGTGGAAGCATATCTTATTACTGCGGCACAGAAAGCATTCACGTCAACGCGCATAGACAAGTGGCTAAGACGAATTGAAGAAGCCAAATATAATAATTGTGAAATTGGAAAAAAAGAAGAGGCAAAGTTCATTTCTGGAGTTCCTCGCGACCAAAAATGGATTCGGATTAAGCCCATATACGGTATGCCCCTGAAAAAACTGAAACAGCTCGCAGAAAAAACAAGTCTTTCAAGTCGCGTTCAAGAAGACGGGCGATTAGTTGTTTATGGAAAATCCGAAGACATAAGAGAATTTGTTAAAAAAATTACTGCTATAACTAACAAGGACTAAAAAAGGTAATCAATGGCTTGCAGTCTACGATTTGCTGGATAACTAAAAAAGCAGTTTTCTCACAAACTGTCTAAAAACTGAAATGAAGAAAGTAGAAATTGTCAATTAAGCTATTTCTGTTTCTTTCTTTTGAGCATATTCTCAAATATAGGGCGCAGCTTCGCGTTTTCCGCTTTAATCTTTTCTTTACCCAGAGCTTTCCTCTGCGCGTCTATTTCACGGATCAACTCGGCGAAATGTATACCTTCAGCGGCGGAAACGTATTCCACTCGGAACCGTTCTGGACTCATACCTAACTTCTGCAGCATGGGCGCCAATGCGTCCATTCGTGCTTTCATCTTCCAGTTTCCGCTTATGTAGTGGCAGTCATACGGCAAGTGGCAAGCACCAACAAGTACCATGCCGGCTCCTAGTCGCAAAGCTTCAAGAATAAAGTCGCGATCAACCCTACCAGAGCACATAACACGTATCGCTCTTATAGACGGGGGGTACTCGAACCTACTCGTGCCTGCCAAATCGGCTCCAGCGTAGCTGCACCAGTTGCACAGGAAAGCCAGTATCTTTTCTTCAGGGTCTTTCTCCAGCGCCGCACGTATCTGCGCTAAAATCTGGGCGTCCGTGAAGTGCATTTGCGTTATAGCATCTTGTGGACATTCGGCAACACAGGTTCCACAACCGTGGCAACTGGCAGTTATTACTTGTGCCGGTTTATTTGGCTTGATCTGAATCGAGCCGTAAGGGCACCTTTCAGCGCATATGCCGCATTTGCTTGTAACGTTTCTGCATCTGCTTTCGTCGATTACAGAAACTATGGGTTCAATCTTCCACGTCGGCTTTGAAATAACGGTTGCTGCTCTTGAAGCAGCGCCGCTTCCCTGAGAAACACTGTATGGAATGTCTTTAAGCCCTTGGCAAGCTCCAGCGAAGAAAATGCCGTCAGTGGGCGCGTCCAAAGGCTTCAGTTTCGGGTGGCTCTCCATGAAGAAGCCGTCTGCGCCGCGAGTAAGGTTGAGAACGCGGGCGAGTTCGTCTGAGCCTTGCTTGGGTATAGAAGCCGTGGCTAAGACAACCATTTCAGCTTCTATTTCTATAGGAACGCCAAGGTTGGCGTCTTCAGAGTGAAGAATTAGATTGTGAGTTTCAGGGTTTTCGTCGATGCGGCTTACGCGTCCGCGTATGAAATTCACGCCTTTTTCTCTCGCGCGGTCGTAGAACTCCTCGTAGCCTTTTCCTGGACTGCGAAGATCTATGTAGAAAACGTATACTTCCACGTCTTCCCCATACTTCTCTTTCAATTGAACCACGTGCTTAAGCGTGTACATACAACAGAAGTTTGAGCAGTATGGATACTTGTTCTTGTCACGGGAGCCAACGCACTGAACAAATGCAATTGTATGAGGCTTTTTTCCGTCAGAAGCCCTGATGACTTTGCCGCCCGTTGGACCTGCAGCGAGAATAAGTCTTTCGAACTCCATGGATGTTATTACGTTGAGGTATTTCCCATAACCTAAAAGGGGCATATCATAGGGCAAGTAAACGTCGAAGCCTGTTGCTACGACTATTGCGCCTACCTCTATTTCGATTTCCTCAGCTTGTTGCTCAAAGTTTATTGCCTCTCTTGCTCCGCAAATGTCGACACACTTGTAACATTCAATGCAGTAATCCTTATTTATGGTGTAGATTAGTGGCACCGCCTGGTCAAAGGGAACCGAGATCGCTTTTCTAGTGCCTAAGTTCATGTCCCACTCATTGGGAAACTCAATGGGGCAAACGTCCTTGCATTCGCCACAACCAGTACACCTGTCAGCCAACACGAACCGCGGGTTCTTGTGAATCTTAACCTTAAAGTTGCCAACGTAACCATCCACTTTCAATAGGTCTGCGTTCGAGATTACTTCAATGTTGGGGTGCCTTCCCACATCAACCATCTTTGGACCTTCGATGCAAATGGAGCAATCAAGTGTTGGAAAAGTTTTGTCAAGAGCAGCCATGTGACCACCTATGCTTTCGCCTTTTTCAAGTAGATAAACCTTGAAGCCCATCTCCGCCAAGTCTAGCGCCGCGTTCATTCCTGCTATGCCGCCGCCAACAACCAAGGCTTTGTTGGTTACAGGAACTTCGATTGTTTGAAGAGGCATCATCAAACGCGCTTTTGCAACAGCCATTCGAATTGTGTCTTTAGCTCTTGCAGTGGCCTCTTTTGGAGTGCTCGGATGGCACCATGAACTGAATTCACGAATATTAGCCATCTCAAAGAGGAACGGGTTCAAGCCAGCCTCAGAAACTGTGCGCCGAAAAGTTGCCTCATGCATCCTCGGCGAGCAAGCAGCAACGACGACGCGGTTTAGTTTGTAGTCTTTTATGCCATTCCTGATTTCCTCTTGCCCAGGGTCAGCGCAGGTGTAGCGGTTCTCCTTGACATAAGCGACGTCTGGCAAGGTTTTGGAGTATTCAACAAGTTCCTTTATGTCCAATGTGCCTGCAATGTTCAAACCGCAGTGGCAGATGAAAACGCCTATGCGTAACTCTTCCTTTGGAGTCTGGTTCGGTATTTCTGGCTGGCTCATCTTATCTTCTCCTCTAAAACGAACCGCCTGCATACAGCTTCTTTCGCCTTTTGGGAACCGCGGGCTTTCAACTCTTTAACCACGTCAACTGGTGACGTGAGCTTTTCTAGCGTTTTGTTCCATGCTCCAGAGCGAACAGGCGTATGGTGTATTTTTGTTCTTTTAAGTGTCAAAGCTTCTTCAACAGGGCAAACTACTTTACAAGCGCCGCAGTAGTCACAGAAAAGCTCGTTAACGTAAATCTTGTTATCCTTGTCAGAAAGATATAGCGCTCCCGTTATGGGGCAAACGTCCAAGCAGTCGCTACACTTTTCTGGACATTTTCCCTGATTGATGGAAATTTTACCTTCTATGCACTTCCGCACTTTCATAACGCCGGGAGCGCATTTGAACTCACAGACGCGACATGTTGGGCAGTATTCTTTTTGTATGTCAATGTTAACTTGTACGCGTTTCCTCTGGTTTGGCGTTAGAGACATGAGGTCTTCAACTGGTTTTCCATCGTAGCCTAATCGGCTAATCTTGATCAAAGATAAGGGACACGCGTCTTCACATTCGACGCAGTCTTTTGGGCACTGACGCGTATCAATTTTTATATCTCGGATTATTTCTGGAAAGCTCTCCTTATCAAGCACTGAAAGGGCATGTTTTCCGTTCAGGGTAAGTTTTATGGCACCGTAGGGACAAGAAACGTCGCATATTCCACAGAAATTGCACTTCTCCAAGTCAATATCAACCTTGGCTTTCCTGGCTTTCTGACCCTGAACCTTCGGCTGCTTTTCAGTTTTTATAGCGCCTTTTGGACAAGCTAAGCTGCATATTTGACAACCCGCACAACGCGCCTTGTCAAGGGTTAACCTAAAGTTTTTAGTATGTAGAATCCATTCCAGAGATAAGGTGTCTGCCGTATCCTTTTTCACGGTTCTTAACGGCGTTTATTTCACCACCAACATAAAGCACATGCACTCGTTGCCAAATTTTTAAACTGTTTCAATGCAGAGTTTTCGATATAAATATTGCTTGCTAATAACGCCGTTTTATTCATGAATTTACTAAGAAATTCAAGTTAGAAAAAAATAAATTTGCGCATTATACTTGGTTTTGCATCATCACTGCGACGTGGCACTTCAGCGCAGAGTCTTCAAGATAAACTACCTGCAACCCCGTATTTCGCAGCAAAACTTTAAAGTCTTCCAAAGAAAACACTTTCTTCAACCCAGTCACTATAATGTGGGCGTCAAGTTTTGCGATTCGTTTGATCTCCTTTAACGTTTGCAAAGGGTTCGGCAAGTTCTGAAGTACTGTGAAAGCAAAAACAAAGCAGAAACTTTTGTCTATCAAGGGCAAGTAGTCAGCGTCAGCTTGGATCAAGTTAACGTTGCAGAAATCCCGGATGCGTTCCTTGGCTTGGAGGAGCAGCCGGCTGGAAATATCCACGCCAACAACTGTTTTGGCTTCGGCGGCGATGTGGCTAAAAAAGAGTCCTGTACCGCATCCAACATCAAGGACGCTATCGGGGCGAGTTATGTCCAGATGCTTCAAGGCTGCTTGATACTTGACTGATTGCTCCTCCGCGTAACGTGCATCGTACATATTTGAGGTTAGGTCGTAACGACGCTTGATCTTACGCTTTTGTCTCCACTTGCTCACAGGTTGAACCTTCAGAAATCTTATGTACGCTGGAACCCTCTAAAATACTTGGCTGAAAACAGAATGCAGAAAGATAAGGTAACGGTTCTTACAAAACCAACGCTAGCTGAAGCTGCGCCAGTGATTGAAAAGGCGCTTGTTCAGAGAAAAACCCTTGTCATGGCTGGCAAGTGCAGTGTTCGTTACACGGGCAGAGCAAGGTCAAAGCTTGAACCCGGCGAGCGCTTGTTAATAATCAAAGAAGACGGTTCGCTTCTTGTTCACCGCCCCCTTGGATATGAACCTGTCAATTGGCAGCCGTCGGGAAGCGTTTTCCACGTAGAAAAAAGAGCCGACGCCATTGAGCTTCACGCGGTCCGGCAGAAACCCAGAGAAAACGTGAGAATAATGTTCAGCGAGATTTTCTTAGTTTCCACTCTGAGCCTCGCTGATTCCGGAGAGTTTTCGCTTTACGCGAGCGAGCAGGACATGCACCGGGCAATTCTGCTGAAGCCTTCGATTTTGGAAGAAGGTTTCAAACCCATAAGTTACGAGAAGAAGGTTGAGCCGGGTTTCGTGGACGTTTACGGCGTGGACAGGGATGGAAGGCTTGTGGTGGTGGAGGTTAAGAGAAAAACGGCTGGGAAAGATGCGGTTCTGCAGCTTGCAAAGTATTTAGACGCTATAAAAGGCAAATCGGGTCGTGAGCTTCGAGGAGTGCTTGTTGCGCCTAGCTTGGGAAAAGATGTGCAAAGGCTGTTGGTGATGCTGGGATTGGAGTTTAAGGCGTTAGATCCAAAGAAATGCGCGAAAGTGCTTAAGAAAACTGAAAATATGAAACTTGAAGCTTTCTTTGAGGGAATTAGTTAGCATATTTGGTCGTGGACAAGCACCGCTTTTTTAGCCTGAGAAGGCTTAAATCAGTCGTTTTGCTTCTGCTTTTCTTGGTGATGAATGGGTATGAATCTTTGGAAGGATATTCCTGTGGGGGATAAGCCTCCTGAGCTACTGAACATGGTTATAGAAGTGACCAGTGATTCCAGAGATAAATACGAATACAATCCTAAATGGGGCGCTTTCGTTTTGGATAGGATAATTCCGTCATCTGTTATCTTTCCAGTGGAGTACGGCTTCGTTCCGCAAACCTGGTATGAAGACGGAGACCCTTTGGACATTATGGCTTTGAGCTTTGAGCCCCTAGAAGTTGGTGCTGTAGCTCGAGTCCGAGTGATAGGCGCATTGGTGATTGAAGACGAGAATGGAATAGACCCAAAAATCCTCTCAGTGCTCGAAAACGATAGAAGGTTTGAGGGTTACAAAGACATTGCGGATATACATAAACATGAGCTTGTTGAGATTCAGGAATTTTTTGAGACATACAAAAGGCTGGAGCCGCACAAATGGACTAAAACCAAAGGGTGGAGAAACGCTGCTGAAAGTATGGACATCGTTGAGAATGCCATACAGAACTACAAAAAACTAACAGATAAATAGCTGGAGCAACGCTGTCTTATTCTATCTTTTGAGTTAAAGTTTGATGTTCCTTCTCTGAAATCCAACCTTCTTTCCATATATGCCCAAGTCCTTTTCTGATGCTCTCACGCATCAAATCTTTGCCTAATATGTTTGTTCTTTCGCCTTGTTCTCTCAATTCGGTTTCAAATACCGTGTTCTGCTGTGCCAACACTAGAATTGTATCCATCAGTGAAGTAATAACCTCGAACCTGGGAATAAGTAGTTGCTTGATTTTAGCCTTGCCCAAAGCACTCTTAAGCTTAGTGGAAAAACCAACAGTATTCGCTTCTGACGGAGGAAGAATTAAATAACGTTTCTCCGATTCCACTTTATAACAAACCACATAGAACGGAACATAAAATAACGCAACGTCTCTCAGCTCTGATTCCTTTTTGATGCCTAGCTTAGGAAAGTTTTCAACGTTTGCTTCTCTTAGCTTGACAGTTCTGCCAAGTTGATCAAGTATCATCTTGGTTTGCTGCTCCAGCTTCTCCATCTCCTGATTATAAAGCAGAATCTGCGCGTCACGAGAAGACTCAAGCTCCAGCAGGGGGTGTCTCGCTTCTTTAATCTTAGCTTCAAGCTCGGATCGCAAATTAAAAATCTCGAGAGATTTACGCTCTTCCAAAATTTTAAGCGTTTTTTCTGTCTCCTTCACATGATCTTCGATTTCTGAAAGCTCTTTCTTCATTTGACTGCATTTTTCCTTCCACTTCTGTTCACCAACAGAATCGTCCTTTTCCGCACAAGTCTTAGCGTCCAGTTTATAATTTTCAATTTTCTTTAGGTTTTGCTCTCGGGACTTTTCAAGTTTTACTTTTCTCTTTTGAACTGGAAGACATTGCCTCTTGAACTTCCTTGTTGATTCTATGATTTGATGATCGTAGGTTTTCTTGAGTTGATTTACTTTCGGAGCGACAAGTTCCTCCTGCGCATTAATCTTGACAGCAAATTCTTCCTTAACGGCTTGAGCTTTACTGCGAAGCAACTGTGTGTAATGTTTGGTTGCCTCGTTTATGAACTTCATACAATTAAAGAGTCCTTCGATATCTTTTTTAAAAGAAGAGTGTAAATTTTCAAGCTCCCTTAGAATAGCTGAGATTGTTGATTCCTCGATCATGGGAGAAAGCAATCCAACATTATCAGGCTCGTCTTCTGTTGCAGTTGCTTCGCGACGATAAACGTCAAACTCACTCAGGAACTCTGGATCGCTTATTAAACCATTTACTAGAACTGCCTTCTCTTCAGCTGGAGCCTGAAAATAGTTGATGTGATCTGATAGGAAAGCCAAGTGAGTTTCACACGTTTTTGAACTCCTCTTCAGGTTCTCCATGAAAGTATTCACATCTGGAGTTACAGCATACCGAAGTGTATAGTTAGCCCTGTTCAAGCCATCGAAAATGAGTGTTGTTTCATACCACGGGAAGAGCCAAAGTGGATAGCCTATTTCAGCGATAAACATGATCCTTTCTTCAGATCGCCTTGATAGTATCCCGCCACTCTTTACCCTGTAAAATTCCGCCAAAGAGAATACAGCCGCTGCTTCCGCATCGGCTGTGAAGGGTTCCTTGCGGTTTTCTGAAAGAGTTGAAAAAGGTAAAAGAAACTGGGCGAATGCTGAACCGATTCCCGACATGATGGTTCCCGAATATAATTGCAGGGATATCATTTTAAGATTTGTCATTAATTTTCGCTTCTGCATAGGTTTCATTTGAGGAAAAGAAACTGAGGAAAAGAGGATAGTTCTAAAAGAAAATTATAGAAGAATATATCATCCTTCACAGACATAAAGTGCAGTAATCGCAGATCCTCTTTTGGAAAAGCGCATTCTTTAAAAGCTCGCTCTGTCGTATCCAACGCCGCATCGGAATCTCAAATCTGCCATCAATGAATTTTAATGACTCATCTAGAGTGTTGAAAAGATGGGGTTGTTGTTGCATGGCGTTCCGCACATTCTCTCGCACTTGCCACACACCAACGGGCATAATGTAACCTGGACGTGCTTCCCGCAGCACAATAACAGTGGCTTGGCGGCGCTCTTTGATAAGTTGTTCACAAACCGCTAATCGAGCTGAGTAGTAGCAGCCTCCTATCTCCGCGTAGGTTGTCCTTCCCTTGTTTCCTTCGTAGTCTGAGAATATGGCAGTGTTTCTGCCGTGAGGGTTCCATACTGTACCTGGATACCAAGCCTCCATAGATTCGTAGCTCCATTGTGCTGGAATCATCAAAATCTCAAATATGTTATCCAAGTAAATCGACTCATAGACGCGGTACTCGTTTATTTCAGGAAACGTTTTAACCTTCTCAGCCAAGTTTTTAGAGACAATGTCATCCACCGCTGTTATGCTCCAACGCGTCGGAACAAAACGCCTGTCTTTCTCTATCCCGAATGCACCAACGCTGAAGGCTTTCTGAATCTTAGTAACCAAAACACCTCGGTCATAAAGCTCAAGCACAGCCTGTGCAGCTCGCAAATCAGTGTCGTAGAAGGCTTTCTCTATTCTATGTTCATACCGGGCGTTCCCAACACGCAAGTCTCGTATGGGCGCTGATGGTCCGAAAGGTTGCACAGAGTCGTCCATGAATATGGAGCCTCTAGGCTTTTTTGAAAGGTAAAGCTCTGTGTCCACACAATTTTCTGCCAAGGCTAGCTCCCGGGTCTGCTCCATTATTTTACCTGCTTCATTAAACCTTTGAACATGAATGCGGTGTTTCCCGCGGATAAGCAGAGAGCGGAAACCCACGATTTCGTCAATTGACCTCCCGAACCACTGTTCAGGCAAGTCGAAGAGACTGGTGTCCTCGTGGACAGGCGGCACCAGAGGCCCGACGTAGACGTACGGGTAGCCAATTCTTCCTACAAACACGCTGGGCGGCGAAAAGCCAGAAATGTCTTTCGTTGACATCAAAGGAACGCTTTTCAAGAAATATTTGACTTTGACCATTATTGGGCAACGAGTTTTACCACATAGGAATCGGGAACCCTTGCATAAGACACAGAGGCTGCTTCGTGACGCACGGGTTACAATCTGGCTTTCTCTGCTAACTGAGCCAGTGCTGCGTCTAATATGGTTAAGTAGCCAATTGTCTGTGGCATTTTCCCTGCGGGGCTTGGATTGTAAGGTCATATTGTCTTTGATGATTGATGTAAAGGCTTCATATGCTTTCCGTATTGGAAAAGCTCAAAATTCTAGGTGCCATCAATGAAAACCTACGGAAGTCTCCACAAAAAACTGCCATAAATGATCTATAGGGACAAGAGCTAAATTTTGACGTAACATAGAAGAAGCATGGTGCCGAGCATTAAAACAGCCCTGTTTATTTGCACGCACAATTCTGCGCGTTCCCAAATGGCGGAAGCTTTTCTAAACGCGCTTTGTGGAGACAGGTACGAAGCAAAAAGTGCAGGCATCACGCCCACAGGACTTAACCCTTATGTTGTTAGGGCAATGTCCGAAATCGGTGTCGACCTTTCAACCCATAGGTCTAAAAGCATAATGGAATTTCAAGGAAAAACCTTCGACTACGTGGTCACAGTCTGCGACACGGCACGCGAAAATTGCCCCTTCTTTCCCGGAGAAGCCCAGGTGGACAAGAGTTTTCCAGACCCTTCAGCGTTGAAGGGAACAGATGAAGAAATAATGCGCAAAGTCAGAGTTATAAGAGACGAAATAAGAAACTGGGTGGAGAATACCTTCTGCAAAGAAAGTCTCCAAGAAGGTGATTTGGCTGAGTATTATAGAGAATGAAAAAGCTTCGCCCGAGTCACTTGCCGAAGTGGCGTTAAAGAACGAAAAAGTACTTCAAGAACTGCTGGACGGAGTTCTGTCCAAAAGAGACGCCGTTAGGTTCAGCAGTTTCAAGGCTCTGAACGCCCTAAGCGAGAAACATCCTGAAAGGCTGTATGACAAGTGGGATTTCTTCGAAGAGTTGATTAGTGGCGATAATACCCCTCAAAAGTACATTGCCATCTACATAATTGCAAACTTGGCAACAGCTGACCCACAAAACAAATTTGAAAAAATCTTTAATTCTTATTATGGGCTGTTGGGCGACAAAAGCGTCATTCCGCCTGCACACGTAGCGCTAAACTCAGGAAAAATCGCTTTAGCAAAGCCCAATCTTCAGGCGGAGATAACGAATAGGTTGCTAGATATTGATAATACGGTGCAGAGGCACAAGGACCTTGTCAAAGCCAGCGCTATAGAAGCTTTTAACGACTATTTCGATAAGAGCAAAGACCAAAATAGAATAATAGAGTTTGTTAAGGCACAACAAATCTGCAAAAGTCCGAAAACACGGAAGAAAGCAAAGGCGTTCTTGAAGAAGTGGAGAAGAGAGTGAGGGGAAAACGCAGAGTTAGACAAACCCAAAACTCCAATTCATTTGGCTAAAAATAAACATCACATATAGAATCTTTTCAGCACTCTAAGCGCATTCAATGTTATCCACTTGCTACTGCTACCCTTATTCTCGATGCTTGCTTGGAAGCGTCCGTTAAATGTATTTTCCAACTTCCATATGCCCTGCTCATTCTGCTTCGACACAACCAAATTAACAGCATCCTTCATACGCTCATCTTTATAACCGAGTTTTGTAAGTATGCCCAAGACTTCCAACACGTCGGTTTGGTACATTAAAGGGAAGCCGAATCTCACCCAGCCAGGTTTAGACACTTTACTCAGATCGTGGCTTCTTTTGTGAATTTGATGTTTCAGCATGTACTCTACACCTTTTTCGATGGTTTCAGTTGCTTCCTTGGATCTTTTGTCTGTCGGAATCTCCGCCAGCGCCTTAAGAGACTTAACCACGCCCATATGACAAGAATGCTTCCCAAAGCAGCTTGTGGCTTTTTCATATGGCCAAACTCTAGGCGGCCAAGCCTCTCCATCATCAAACCTCTGATATTTAACAATCCACTCTATTCCTCGCTTGACCCTCTCGTCATCCAAAAACCCAAGTCTAATCAAACTCCAAACCATGTTTCCCGTCAAACATGGTAGCACGCCACTATATCTGCCACCGCCCACCCTAACGCTCAGCCAGGCTGAGAAACCGCCGCTTTTGCGGTCCTGAGAATTCGCTAAAATGAACTCACACGCCTTTTTGACGCGCTCGTCATTTCTGTCCGCTGCCAACTCAGCTAGAATAATCAGTTGCCAAACTGTTCCCTTGTATTTGGCGGTGTAAAACTTTTCAGGAGCCTCCCAGTAACCGCCATCACTCTGCTTAGTCATTATCTTCGGAACCACGCCAGTAAGCATGATCTCTTTTTTGGCGGCCTGCACTTCAAGATTGTTTTGAGGCTTATCCAGAAGCTCGGACAAAGCAAAATACCGTACAGAAGCATTATCCTTTTCCAAAAGCCAATCTATTGGATCGGCTTTCAATACTGATTTCCAATTGCCCATAACTGTTTACACCTAAACTGAATTGTTAGGTTTGTTTTATGTAAAAAGTTATTTGCTTTTGAAATGGTAACAAAGAAGACGTTACGGTCACGTTGAAAATAGTGAGAGTTCGTGGCGCCCAGGCCGGGATTCGAACCCGGGTCTAGCGGGCGACAGCCGCTTATACTAGACCGGACTATACTACCTGGGCTGTCGAAGCCTTAGGGCGCGAGATGGATAATGCGAATTTTAATTATTTAAGCTTATCTTGATGATTCATTCTCAACGCCCAATTGTTGGCGCACTAAATTGATAATTGCCTATCTCGAGCCTAATAATGGCTTATTGTAAAAATCTTAAGGAAGGCTTTTCATGACGCTTCTCGCAAAAATCTGAAATTTCTATATAAAAGAGGCTATAGTCTTTCCGTAGTATTAGCCTCTAAACCTTGTCTTACAGTGAAACTCACCAAATAGGACGCACCTTTCAACTCTCGATCCCATCTTGTGTTTTCTTAAAAATCAAAGATATATAGATGTAGTGTAATTCGTTAGATTAACGGAGGTTTAAAGTTGTCTGTAGCGCAGAGGAAATTTTTCACCGAAGTCGCAGCGCTGGTAGATAAGACCGTGATTGTTGCAACTACCACTGGAAAGACGTTTGTTGGCACACTCATAGGCATTAATCCTGACAGCTTAAGTCTTGCCATAGCTGAAGCAAAGGATGAAGCTGGGCAAGTCTCCCACAGGGTTTTTCTAAGCGGCAACGTCATTGCTCAAATATCAAGTACAGAGAAACCCTTCGACCTGAAAGCTTTAGCTGCTCGCCTCGAAAAAGTTTTCCCTACCATGGTCAAGCTGTATGAAGATAAAGGTTTCATCTGGGTCATGGACAAGGTAAAGCTAACCGAAAAAGGCGTTATGGAAGGTTCGGGTCCAGCCGCGGAACGAGTACGGAGAGTATACGACCAATTCATCAGCGAAGCAAAAGGCTAAATAAACCAGCGCATCTGCTGCTCCTCTTTCTTCTTTTCTTCAGCAACGTTCTTAATCAACCCGAAAGACTCAAGAACCTTCTTTGTCTGATCCGCAGTAGCATCCAACTTCGAGAAGTCAAATTTCAAATTCAAATACTTGCTTAAAACAGTCAAGCCGTAACGTGTGGCATTCACGTCTGGATACATACCTAACGTTTCCACCAAAAGCGCAACCCCTTTCAAACCTCTAAGCTTACCCAAGCCTATAAGAAGACCCGCAATTCCAAATATATGCCCCATCATAACCTTCGTTCCTAAATCCAAGACTTCATTCATTGTTTCTTCGTCCGTAGCTGCACAGTAAATCGCCGGAACCGACTGGACTTCCTCCTTCTTGAAGCCCCCAATAGAAATAACACAGCGGCAACCTAGTTCCTGTACTAGATCCAACACTTTCCCACAGAGCTCATATTGTCCAAACGTCGTCAATGCTTGTGTATTACCATACCATATTATTAGGTCGCGACCACCATCTTCTCGTTTGTAATAATAAAGCTCGTTTAGTGGCGAGCGCGTTCCCCCTGATTCAGTTGTTACCGCGAAATCTTGAAACGAAGCAGAAGTTATCTCAGCGAAACGTTTCGCCTTTAACTTATCTATCAAATGCAAAGCAGCGATATTAGCCACAAATCCAATACCTGGCAAACCCTCAATCAAAATGGGATCATTAAGTTGCGGCTTTTCACTTATTTCAATTCTGCACACCATAGTATCGCTTCACCTAAACATTGGGTTTGGGTATAAGCGAGTGAAAGGATATAAGCATGTCTAATCTGAAAAATGCGAAGTCAACTTTCGATTTTTTTATCCAAACACTCTTTGCAGATATGCAATGAATTCTTAAAATTTCTGAAGCAGAAACTGCGAAAACAAAGACTAATATTTTTTATAAGTGTGGAGAGTGATTTGTTTTGGGTTCACCGATGAGCTTCGAAATAAAAGATAAAGACTTATGCGGTAGAATCGGCAAACTAAAAACTAAGAGCGGAACAGTAGAAACTCCGCTCCTTTTTCCTGTAATAAATCCAAACATCCAGCTCGTTCCGCCAAAAAGGCTCAAGAAAGATTTCGGTTTTGAAGCAGTGATAACGAATGCCTACATTCTCAAGAAACGCTTCCAAAACAAGCCCGTGGAACAAGGATTGCACAAGTTCTTGGATTTCGACGGTGCAGTTATGACGGATTCTGGAGCGTACCAAATCCTCGTTTACGGTGACATTGAAGTAAACCAAGCGGAAATCGTGAAATATCAAGAACTCATTGGAAGCGATATAGCTACCATACTGGACATTCCCACCGGCTGGAAAATAACCAAGCCCAACGCCACAAAAACCGTAGAGGAAACCATCCAGCGTGCTAAAAGCTTCTTTGAGACGAAAACACGCGATGACATTCTCTGGGTTGGACCAGTACAAGGAGGAAGACACCTTGACCTCGTGACAAAGTCAGCCATAGAAATGGGCAAACTACCCTTTCAGGTGCACGCGCTTGGAAGCCCAACCGAAGTCATGGAGAACTATCGTTTCGACGTTCTGGTTGAAATGATATTAACCGCTAAAATGAATTTGCCGGTTGAAAGACCTCTTCACCTTTTCGGCGCCGGACACCCAATGCTATTCTCTCTTACTGTAGCTTTAGGTTGCGACCTCTTCGACTCCGCTGCTTACGCGCTGTATGCCCGAGAAAACCGATACATGACCGAAAACGGCACCTGGCTGCTCAGCGAACTCAAGTATTTTCCATGCCAATGCCCAAGATGCGCAAATGAGATTCCGCAAAAAATTTTGGAGAAAACATTAAAAGAACGTGAGACTTTTCTGGCTGAACACAACCTCTACGTTTGTCAAGCTGAGCTAAGGCGCATAAAGCAGGCTATACGAGACGGCAGACTCTGGGAGCATGTGGAAATGAGAGCTCACGCTCATCCTGCTTTACTTACCGCTTTGAAAAAGCTGCAGAACCATCGCGTTTTTATCGAAAAAAACAGTCCAGCTGTGAAAAGAAGTGGTTTGTTCTTTTTTAGTTCGGTTGGGTTGGCCCGTCCTGAAGTTAGCCTCTATAGGAGAAGACTAATAGAACGTTACCATCCGCCTGAAAACGCACGTGTTCTTCTTCTTGTGCCTCAAACTCGCAGGAAGCCTTTCCATAAAGCGCACGAATTCAAGAATGTCGGGATGGTTTTCAAACGTTTGAGCGATGTAATCTTGAGAAGTGTTCATATTTGTTTCTACGCTGCTCCGTTCGGTGTGATTCCGTTAGAGCTTGATGAAGTTTATCCGCTTTCGCAGCATGAGACCGCGATTCCGCCTGATAAAGAAACAATAGATTATGTTGCAGGTCAGGTTGCAGAATACATCAGACATGTGCATTATGAAACAGTTGTGTTGCTTCATAACCCTCAACATTGGGGAGAGATCATCAAGATGCGATGCGCCAACGCTTGCCAAAAAAACGGCATAGCCTTTAAAGTAGTAGACGTCAGTGAAGGAAGCAAAATCATTTTAACTCGATTGGAGATGATTTTGCGAGAACACCTGAGCGAATAACCTTGATCAGAGCTGACTTGCACATTCACACCATTTATTCATATGATTCAACGGTAACGCCCAAAACTCTAGTGGAGAAACTTGTCGCGCACAATTTCATCAAAGTCGCGGCAATTACTGACCATAACTCAGTGAAAGGCATACGTGAAACACAAAAGCTTGCTGCTGCTTATCCTGACATATTGATTATTCCAGGCGTGGAAATCAGCACAGCTGAAGGAGATCTGTTGGTTTTGGGCACCGGGGAAGCGCCACCCAAACCTTGGACCATCGAAGGCGTTGTCGCCTTCGCTCGAGAGAATAACTGCGCTTCTGTAGTTGCACATCCTTACCGCGAGTACGGCATGGGTGACTTAGCTTTGAACTACAACTTTGACGCTATTGAAGTTCTCAATGGGGAATCCTCGCAAAACGTAAATAAGCTAGCTTATAATCTCGCCAAATTAATGGGATTGCCCGGCGTAGCTGGCAGTGACGCACATAAACCCTCAGAGCTATTTGGTGCTTATACTGAGGTTCAAGCCGACTTGGACGTTGATGAAATTCTTAAAGCCCTTAAGAAAGGATTAGTTGCCGTGCATTCAGACGCAAGGTCAATACATTTTTAAAAGAGCGTGTTAGTTTCATGGGTACTCTTTAGATATCAAAGAATAAGGATTGGTATTGATTGCAGATTGGATTTCTGGGGGGAGCCCGTGAAGTCGGCAGGATAGGAATAGCGGTCAAGTCCAAAAAAACTCAAGTTTTGTTAGACTACGGAGTGATGATTGGTCGTGAACCAGGTTTTCCTATGCATGTGCCTCCGAAAGAGGTAGACGCTTTAATTTTAAGCCATAGTCATCTTGATCATTCAGGTGCCCTTCCCATTTTTTACATTCATGGCAAAATACCGCTTTACACAAATAAACTGAATTTGGACTTAACACAACTTTTAATCAAAGATTTCATTCACCTTTCTAGTTACTATTTGCCTTTTGAATACATAGAACTAACAACTATGATGCAAAGCAGCAAACATTTGGATTTTGGAATTATTGAAAAAGTGGGTGATATGCGCTTGAAACTTGTAAACGCAGGACACACGCCTGGAAGCACTCAAGTTCTGCTTGAAACTAAAGGCAAGAAACTGCTTTACACAAGCGACTTCAACACCACAGATAGTCAACTTCTCGCAGGCGCATCCATGAACTACGGAGATTTGGACGCCATAATCATTGAAAGCACTTACGCAAATGAGGACCACACAGACCGTTTAGAACTTGAAAAACGCTTTGTGGATTCCATTAAAGAAGTGGTGGAGAGAGGCGGAACCGTTTTGGTGCCTGCTTTCGGAGTTGGAAGGTCACAGGAAATGGCTTGCATTCTCGCTGCGCACCATTTTGAGTATCCAGTTATTCTGGATGGTATGGCCCGCGAAGCTAGCCGAATAATCATGAACCATAAAGAGTTTTTGAGAGACCCGAGGTTATTCATGAACGCTATGCGTTCGATTGAGTGGATTGAAGGCTGGAGAGACCGACGAAAAGCTATCAAGGATCCTAGTGTGATTATTTCTACGGCAGGAATGCTTAAGGGCGGTCCAGCTGCTTTCTACGTGTCCAAGCTTGGGAAAAAAGCAAGCAACGCGATTTTCTTAGTGAGCTACCAGATCCCAGGGACACCTGGAAAAGAGCTCTTGGAAAAAGGCGTCTGCACGATTGACGGTAAAGTTAGCAAAGTTAAAGCGCGCTATGAGCATTTCGATTTCTCCTCGCACTGTGGAGCAAGTCAACTAAAAGAGGCTCTGCAAAAGCTCGGTGGAAAGCCAAAAGTTTTTGTTGTTCATGGTGATGAGGGAAACTGCGAGCTTTTCGCAAACTGGGCCAAATCCGAGCTTGGTTTAGATGCTGTTGCGCCGAAGACTGGAGAAAACTTCGAGGTATAGAGTGCAACTATGAAAATTGGCGTTTTGCCCATCGGAGAGATAGAGGAAGCCGTGTTGTTGGAAATACAGGAAGGCATAATGCGCGTTTTCCCAGACACAACGTGCAAGGTGGTTGACGAACGAAGGTCTCTCAGAGAAACAACATTCGACAAAAAGCGCCAGCAGTATCGGTCGCGACCAATTCTGAGCGAAGTTCAAGGCTACGCCCAGAAAACTCCAGATTTGAATCGCATTTTAGGTGTTGTAAACGCAGACATTTTTGTTCCTGAATTGAATTTCGTGTTTGGAGAGGCTATGTGTCCAGGGAAAGCTGCTTTGATATCTCTTTGGCGGCTTAAACCTGAATTTTATGGTGATGCACCTGAAGTGAGACTTTTTCATTTGAGAGCAGTTAAAGAGGCGTTGCATGAGCTTGGGCACACTTTTGGTTTGAAGCATTGTTGGCGTTCTTCATGCGTTATGCGCTTTTCTAATGGCGTTTTTGATACAGATGTGAAACAAAGCCTATTCTGCGATAAGTGTTACTTGCACCTTGAAACAAGCATCAAAAGGCTAAACTAAAGACTTAAGCTGAAAAATTTTACGCAAGTAGCGTTTTTGGTTCTGGTGGTTGCTGTTTGGGCTCGGCTACGATTATCTTCTTCTGACGCAGTCAGTGAGTTTTGTGTATGTTGCGCCTTCAGAGAACACCGCTTCAGGTCCCTTCGAGAACGCCTTCTACTTCGTTCTCATCGCCGACCTAAACGGTACGGTGCTAAATATTCTTCTTAACTGGAAAAGCCATAAAATGATGACTACTCTCATAGCCTTGAATTTGACAGCTGCTTCTTTGTTTTTATCTTTGGTTTACTTGGATGCCGGATTTGCCTATTCGCCAAACTTTCACTAACATGATCTAATAATAAATGCATTAACATATACACATTTTTCAGCAAACGGTGTGTCGCAATTATGAGTAGCTAAGCTATAGTTTTTCCAAACCACTTCTTGAAAACATCGTGAATTCTCTGCGGACCTTCCACTATAAATATGCCATCCATAAGCGCTATCTTCTTTACCTGTCTTACTTCTTCTTTTCTGATTCTCAGCTTCATTTCTCTACTGTTTGGAAGCTTAGTGTACACAATTCCCTCCTTGTAGTCCGTGGGTGCAATGTAAACGGGCGCAAAGGCTTTTAGGCTCATTATCGTTGCGTTCGTTAGCATAGTGTCACCTATACCGTTTGCTATTTTCGCAACCGTGTTTGACGTGGAGGGAGCTATAAGCAGGAACTCGTACTTGCGCATTTGCATCCACGCAGCTAGAAAAGGCGCGTTTGAGTTAAGCTCAACTCTAACTTTGCTGAAGTTTTGTTTCAGTTCTTCTTCAAGCTTGTAATATTTCAGCACGAGATCTGCTGCTTTGGAAAGAAAAACCTGTATCTCCACAATATCCGCGTACTCTTTCTGGATTTCTTTCATGACTTCTATAAACTCAGAGATTTTGTCGCCAGCCCCTGTGATTCCCCACGCCACTTTCCTTTTTCTAACTTTACCTTGTTCCGCAACCATATTCTATTTCCCCATTAATTACTGTTCATACTTGTTTAGGAACGCAGCAAACTTTTTCATCGTTTTCCTTAGACTTCGGAATCCTTCCTCGTCCTGTTTTGCTCCTTCAACAGTGTCTTTAGTCCAGAAGGTAGCGCCAAGGTTTGCACCGAAGAACCCACCGCTGACGGGCACCATGCCGTTAAGGATGTAGAAAGTGTAAATCTGTTGCAAGGCGGCTTCCTGCCCGCCTATGCGGTCTCCGCCTAGTGCAATTCCCGTTCCAACCTTATATTTGAAGAAATTACGGTCGCCAGCGACTGCAGCGCGGCATCTATCCATAACAGTTTTTGTTTGGGCGCTTACTCCACCGTTATAGACTGGCGTGGCAAAGATTATTCCATTAGCCTCCTTTAGCAGGGCATAAACCTCCTGCATGTCATCTTTGAACACACAATCCTTATGTTCCAAACAGTAGTCGCAGTGAGTGCAAAAATTGATGTTTTTTCCTCTGACTGTGAAAAACCGGGTCTCGAACCCCTGATCCATCATAATTCATCAAAAACCCAATACGTGTTTGTACACATTAAACTTTCTCAAGTCAATGACCCAGACTGTGTTTTTGTGCCACTGAGTTTTATAGTCGAACAAAATTTGGACCTGTGCGTCATTCATTAATATAGAGAGACTACTGTCTTTTCATTCGATAGATTTCACGCTTCTAATAAAATGAAAGCTTTTTTCAGTAAAAACAAAGAAAAGTTTGGAGTTTATTCTGCTTCGAAGAATTCTTCAGGTTTCGGCGGGGTCGGTGACAATCCTCTGCGCTCTCTTATCTGCTTTATGGTTTCCGCTTGCATCTGCTCAGGAACTGGTGCCCAACGACTGAACTGTGTAGCCCAAAAGGCTCTGCCTTGGGTTGAAGAGCGAAGTTCGTCTGCTATTCCGAAGCTTTCTGAAACGGGCATCTCGGCTTTGACAATCACCATTTCTTCTTCGTTGGTCATATCTAAGATTTTGCCGCGACGTTTTTGCACCAAACCTATAACTGGACTGACGAAGTTGCTTGGAACCTTGCATTCAAAGCTTATCAGCGGCTCTAAGAGCTTCGGGTCACTCAGCAAGAAAGCGCACCAAATTGGACGCCAAGTCATGGGCAAAATCTGTGCTGGTCCCCTGTGCACGGGGTCTTCGTGGACCGTGACATCTTCCAAGTTAACCTTTAAACCGTAAGCAGGCTCCTTAGCTAAAATTGACGTGTGCACTGCTTCGCGAAAGCCTGATTTCACGTGGTCCAAAACTTCTTCTACGTACTGTCTGCCCTTAATCCTGTTGACCAGTAGGTTGTTTTCTTCTATGGCTATGAGGCTTCGCGCGTCATCCGTGGGCCATCCCAACGCTTTCAGGATTTTCTGCCTTTCTTCGCGAGTCTGCATCTCTGATATTTTCTCTTCTTTAATTGCCTCAATTACCTCCTCGGGCAATTTTTCCAAGGTTATCCAGAGTTTGCTGTGCTTGTTTGGGCTTTTTCCCATTACTGGCGAACCAAGATAATCGTGACCGATGGTTTCACGGTAAATCACTATGGGCTTGCTGAGCTTCGCTTTTAGTCCTGCCTCCTGCATTCTATATGCCGTGATCTCAAGGTGTAGTTCACCCATACCGCTTAAGAGAAATTCTCCACTTTCTTTGTTCATCTTAAAATGCAGGTTAGGGTCTTCGGTTGTTAGCTTGTGCATTACTTTGTCGAAAAGAGGAAGGTCCTTAACGTCTTCTGGCTCCACTGCAACCGTAACCACTGGATCTGAAACATACTTTAAGCCTTCAAATGGGTGTGTTTCTACACCTTCTTCTGCAACGGTTTCACCCACATGGAGTGATGGCAACCCTGAAATGGCAGCGATGTTTCCAGCGGGAACTTGATCTACAATGACTCTGTCGGTCGCCATGCTCATATAAACCTGCTGTATAGTGCCTTTTTGGTGGCTGTTCACAAGCTGCACGGTTTTACCTTTCTTGACCGAACCGCTGAAGACGCGACCGATGGCCACGGTGCCGCTGTGCGGATCAACTTCAATCGTTGAAATACACATTAACAATGGGCCATTCGGGTCCACTTTTGCCATAGCCTTTCCGGTTTCGCTTTCTGTGTCACCTGGCCAGATTTGGCTTTGCCTATAAGGTTGGGCCTGCAAGGGATTGGGGAGAAGTATGCAGAACATGTCCAAGATTGGTTCAGGCAAGGGCGCCTTTTTGCTCAGTTCGTCAACCTTTTTACCCACTTCTTCTGGCGCACCCGTGTAAGCGTCAATGATGTCAGCAAAAGAAAGTCCTTTCGCCTTCATATGTGGCAAGTTAAGCCCCCACTTGTGAAGAGCTGAACCGAAAGCTACCCGCCCATCTTCAACTTTAACTTGCCAGTCTTTCTTGTGTTCTTTCGGCGCGTATTTTTCTATGAGCGTGTTTATTCTCACGATGATTTTCGCAAACTTGCGCTGCACTTCTTCTGGGGTTAGTTTTATTTCTTTTATAAGCCTGTCAACTTTGTTGATGAATAAGATTGGTTTCACGCGTTCACGAAGCGCTTGCATCAGCACAGTTTCCGTCTGCGTCATGGGTCCCTCAACTGCGTCGACAACAACCAAGGCACCATCAACCGCTCTAAGACTTCTGGTAACTGCTCCACTGAAGTCTATATGTCCTGGAGTGTCGATAAGGTTAATCAAGTAGTCCTGATCCTTGTAGGCGTGAGCTAAACTAACGTTTGACGCAAACACGGTCATCTGCCGTTTTTGCTCAAGGTCCCACGAGTCAAGAAAAAGTTTTTGCCCTGCCGTTTGTGTGCTGATTATGCCAGCCGCGGCTAAAAGGCTGTCTGAAAGAGTGGTTTTTCCGTGATCCACGTGGGCGATTATGCTTGTGTTCCTAATGATTTCTGGATTGTTCATCAGCTTGACGATTTCTTCTGTTTGTTTATAGCGTGCCATAACTAAACATTCTCCAATCTACAAAAATAAAATCCTAATCTGTTGAGCTTCAGCATAGAGTTCTTTTTTAACGAATCGAAGCATTTCTACTCTCTCTTGAAGAGATAAGCTACAGGGAAATAAAAAGTGTCGCCTATTAACTTTATGGCAAGTGTTTTTGGAATATTTGATGGAAACGCAGATCATTTCGGATCAAAACAGCATTTCGTATCCGACTAGTTTAAATTTGACCTTTAATACTTTAGCAAAAAACGTTCCAGCCACAACACATCAGTTAATAGAGAAACCACAAAATTTTGGCAGGGATTTCTTGGAAAAAGCTGCTTCCATGCGTCTCAAAGAGGTCTTCGACGCTTTAGATGCGTCACCTAAAGGACTAACCACTGTAGAGGCTGAAACTCGCCTCAATAAGTACGGTTTTAACATGCTGATTGAAAAGAAAAACCAACGATTCTCATACAAACTTCTATCTCTCTTCAAAGACCTATTTGGTGTATTGCTGCTTTTCGCAAGCACACTTTCAGCTATTAGCGGATTATGGCAGCTCAGCCTAATCATCCTCGGAGTTGTACTGCTTAACATTTTTGTCAGCCTTTTTCAAGAATCACGCGCTGAAAAAGCAATGCAAACCCTGAAGAATTGGATGCCTGAGTACGCCAAAGTCGTCCGCGATGGAGAACTTCAGAAAGTGCTAGTTAGAAAAATAGTTCCTGGTGACATCATAGTTTTGGAGGCAGGTGACCGCGTTCCAGCAGATGCACGTTTGATAACAGCTTTCGATTTATGGACAAACAACGTTCCGTTGACTGGAGAGTCAGAGCCACAACCTAGAAACGCAAAGCCCTCGAAAGCGATTGACAAGGCATACTTGGATTCGCCTAACCTCGTTTTTATGAGCACCAGTGTAGCAAAAGGCAGAGGAAAAGCAGTTGTTCTAGCCACAGGCATGAAAACGCAGTTCGGGAAGATAGCCGACCTTACCCAGACAATTAATGAAGAATCAAGTCCCCTTCAAAGGGAAATCGGCAACATGGCAAAGTACGATTTCATCATAGCTGTTGTTGTGGGAAGCGTTTTCTTCTTGACAAGTCTGATTTGGCTCAACTTAGATTTTTACAGCAGCATTCTTTTCATGATCGGCGTCATGGTAGCCTGTGTTCCAGAAGGACTGCAAGTCACGGTTTCAAGCGCTTTAGCCATAAACGTTCTAAAAATGGTGAAGCAGAACGTTCTCGTCAAACGGTTGTCCGCAGTACAAACTTTAGGCAGTGTAACCATAATATGCACCGACAAAACGGGAACAATAACCAAAGGCGAGATGACTGTTAAGAAATTATGGGTTAAGAACCGCGTGATTGAAGTTTCAGGCATAGGGTACGCCCCTGAAGGCGACTTCACTCTACACGGCGACACGTTGAAAAAACAGGAAGCAGTCGCTGTTGAAAAACTTCTTGAAATCGCAGCTCTCTGCAATGGCGCTAAAATTGAGCCGCCTTCGGACAGGAACGTTGCTTGGAGCGTGATTGGAGACCCAACTGATGGAGCATTAATCGTTGCTGCCCTCAAATATGGGATTAACGTTCAGAATCGTCTTGTTGAAAAACCCATAGTCCACATTAAGCCTTTCGATTTTTCAAGGAAAAGAATGACTACGTTTCACAAGCTTAACGGCGACGTGCTTATATACACAAAAGGCGCGCCCAGAAACATACTATCTATCTGCAATAAAATCCTCGTAAACGACAAGATTGAAGCGTTCACGCGTAAGTCTTTACGATCTGCAGAAGCGAAAATCCGAGCATTCGCCAACGAGGGTCTCCGAGTAATTGCTGTTGCGTTCAAGAAACTGCCTAAAAACGATTATTCAAAAGACGAAGTTGAAAAGGACTTGGTCTTCGTGGGCTTAGCCGCCATGCGTGATCCTCCAAGGCCTGAGGTTAAAGAAGCAGTAGCGAAAGCCAAACAGGCGGGAATAAAAACGATGATAATCACTGGCGATTACGGTCCAACAGCGCAGGTTGTAGCCCTTGAAGTCGGCATAGTCACCGCCGAAAGCTGCATCATTCGTGGAGTAGACCTAGATAAGTTGGATGATGCAGCGATTATGGATGCCGTGGAAAGGGGCAACGTGATTTTTGCTCGGGTTTCTCCAGAACAGAAACTTCGCATTGTTAAAGTTTTAAAAGAAAGCGGCGAAATCGTGGCAGTTACTGGAGATGGTGCTAATGATGCTCCGTCGTTGAAGGAAGCGGATATCGGCGTTGCGATGGGTGCTTCTGGAACCGATGTTGCACGTGAAGCTGCAGACATCATTTTGTTAGATGACAGTTTTGGCTCAATAGTTAAAGCTGTCGAATCTGGTCGAGCGATTTATGAAAACATAAGAAAGTTTATCGTTTACGTTTTCTCGCACAACTGGGCTGAGTTGATTCCCTACATGCTTTACGCTTTATTAGGAATCCCCTTGCCTTTGCTTGTAGTTCAAGTCTTAGCAATAGACCTTGCGATTGACGTAGTTCCCTCGCTTGCTCTTAGCCGTGAACCACCAGAATCAGGAATAATGAAAGAACCACCTAGAAGCCTCAGTGAGAGACTTTTCACAACCAAAGTTTTCTTTCGTTCCTTTTACATCGGCGCTATTATAGCTGTCGGAGCCATGTTTGGCTGCTTAAGCGCGTGGATGGCTGGTGGCTGGCAACTTGGAGCAGCTTTGCCATCGAACAGTTCAGTTTACATTAAGGGTGTCACAATGACTTTTGCTGGTATAGTTGTAGCTCAAATGGGCAACACCATCGCTTGCAGAACCAACAAAGTATCCGTCTTAAAATCTAATCTCTTAGCAAACAAATGGATAATCTTGGGTATCATGGTCCAACTTTCTATTTTGTTATTCTTGATTTACGTTCCTTTTATGCAATCGTTCTTCGGCACAACAGAACTGGGCGTATGGGACTGGGCATTTCTGGCTTTACTTGCGTTGATAGTAATTTTTGCCGAGGAAATTCGAAAATTCTTCACAAGAAACTTTTCTAAAAGCCCTGAAAACTGATAAGCTTTGCCGTAACTCCCTTTCTATTAGCAATATGAATTTGCTCGTCAAATCTGTTGACTAATTATTGCTTGTTTTGTTAAGAAAACATCCAGCCGTTTATTGTTTTGGCTATTGTGCTTCGCAAAAGCAAAGCTGTATTGGCGACGAAAGGTTCTTAAACCATTGAGCATTCTTCTAAACGGCAACAAAAACGCCGTAGGCAACGCCTAGGTTTAAGTATTAGCTCTTCTCCTTTTAGGGAAAAGGGCTATATTAACTAAAAAAGTTAAAATAGTTGGATGAAGAGGTGAAAAGTATGGAAAACATTTACGCCGCGATGCTCCTTCACAAGGCAGGAAAAGAAATTAGCGAGGAAACCGTAACAAGTGTTTTGAAAGCGGCAGGAATAGCAGTTGATGCAGTACAAGTTAAAGCTCTTGTAGCTTCTTTAAGCGAAGTTGATATTGATGAAGCGATTAAAGCTGCGCCAACAATGATGGCTGCAGCACCTACACCAGCAGCTGTGCCAGCAACAGAGGAAAAACCAAAAGAAGGCCAAAAGAAGAAAGCGGAAGACGAAAAAGCCAAAGAAGACGCAGCGCTCGAAGGCTTAGGCGCCCTGTTCGGGTAAAACAATATTCCTATTTTTTAATCTATCTGCCTATCAAGATGTTTCTGTTTTCTATCACTCAACATTTTCCAAGCCACTACAAGCAACCATCCAGGAATGATCATTAACGTTCCTGGAAAACCAAGTAATTCTCGGCCTATTATCGGTTCGAGTGCACTTACAATTTCAGGTATGAAAGCCAACCAAATTCCAAAAGATATGCTCATGGCTATTATTGACAAAAGTGTTGTTTTCCTGTCAAACTTTTTGAAGGTCTGAAGTGCGAGAATTCCTGCAAAAAAGAAGTCACCCAATCCAAGCCCTCTAAAAAGAACAGCGCCTTCCAATGAAAAGACAAGAGGCACATTCGGCAAATAAACCAGAACTGGAAGCCCCAACTTAGTAAACTGTTGTGCAGCCTCTCCCATACTCCCAGTACCTATAACAAGAATTATGTCTACTATAGTAAGTAGCACTGCAAAAACAAACGCTGTTTTCCACGTAAACATAGATCCAAGATAGAGGATTATTAATATTGCAAAGGTCAATGCAAAAACATCCCACAGAATTGGGTACCAAACAGTAGCTCCGTTATAAAACACGTTGTAAAAGACAAAAAGCAATACGAACAAAGCTGGTGGCTGGACCGCGATATACCATCTCTCTTTAGCATCCGGCTTTTTCGCCTCAAACAATATTGAAGAAAGGGCAAAAATAGCCAAACCATAGAACGCCAAAGCTCTATAAAATGCCAATCCATCAGCAAAAGGCTCCAGTAGACCAATAGTTCCAGCAAGTAAACTGGTAATAGCGAACCCAAAAGAAAACAGCTGCGACGTCCTTGTTTTTATATCTGAAAAAAGATAAGAAAACATAAAGAGCAACATTGAATACGAAAACATAAACACCAACAGTATGATATTTTGGAAAATTTGTCCTGGATCCAGTATGGAAACGTAGCCGATAACAGAAACCGCAACAACTATCATAACCACAAGTAGGACAATGTCGCGTGTGCGAAGTTCCCTTTCTTCAAAAGTTGTTTTCAACTTTCGTTCGGTTCGCTCGTTTAAAAGCAAAGCAGCCACCGAAACGGCGAATAACGCAAGTGGCATCGCAATGTCAAGGGCAGCCATGAACAGCACATCGTTAAACAAACATTTATTTCTTTGTCCTAAATCTCCTTTAATTTCCAATACTAGACAAAGCATTATCGCGGAATTGCGCGTTGAAAATGGCTAATGACGCAAGAATAGCTTCTTCGGTCCTAACTGTATCTGTTCCCTGTTCAGGAACGGTATTTACCACAAAATCAACAAGATCATCGAGGTTTGCACCCTCATCTTTGACAATTTCAAGCAGTCCTCTTGTTGGCGCACCAAATGCCACGAGCGTATAGCGTGCTTTTTTCCATTTCTCACCCATTTTTCCAGCAACTTCCGAAAATCTCAATCCAAACTTGGAAGTGGCTATGGTCAAATCAAATTTCCCGCTTTCTACAAGTTTTCCAAAAGAATGGTTTTCGACCACGACTTTGTATCCCCAATAAGACGAAATTTCGCTTCTGCTTGCTGCTTGAACCTCAACGCGTTTACCCGCCTTAATTATCTGTAGCGTTAAACGCTTGCCCAAAGCCCAACTATTTTCTCGCATTAGCGCTGGATTTTCAACGCCGATGTCCACAAGCACACCCTCTTTAGCTTTGGATAGAGTCACGCCTTCACGGTACTCCCCGGCTTTCAATTTTTCTATTTTCCTGTTCAGCGGATGATGCGGAGTTCGTAGCGGTGGCAAAATACCCGCAAACTGCAACCGTGGGTCCAGCTTGAAAAGGCGCTTCCGAAGATATTGAGGTGTTTCCAAATAAGCCAACAACAATGCAATCAAATCCGCTTCTCTTTTTTGCTTGCCATTTTTTACCCTGTCAGGATAAACAATGATTTCATCCACTCCGAAGATGGCAGAGGCTCTTCCGATAATGCCTATTTTCGAGGTTTTCTCGCGCAAGTGCGGCGTGTCCGAAATAACCGATGCAGGAACAGCTATTGTCAGTTTCTTTCTTTCCATCATGCCATACCTCTTCCGAGAAAAATCTTTGTGGGTTACGTTCAGCTTAAAAGTTGCGAACCGAATATAAAAGTACATATTGTGGTGAGTGAAATGGCAGAATCAGTCATGGATGATATGGTGAAGATAAAGGAGACAGACAAGAGTGGCATGCTTTCGTTCTGCATGGACATGGCTAAACATTATGGAAAGGCTTTGGATGCATCTGAACAAGTTTCTCTGGATTTTTCTATGCCAAAAAACGTGGTTATTACTGGAATGGGCGGCTCAGCCATTGGAGGTGAGTTGTTTAAGGATTTAGCGCGTGATGGTGCGCGGGTGCCTGTTGAGGTTAATCGAGCCTATTCGTTGCCGGCTTACGTGGATGGGGGGAGTCTCGTGTTTGTTATGAGTTATTCGGGGGAAACTGAAGAGACTCTCAGTTCTTTTCTTGATGCTGCGAAGAGGAAGTGTATGGTTTTTTGTGTGAGTTCTGGGGGGAGTTTGTTAGATTTTTCTGAGCGATTGGGTATTCCGTTTTTACGGGTTCCTGCTGGATTTCCGCCTCGTGCAGCTCTTCCTTATTTGTTTACGCCAATAGTTGTGCTGTTGGAGCAGTTAGGGGTTATTTCTGGTGTTTCAGGGGGTTTTTCTGAGGCCATGTCGGTGTTGGGGCGAATTAGCGAAGAGAATGCGCCTGAGAAAGCTGCGACGGACAATTTTGCGAAGAGTTTGGCTGTTGGAATTAATGGGTCTGTTCCGGTGGTTTATGGGTTTGGCGTTTTTCGGGGTGTGGCGCAACGGTTTAAGACGCAATTTAATGAAAATAGCAAGATTCCTTCGAAGTGGGAATTTTTTTCGGAGATTGATCATAATGAGATTGTGGGTTGGGAGCGAGCAGGAAGGCTAGCGAAATGTTTTTCAGCGGTTTTTATTAGGGACAAAAATGAGCCGGTGGAAATTCGAAATAGAATCGAAATAACGAAGGAGCTCATGCCACAGGAGTCAAAGTTGTTTGAAGTGTGGAGTCAAGGTGCGAGTGTGCTTGCACGGATCCTGTCTGCGTTGTGTGTGGGCGATTTCACGAGTGTTTATTTGGCGCTTTTAAGGGGTGTGGATCCAACTCCTGTAGAGACCATAGATGTATTAAAGGCGCGTATGAAGCAAAGTAAAACGAAGGATAAGGTTATTCGTGAGTTGGAGCGTTTAGCTGGTTCACGTTGAAGTGTTTTCTTTGATGAATTTGTTGAAGGTTTCTTCTGCTGTTTCTAGCGGGAGCATTTGCGGGGGACGTTTGAAGGCGTAGGCGCTGATGGGTATTATTGCACCTGATTTTTTGTTTTTTAAAGCTATTTTTGTGGCGCGGATTACGTCGAAAAGCACTGAGCCTGCGTTTGGAGCATCTACGGTGCTGAATTTAAGGTCTATGCGCATGGGGGCGTTGCAAAAGTAGATACCGCTAATCCAGAAGTAGCTGTCACGATTATTTTGGAGGAAATCTACATAGTCGGTTGAGCCTGCTACTATTTCGGTCTTATAGGGGAGTGAGCTGGCTACGGATTGGGTTTTAATGTTTCGTTTGGTTTCGCGTGTGCGATCCAGAGTGTCCAGAGATTCGGTTCCTCCACCAACGTCTAGCTGGTAGGTTTCGGTAATTCTTACGCCACTGTTTGAAAGGAGTTTGAGCAGGGTCTTGTGGAGTGCAGTGGAGCCAACTTGGTCGACAAGGTCGTCACCTGCGAGTGGTAACTGTGCTTTTTCGAATCGTTTTGCCCATGCTGCGTCGCTTGCTATGTAGGTTGGTGTGGCGTTTATAAAGGCACAGTTTGCAGCTATGGCTTGTTCTGCGTAATACTGTGAGGCTTGTGTTGCTCCACTTGGTAGGAGATTCAGGAGAATTTCTGCATTTGCTTGGCGTAGTACTTGCGCCACATTTATATCAAGCTGGCTACTGGGTTGGATAATGTTTCTAGCGCTTTTGCCTATCCCGTCCAGTAGTGGTCCTTTTTGGACTGTAACGCCGGTTAATTTGATGTCGATGATTTTTGGAGCATTATTGGGCGGTGCAAATATTGCTTCAGAGAGGTCTTTTCCAACTTTGCGTTTGTCGATGTCAAATGCGGCTACGATTTGCATGTCACTGGGTGTGAAACCACCCAGTTGTGGATTACGGAGTCCTACAGGATTTTCTGTGAACATGCTATAATAGGTAAGTCCCTGTGTGAAGGCTAAAGCGCAGTTTCCCACGCCTACCAATGCATGGTCCTTATAAAAACCATCGCTGAGATTTGACTGGAACCTTGGTGAACTATTATCGTCGGAATAATGTGCACTTCCTGATATATAGAAAATGCCGAGTTCCACGGAATATATCCTCTACATCTTTTCGCGGCCGCTTTTATGTTTATAAAATAAAGCAACTAGCACTTTCATTAATGATAACTTATTTATTTAATCAGCGAACAAAGGAAATGTCGTGGTTTAAAATGTCAATTAAGTTCAAAGACGTTCGCTGGAAAAAAGTCATTTGTGAAAAAATGACCGTGGGCGAAGTTAAAGAAATTATAATTGACTCCTCAAACTGGAAAATCACCCATCTTATGGTCGAACTAAGCAAAGACGCCGCTGAACTCGCTTTAGGAATTAAAAAAGGTGGAATACGCAACCTACTAGCAACCTCCGCCATAGGAAAAATTAACAAAAACATAAAACTCAAAGTGAAAAAAGGACAACTTCACATATACCTGAAAGCTCCAAAAATCCAATAGCATAAACCTATCAAACTCTGCCAATATACCCAGCTCCCATATTTTTATCAAAGCTCTCCCATTGCTAATTCCGAAATACCACATTATCAAATGTCAGTTAAGAACACCACAACTGATGATTTCAACTCATTAATTATCTTTCAGCTGAAAATAAGATAAAAAGAGAGTGATTTCATAAGCAACCAAACTTTAAAATATGAAATTTTCCTGCCGTGAAAGCGAATATGGAAAAAGAATCAAAGAGCGTTAGCGATCTCGCAAAAGCATTTTACGCTATTCCAATCACCATTTTTCATTTTTGGATTCCTAATCCACTTGGGTCCCTTCAATAAACCCGATTTCCTTCTGAACATGATCGCTGTCGATGCCAACTTTTTCTTTCTCCAAATCCAACCCCCCTCTCCCAAGCAGCCTTGTACCAAAAAATAATAGTTCCCAAACGGATAAGCAAATTCTGACAAATATTAACCCCGTAATTGATTATCGCAAGTCCTGGCTGCAGTACGCTCTAAATGCGAACAAATACAACAAAGACTATCATTGCTAAATAACAACCATTCTTGAAGAAAAAGTCATAAGAAGGCTTAATTTTCAAAACTCCCGTACCAATTGGCGCAATAGCATGGCAACCTTTTAATCTCAACTCGGCACTTACCTAAAAGTTGGTAGAATTGAACAATCAAACTAAATGCGACAAATTCACAGCCATCAACGAGATAGCCCGCCGCAGAGGCTTCTTCTGGCAGTCATTCGAAATCTACGGAGGCGTTGGAGGCTTCGTAACCTATGGACCCCTTGGCGCAAGACTCAAACAGAACATCGAACGCAAACTCCGAGACCTCTTTGTGACCAAACTTGGAATTCTCGAAATCGAATCCTCAGTTATTGCACCTGGAAAAGTCTTCGAATCCTCAGGACACGTTAGCCACTTCAAAGAACCCATGGTTGAATGCAAAGAATGTAAAAAACGCTTCCGCGCAGATCACCTGCTTGAAGAATATGCGAAAAAAAGTTGTGTAGAAACCGAAAAAATGACCCTAAACGAAATCCAACAAGCACTAGAAAAACTAGGCGTTTCATGTCCCGAATGTGGCGGAGGCTTCAAATCCCCCCAACAGTTCCTAGCTATGTTTGAAACCACAATAGGACCATACTCTGGAGCTACTGGATACGGCAGACCCGAAGCCGCTCAAGGAATATTCGTCGAATTCAACCGCCTCTACACCGCGGCGCGGGAAAAGCTTCCCTTTGGTGTCATCCAAATAGGACACGCCCTAAGAAACGAAATTTCTCCTAGGCAAGGGCTTATCCGCTTGCGCGAATTCACTATCGCCGATCTAGAGTTTTTCTTTGATCCTGAAGAGCCGAATTGTAGTCTCCTCAAAGACGTAGAAAGCGAAACCTTGCGGCTGTACCTTGCGCCAGAACGGCTGAAGTGCTCAGAAAAAACCATCGAAGTCACCGTTAAAGACGCAATTGCGCAGAAACTGATACAATCTGAATGGCAAGCGTTCTTCATGACCATGGCGAAAAAATTACTAGCGGAAATAGGAGTTCCCCCGCAAAATCAGCGATTCATAGAAAAAACTCAGTGGGAAAAAGCCCATTATGCAAGCCAAAGCTTTGACCAAGAAGTATACGTGGACCGTTGGGGCTGGATTGAAGTATCAGGGCACGCCCATCGGACCGACTTTGACTTGAGCAGCCATATGAAAGCTAGCGGCGTAGACCTTCGCGTCTACAAGGAATACGCTAGGCCCTTGGAGGAGGAAAAACTTATCGTGAAACCCATTATGGCTAAGCTTGGTCCTGCGTTTAAAA
>SMTZ1_10000207_pt1 | contig 50744 bp, 55 predicted proteins | sample DeeMarSWOR136_30_FD_25667 | JGI IMG/M metagenome (IMG submission 25667) | reverse complement strand
GCCCAGGTACAAATCTCAGCCGCCCAATGATAATCGAATCCTCCTGACTTTGTATATCACCGGGTCGGATAGTCTTGCTCGATGAGCAAGCACAGAAAAAAGCCGTCAGGCTTACCGCAATGGCAATCCATTGAAATAAAGTCCTATTAGGCTTGCGGGACATAGCACAACCCTCCTTCAAGCAATTCTCAGGACCTTCGCCCCCCGGATCTGGCCCATTTTCAGCTCCACCAGGGCCTTATTTGCCTCCTCCAGTGCAAATTCCTCAACTTCTGGAGTGATGGGAATTTTCGCTGCCAGCTCCAGGAACTCGCTGACGTCCCTTCTGGTCACATTGGCAACGCTTTTTATCTCCTTTTCCAGCCAGAGGTGTATGGGATAGTCTAATTTGAGAAGATAATCCTTGTCTACCTCTTCTTTGCGTATGGCGTTGATGACCAATTTTCCACCAGGTTCCAAATTCTTCAGCGCCTCAACAATTGGCTTCCACGCTGGTGTGGTGTCGATGATACTGTCAAGTTTTTGAGGCGATTGCTCTTCGGTATCTCCCGACCAGACGGCCCCGAGCTCTTTCGCAAAGAGCCTTTCCCTCTCGCTTCTGGCGAACACGAAAACCTTGGAGTTGGGATATCGATGCCGAACCATCTTCAGCACCAGATGGGCGGAAGCGCCAAATCCGGTCAGGCCCAGACTCTGGCCATCCGTGAGACCGGTTAATCTGAGAGAGCGATAACCGATGGCGCCGGCACATAAAAGAGGAGCCGCTTGTGAATCGGAGAAGACCTCGGGGATGGGATATGCGAATTCCTCTGAAACGGTCATGTATTGGGCATACCCGCCGTTGACATCCCGGCCAGTCGCCCTGAAATCAGCACATAGATTTTCATTGCCGGCTTGACAAAATTTGCATTTTCCGCAGGCGGAGAAGACCCAGGCAATGCCCACCCTCTGGCCGACTCCGAATTTGCTGGCATTCCTGCCAACCGCCTCAATCCTTCCGACGACTTGATGCCCCAGAACAACAGGCATTCGCGGTGGGGGCGTTCTCCCTTCGATCTCATCCAGTTCGGTGTGACACACTCCACAGGCGATCACCTGTACCAAAATTTCCCTCTCACCAGGGCTGGGATCTGGCAAGTTTTGCAGCTCCAAAGGGGTGTTGTTTTCATCGATTCGAGAGAATCCGTTTAACACCATGGCTTTCATTTGGCACTGAGCTCCTTCTTACACCTTACCCACCGGGGCCAGGTAGATGGTAAACTCATCCCGGCCATCGACATTCAGCAATTGGTCCATCAACTTCTGATGGTATGCGGCGATGGCGCAGGTGCCCGCACCGATGGCCTGGCAGGCAAGATAAAGATTCTGACACACATGACCGGCATCCAGAAGGATGACCTTGTGGGCGGCCATGTCGTATCGCCACTCCATACGATAGGGGATTGCCGTCCAAACAAAGACGACGGGTGCCGTTCCGATGAATGATTGGCCGTAGGTGGCCGTGCCGATCTTGTCGGCCAGGTTCTGTTCGCTGAACTCGAAAAGAAGCTGGTGTTCTATAGGCAGATACCGAAAAATACCAGGATCGAGCCCCGTGACGTTCAAAACGCACAGATAGGTTTCCAAGGCATGACGACAGCCTGCCGAGGGCACCGTCCGGCGAGCAGAGCCAGCAGGCAATGTCTGCTGTATGCCCTGCGTGGCCCACAGGAGAAAAGAAAGCTCTTCCAGCGTCACCGGTTGTGCCTTAAAGCGTCGCTGACTTTTGCGGTTGTCTATGGCGGATCTGAGATCGATGCCGGAGATGTTCTGCCACTCATCCTTGGCGACCAGGTCGATGCGCCGGCCATCTGGCGGGAAGGGTTTTTCGATGGGTGGGGGCGGCAGGCCTTTGCTCTGATCTGTCCGGGAGAAATCGATGGCCAGGCGAACGCTGTCTTTGAGGAAGTAACGATACTGTTCCAGTGAGGAAGCCTCCATGTTCAGCTCCTTTTGGACTGTCTATATACAGATTCTATTTCCGTGGAAGATGAATGGCGAATGTGCAACAGTCATCTCCTTGCAGAACGGATTGGAGCATTTCCACCTTTACCGGCTTTTCCAGTATGCCTTGCCACAGACGCTTGAACCAGCCTGAACCGCAATAGCAGAAGGTGGCAGAGATTTTCTCTCCCTCCAATATGGCCTCTTTGACCAGCGGACAGTGGCAGTAATGGTATCGCTTCACGACCTCGCTCTCGGCTTCTTCATATCCCTTGGGATTAAAGGGGATTTTGGTTGTGTAGATAATATTGCCCTGCCTTCTGGGAGCCGAGTAGAAGGAGTGCTCCCCGACGGAGCGGTCCTGTCCCATGAGCTCTAAAAGCTTATCGATGTCTCCCAATCGTTGGTATTGCGCCCGAAGTTCCTGAATTCGTGCCTCCGGGAATATGTGAGCGCAGCCTGCCATGATCTCCTTTTGCGTCTCCTCGTTCACGGCCGCGGTGAGCCGCTCCATGGCGCCCTTGACCCAGCGTACATTCTCCGCGGGACGAGACAGGGCCGTGAGCTGTTTGCTTCCCGCCATCACCTGACGTCTAATATCCTCTCCGGCCAGGTGATCCAATCCCCGCGCCATCCTGGCTAGCCATCTGGGCAAAAGAAGGTATTCCTGCAGTTCCGTCACGTACTTCTCGGTGTCTTCGCCGTGCTCCAGCCTGCTCTTCAGGTAGACCTCTCGGGGTGGCCCCTCGGCGAGCCCGATGCCTTGCTCCCTGATGCGAGCGTAGAAATTCTCCCAGCTTTTAGACAGGCTGCCTTCCTCCCCCGGCGAGCCATAGGGGCCCGCATGGGCGGTACAGATCATCCAGCCCCCCTCTAAGGTCCTGCTCTTGATCTGCTCTGTCTCCACGGGCTGGGATACGGGGAAGCAAACCTCCATCTGGTAGCCATCTTTCGCATTTCCTCCGTGATAGAGGGTGAGAGGCTTCCCATTTATGTATGATCTCACCTTCTTATAGAGCCTGTCGAGATGCTTGGCGATCTCGTTGTGTTGACCTTGGAAGCGAAGAGAGGCGACGAGCATGTCATTCACTTCTTTTAAATCGAGCTTTACATTTTCCTTTGGCATGATTCTAAACCTTTTACGGGCTTTTCCTGGTCCGGCGAGTTCCCGAAAAATGTCTTTATAAAAATGCGCCGTTTGTGATCAGTGGGCTGGTTCTCTATTCAGCATGTTTGCTCTGCCGCAAGTTTTTCGTTCGTTAAGATCGAGTGGTCTCATGAGGCGCTTCAATACTCAGGTCTTGCAGAAAGTCGACGTTTCATGATGACCACATCAAGTCCGCGATAGTGAGTTCGCTCAATTACAGTCCACCCCAAGCGAGAGTACATGCTCTCCTTGTCCGGGGTGTGCAGATAGAGGTCCTCGACCGAGAGCCGGGTAGCTTCCTCCGCGGCTCGCTGAACAAGGGCGCTGCCGATGCCTCTGTTTCTGTATTCTGGCAGCACATAGACATTGCCTAGCCAATGCATAAAGTGCTTATGTGTCTCCATCTCTTGAATCTTGAGGCTTGCGCTGCCGACAGGTTGTTTGCCGGAAAATGCCACTAAGGTCAAGGGGAGCTTGTTTCTGTTGAGGCGTTGGCGAAGCTGTCCTTCATTCTGTTTGATGGAGCGCTCAGGGACGAGATGGCCCCACTGTTCATAAAACCACAGGGCAAGCGTGGGTATCGTCTCGGGACAGTCTGCTAAGTAGACGATGTGAAATTCGACAGACCTCATTGGCTAAAACGAAGTTAAAGGGAACCAGTATTTTCAACTTGATTTTCCTTGTGTGAAAACACGCAGTTCCGGGGTTTCGGTTACGCGAAATTCAACCCATCAGAAATCGAGATTCTACTTCACTCCGCAACCTTTTCGCTTTTTTTCACCCATGACAAACCAAATGTATGATATTTTCCGGATTGGCGATCTAAAAGCCCTCAAAGTCCTCCGGCAGAGCTTCTATATCGTCTCGGTGCACGATGTCGTGCTTGTCGAGGTATTTCATGGCGGGTTCCAGGTCATCGGCCGTATGGACGTTCGGGCACCTGTCGCTAAGCCCACCGCCGCCATGACCAAAAGCATGACCGCAGACCCTCGGTAAATGATAGCAGAAACGGGGATTATGGACCGGGGCAGCAGAGTCACCATGAGCACGATAATGCCAATAAAGCATAGGGTTCACGCTCCCCCGAGCCATTCCATGGTGATGATGCGCCGGTTGTCCTCGCCAGGCGCTCCAAATTCTCTTAACAGTGGAATCGTCGCGGCCAGGTGTGCAATGCCCGACAGAACAATCACGATGGAGCCGATATACAACGGCACAGCAGCTGACATCATCGCCTCCTAGAATTGTTCTTCCAGCCAACTTCCCACCACTCGCGCAAAGCCATCCGGATTCTCCTCCATCATCGCGTGCCCCGCCTGAGGAACGACCAATACCGTGACGCCATCTCTTGTCAAGCGATCTTGGTCTGGATCCGGCAGATTGTGTTCGCCAAAGACATATGCTTTGGGGATGGAGAGCTGAACAAGCCTTTCTCGCATGGTTGGCTGTGTTCCCTTCACAAGTCCCACTGCGCTGCGGTGTACGGCATGGGGTGAGGCGATGTGAAAGGTCGTCGCGTAAGCGGCCATGCCTGCATCTCCTTCCAGCGCCTCTTGAATGACCTCCTGCAAAAGGGTCGCATGGCCCCTCCTGATGTAGTCTTCCTCGGAGTATGAGGTGATCTCTGCGCTGATGGTCCCGGCGCCTGGATCCAGGTTCCCCTCGGCGACAACTAGAACTGACAACAGGTTAGGCCGTTGGGCGGCCAGAGTTATGGCCACTGAGCCGCCCATGCTATGTCCGACGACCGCACAGTTTCTCAGTTGGAGGTAATCCATCAGCTGCGCCACGGTCTGGGCATGGTTTTCAAGGCTGTAGCCGAAATCTTTGGGCCGGTCGCTGAACCCGAAGCCGAAAAAATCCACCAGCACAGAACGATAACCTGATAGCTGTGGATGTACGATGACCTGAGGAAAGTCTGCCGAGGCCGCGCAGCCCAGGCCATGGAGGTAAACTCTGGCAGGCCCGTTGCCTGGAATGTCGAGATATCTCAGAAAGGCGTTCCATCTCTTGAACAAGAACGACTTCAATTTATATTCCTCCTGATAGGAGAACGCTATCGTCTCGCTTTCATAGCAGATTGGATAACGGGCAGCATTCGCCAAGAATAGGTCTATCAGGACTCAAGCATGCACTCTTCATAACAGGCGACACGCTCAAAACCCAGCTTTTGGTAGCATCTTATCGCGATTTCGTTATCCGCCTTCACGTTCAGACCGATGTGGTCGACCGTTTGAATCAATTCCTGGCAGAGCTTCGCACAGGACGCCTTGGCCAGTCCCCGCCCTCTATAATCGGGATGTGTGGCGATATTTCCCAGGGCAGCCAGCTTGTAACGCTCGGAATGGATATGGATACCGGCGACACTGACAAGATTCTTGTTGCGGCGCACGCCAAAATACTGGCCGAACTGGAGCATATGCGGCTCAAACCAATGCTCCGGGTAACTGATGCCATAGAGCTTTTCCAGCGCTGGGAGATCCTTTTCGGTCAGACGCACGACTTCGGAGGTGTCGATTCCCTCCAACTTCGAATAATCCGTCAGGCCCATTTTGAAATGAATGCCGTGGGATTGGACCTGATAATGATTCTCCAAGAGAGTAGACAAACCTTCATTCAAGTGGGCATAGAGCCTTTTGGGAAGGAGGGGAATTATCGAAAAGAGGAGCTTCTTCATAAGCTGAATCGATATGCCGGTGAGGCCGAGAAGACAGGGCACGGTTAAGCCATCGTAAAGCAACAGGATCGGCCGAGAACCTCTTCCTGGCAAAGTATAGTATGTCGCCTGTGGCCAGAAGAAATCGTCGAGGTCTCCAATCTCGTATAGATGGAGGAAGACATCGTCGCTGCGAAGAAGTTTCTCTATCGCGTCTTTATCACGAAGACATACTGGCCGCAATGGGAATGCCTTTCGGCTAAAATCTTGCAGATTGGCTCTCGAGGAGCGCGACCTGGCACAGAGCTAAACAAACTTGCCCATGGCAACTTGAATAACTTTCCCGCCGACAAACACCTCTATTTTTCCCTGGTTCTCCTGCGCTTTCAGATAAAGCAGCGAGGGTCGGCCGATTTCATAGCCCTGCTCAACCCGGATGTCGATATGGTGATCGCCCCAATAGCCATTTTTGACCAGATACCCTGCTAAGCAACCATTGGCACTGCCCGTGGCCGGATCTTCCGGAACACCATAATAATGGGCAAAAACTCGGGCGCACAAGTTATTCTTTTTATTGTGCGTTTGGGGACAAAAGGCCAGGATGGCCTTGGCATTTAAGTTGTCCATTAAGCTCGAGCATTTGTCTGTGTTCACCTTGATCTGCCTCAGGCTCTTCAGAGTCTTTAGCGGGACGATGAGAAAGGTCAGTCCAGTGGAAACCTCTTCTACTGGGAATCGATCGTCCAGATCGACAGTCTTAAGATTTAAAATCTCAGCAATGGCTGGGCTATCCAAGGTGGCGCCGAAGCTCGGCTCTTTTTGCTGCATCGTGAGTGTATCTGGTCTATCTTCTCGGTAGCTGAAGTTCACCGGAATCTGCCCGACTTTCAAATTGAGGATTACCGTATCTAAGGGCTGGCCGATAAATTCCTGCTGGATGACGAAGGCGGTGCCCAGCGTGGGATGACCGGCAAAGGGAACTTCTTTGTCCGGCGTGAAGATGCGGACGTCATATCCACCGTCTCTCGGCTCTCTGGATAGAATAAAGGTTGTCTCCGAGTAGTTCATCTCCTTGGCCAGTTGTTGCATCTGGGCGTCAGAGAGTCCCTGTGCCTGGGGAAAGACCCCCAGCTGGTTGCCGGCATACTTCTTCTCTGCAAAAACGTCGACTATATAAAAGGGGAGCGCTGTCATTTGATCTCCTCCATAGTATGGGGAGAGAAGAGTGAACTCGGCAGAGCTCTTTTCCTCAGGTGCGGCTCGGGATTTTTCGTTCCAGGGCTCTACGGGGATGCCCCAAGTCCGAACGCAAATTTAGCCGCAGCTCTAGTGCACAAGAATTGTATCACCGTGAGGATGAGGCACAGCATGATGATTATGGCGATGTCGGCCGGCCCCGTTATGAACGAACGACTCAACCCTGCGGTCGATCCGGATATTTCCTTAGTCAGTTCCTCCTTTAATCCTAAGAGTCCTATCGGTAAAGCTTCTAAGCCAGTCACCAGGGCTGTAAAGAGGCTGACCTTCCAGGCGGTCTTCCTAAATGCATCTCTCGCGGCCTGCTCATGGAGTCGCTTTCGCCCGATATATAGTCCGGCCAGTATTCCCAAAGCGATATTCAGAAGCGGCAGCCCCATTGAGAGTGCCACGGCGATGGCCGACCAGAACAAATAGGCTACCATCATAAACGTCGTGTTAACATTGTAGAACCTCTCCATCCACCTCCTCAAGTAGAATGCATCGAGAACAATCCCAAGGAATAAACCAGAAACCGCTATGATGCCGATCCAGTTTTGGGGTACAGGCAGGATGTGAAAGATGGATAGGGCAGCGGAAATCCACCAAAAAAGAAAAAACAGGGATGCGGGGCAGATAACCGCTATGACCAGGCCAACTATGGTTCTCTCTGTTTTGTTCATCATACTTGGCAAGCAAAATTGGTTGAATCGTCCTCTGAGAATCACTCTTTTCTCAATCTTCCAGTTGCACCACCGCCATCATTACCGCTTGGTTGCCCACCACGCGGCTTCTGTGACCTTTACCTACGGTGTCCTCCAGGAGGACGACATCTCCAGCCCCGAAGTGGCGCACCTCGCCATCGCTGGTCTCCCCCTCGACCATCCCGGCTAAATAGAAGCAAATCTGTCGCTTGGGTGCGGGATGCCAGTCGCCCCGCCAACCGGGCGGTGCATGGAGAAAACCGAACCTCTTGGCTGGAGTGAATGGGGAAAGGTTCAAGGGTGGTGCTGGGGGTGCGAATTCAGTCGGCTTGAGCTCGACAGCCACATCTTCTAAGTGCGATTCGCCTTCAGCATCGGCGTACATTCGTGTGTACTTCATCTTGTTCATCTGTCTTTCTCCCTGAGCGTAGTGACCCAGCCTAAAAACCAGTGTCCTGAGGGGGCTCCTGTCCCCACAGCTGTATCCCAATTCTTTTTCGCGACCTCGATGCCAATCTTGTTCCAATTTCCACTAAGCTCATAAAACCGGCAACGGCTGTATTGATACGCGACCGAATCCTCAAGCTGTCTCTACATAGGCGGGAGCCTCTGCGGAACAAATTTGAACTCAGGGGAAACTCCTCTATCTGGATTCTACATACGGCCTCTCGAGATACTTTTTGGCGCTATCGATGGCGCCGTTGATGCGCGTCCTTCAGCTCGCTTAAGGCATGGGAAGCATGGTCCTCCAAACGGCTCGCCACTCTCCTCTCTGGCGGGCGAAGACGAACAGATCTAGTCCAGAGTCGTGGTGCTCAGCGCCATTTATCTCATAGTCGATTTCGAACTTGTAGCTGGCCACAGAGGTATCGCCCCAGACGCCGATGTGATGATCCCATTCTTTCAGCCCCAGGATGCTGGCATGTCTGATGAACTCTTTGTAGCTGTCCACACAGGCCTTTTTCCCCGTTCCCCGTGGTTGGAGCCCAGCCTGGGCGATGACCATGTCTTCATGGAAATACTTCGACAGCTCCTCCGGGCGGCCGTTCACCCATGCTTCGTTTATCTTCTTCAGAAGCTGTCGGATTTCCTCTTGGGCGTTTGCCTCATTGTAGGAAGTCATCTGTCTCCTCCCACTGGCAGATTAGACCAGATGAATCTCTGATGTGGAACGAAAGCAAAAGCTCAGTCATCAGACAAGAATTTTGCGAAATCCGATTGCCGCAACAGAGACGTGTTCAGCAATCTGTGTCGTATGTCTTGTGCGGATTTCTCAAACTCGCTTTCGGTCACGTCATAATCGGGCAGATCTTCAGTTGCCCTGCGGTTATTGAAAAACAGGTTGTGGGCGATTTTGTAATTGTTTGGTTTTGCGAATATCGATAACGCGCATTGTTCACAATAGTAGTCCGGCGAGTCATATTTGGGATTTTGAGCGGCCTTCACGATGACATTGCCCATTAGATGTCCCGGTTCTGGTCCAGGTCTGGAGCGGGTGATGGAGACACCGCACGCACCCGTTGAGTAGATGACATTGTCCTCGATGAGGCCAATGGGAGCCCCTATCTCCGCATCCCAAAGGGCAATGCCCCACGTCAACATATCCTCGATGACGTTCTTGCGAGCGGTGACCTCGGCATCGACAAAAATGCCGATTCCCTTCCAGTAGCGTCTCACCAGATTTTCCTCGATGGTGGCCTTGGCGTTCCAGGTCACGCCGATGGCCACCCCCCGGCCGCCGCCTGCGACCTTTGCGGTTGCCTTGTCCACACCGTCGATGAGGTTACCGGTGATGGATGCCCGGGCATCTCTATACAGGGCGATTCCGTCCCAGGAGTTAGCTAGGATTTCATTGCCTGTAATGGTGAGATCGCAGTTTTCCCGTCCGCAGATCCCCATAATGCCAACGATATTTTCCACCACAATTGCAGAATCTCCGATGTTGACGTAGATACGGTTATGGCGAATGATGACAGCGCTGTTCTTGGCCACGATGGCGGCATCGGTCGCGTTCCCGTCAATATCGCGGCTGCCCCCGGTAATCGATAAATTCTCGATTACGCCGCTTTTACAATGGTTGAAAAAGATGCCGTATCCGGCGTTGGTGTGGATAACGGCCGAGCGGTCCTGGGGACCGGAAAGTCTCACGTAGTCGCCTGAGATTTGCAGTCCAGCGGTTGCGGGAACGAACTGCTCGGGGCCAGGGCAATTTCCACATGTGGAGTCGATGATCTCCTCGGGCGCAAGATGATAATCCCCGGTCGCTAGATATATTTCTAGTGAATCGACCGGCTGCTTTAGCAGCCTCAGCAATTCAGCAGCCGACGTGACCTGCTTCTTGTGTACCTCGGCCGACAGGTCCGCTGAAACGATGATGAGGAGCGTAAGAAGGATTATGAGATGGCAGTATTTCATGATGGAGGACCTGCTAATGAACCTTTATAGTTCTTATTTCTCCAACAGAACCCTCAAATTGCGGGGGAGAACGTCAATAAGCTCTACCAGGTCACTCTGCTGCAGCTTCTTGGCAGTTTCGGGAGGTAGCCCCTCAAGAGGAGTCCCCTCTAGCAGAAGTCTGGTCTCCTCCTCTGAGAATTCCGCCCCCTCCTCGATCCACCCGAGAAAATCCCTGTCCTCTGGACACACTTTCTGACAATGAAGGCAGCCCACCAGGCAGTTGTGCCAGGAGGGATCCAGCCAAGTGGGGAAAGGGTCTTCGCCTTCATTATGAAACACGATGCACTTCTCCGCACGGAGGAGAAAACGCCCTGGCGTGATGGCGCCGCTTGGGCAGGCACTGATACAAGCAGAGCAGGTCTGGCAACGTTCCATCATCCTCGCTTCTTGCCAGTCGTCATGAGCGCACGGAAGGTCCGAGAAGAAGGCCGCCAGCCGATGGAAGCTTCCCATGCCATCGACATAGGTGATGTTGCTCTTACCGTATACGGCCAGGCCGCTTCGCACAGCTAGGAGCTTCTTTGGCACCGCTGCCTGGACCACGCCGTAGCCCTCCGGCTTCAGAATCTCCCTGAGGGCTGCTTCGACCTTCTTGTCGGTTCTCCTCCAATGCAGGTACGTGGGGGGCACCAGGAACTGTACTCGTTTTTTATGCCAGGAGAAGGTAAAGCGCGTCTGCGGATCCCGGGCGGCCACGATCAACAGAGATCTGGCCCTTGGCAGATCGTCCGGCTGAGCAAAGGCAAAGTTGGTGAGACACTCTTTGTAGAAGGTCTTATCCAGCTGTCCCTCCTCGCGCCGCCACTCAATTTCCCTCTTCAGGTCGTCGAGACGGCCGATGGATGTCACCCGACCTTGATATCCGCGTTCCTTTAAGGCACTCAACAGCTTCTCTGGCAAGCGACTCTCCTGTCGGTTTTTATTTCATCTTCAACGCCGGGTGATGTGTTTGTCCTCTGTCGGCGCCGCATCATTAATGGCCATATGTTCTGTAGCATCACGATGTTATTCTTTGTTTTAAAGTTTTTCTCCATACAAAACCAAGTGTCTCGACATTCCTTTCACAGAGGGCTCCTCGCTCAGCTTCAGCACCATCTGGGTTGTTTGTCCGAAAAAGGTCTCGTCCCAGTTGTGCGATTCGCGGACTTCTTTTGGAATCCGGAGCACGTCCATCCAGCCACAAACAGCATAGATATCGAGAACTTTGATTCCCTCGGCCACAAAGAGTTCTGCGGCTTCCTCTATGCTGACTGCTCTATATTTTCCTCCCTCGTCTTCCCAAGAGCTCTGTGGAGAGTTGATGGAAATGAGAGCATCGTCTGGATTTTTATAAAAATTATCAATAGATGAAGCCCACTTATTCACCAGGAATACTGACATCCTCCCTCGCCTCTTGGTCACTCTGCCGAGCTCCTTTATGGCCTCTCTCATCCCATCCCAACACAAAACGAAATCAAAACACTCATCGGCAAAGGGGAGATGACGAACGTCGCATTGGGCGATTTTTACTTTATCAAGCATGCCTTCTTTGAGCATTTTTTGTTTCGCCACAGCCAACATTCCAGGCGATATGTCACATAAGGTAAGGGAATATCCCATTTTTGCCAGAGGTAAAGATATTCTGCCAGTTCCTCCTGCGGCGTCTAAGATTTTTGCCTTTTTGTTTTTGGGCAGATATTTTTTTAGCAGTTCCCAATCTACATAGTTTTGCACAGCACCCTGAAAAGTCTGATACCATTCATCATATTTATCGGCACGGTGATTCCACATGTTCTTCATTCTTGCGACTTCCTTATACTCATCCTTGCTCATCCCCTCAAATCTTCGTTGAACCTTCCTGTCAAGCAAGCGACTCCGCGATCATTATCAATCACGGCCTGTGACCAAGATGATATCGGCTTGCGAGGCCTGCAGTCGATGCTGGGCCAATGTTTGGTACTCGGCAGAGTGGTACCACCGCTTGGCTTCGCTTTCGTCTGGGAAGCGGATCATGACGGCACGCGTGTATGGCCACTGTCCCTCGAGAACGGTGGGGTGATCATCGACGACGATGACTTCACCATTGTATTTCGCGAAAATCCTGTCAAACCCCTCTTCGTATTGCGTATATTCTTCCGCATCGTGAATATTGATTTGGGCGATGAAGTAGCTGCTCATGTTAATTCTCCTGGGTCGATGAGCTTAGGAGTCAAACCTTGTGGCGTGAAGTATTTTCGCTTCCAGCCAGGGGCAATCTGTTTATCGTTCTCGTACAGTTGTTCACAGCGCTACTTTTATCCTGCTTCTGTCTTTTCCTTTTCTCTTGGCCATCCAATAGAGACTAAGGGAAGCGACTGCAACCCCCACCAGCTCAAAAATGCCAGCTCCGCCGCTTCTGGGATTCACCAACAAGACTGGACCTTTGACTTCGGTCACCAGGAACATGGCCTCATTGGGTCCCACGCCCACGTCACCAAGCAATCTAGCAGTAAAATGCCAGCTAAAATGAATCCCTATGGGAAGCAAAAGATTCCGATGAACAAGAAACGCCTGGGCAAACAGAAATCCAGTCAGGGTGGCGCTGACTAATGACATGTACCACGGAAAGTCGCTCCTCAAACCACCAAAATGTAATAAGCCAAAGACGACCGATGAGATAACGACAGCTGTTTTCAAGCTGTGTCGGTCGTTGATAATTTGCAGCAAGAATCCTCGGAACATCACCTCTTCGATAACGCCGATTTCAGCGCAGAAGAAAAAGGCGTAGAAAAATGCAGGACCGAATATCGATGCGGGGTTGAATTGCCACGAGTAACCGACAACCTGGTACCATCCGAACAAACTGGCTGGCAATATGGAGATGATCTGAATGAGAGAACCCAAGCCAACTCCCATGGCGAAATAGATCGGCCATCTCTTCTGTATATCGAATCCGAGGGAAAGAAGTGATCTTTTCAGTAACAACCGCATGGCCCAGTGGGTGAGGAGGAGTATTACTGTGGTTCTCAAAATCCGCTTGATTGCCGATCCGAAAGCCGGATTCCATTCCCGGGCCAATTCCCCCCTTGACGCTTGGGATGCCCATCTTCTCCAGCAGCACGCCCAGGGGATCGACGACCAGAACCTCTCCGAGAATGACGAGTATAACATAAGCGGCGATGATCCAGCCAATGCGCAGACCAGTGCTGGTATAAAAAATCGTTTTTAGGAATTTTGATGTGCGTACAAAATAAGATTTTCCCACCTTACACCTGTTGATCTTTCCAGAAGTTCTTGATATGCTGCCACGCCTCCACAGCCTCATTGCAAAAGACGAAGAGATCCAGGTCCTCCTCGTCGATGGTGCCCTGATCCACGAGATATTCGAAGTTGATAAGGCCACGCCAGTATCTCTCGCCGAAGAGGATGACGGGCATAGGGGCCACTTTTTTGGTCTGAACGAGGGTCAGGGCTTCGAAAAGTTCGTCCAGCGTTCCATACCCCCCGGGAAAGGCCACTAGGGCCTTTGCTCGCAGCAGGAAGTGCATCTTGCGTATGCCGAAGTAGTGGAATTGAAGACAGAGCCCGGGGGAGATGTACGGATTGGGCTCTTGCTCGTGCGGGATGGTTATGTTCAGTCCGATAGATTTGGCGCCGATATCAAAGGCGCCCCGGTTGGCCGCCTCCATGATCCCCGGGCCCCCTCCAGTAACGATGACAAATTCGTGACCTTGATGACGCTGTCCTTCTTGGGAAACGATGCGACTAAATTGACGCGCCTGCTCGTAATAATCGCATTTGCTCAGTAACGATCGCGCGATACGCAGCTGCTTCCTTAGATTCCCGTCGCGGGGTTTTTTTACCAACCGTCGCTCAAGCAAAGCCACACGATGTTTTGCCTCAGACCGTTCCACAATTCGTGTCCCACCGAACACGACGATGGTGGAGATGATTAAATGGTTCTGAAAAACATGCTCGGGCTTCATCAATTCCGCTTGCAGCCTGATGGGCCGGGCGTAGCCGGTATCTAGAAAATCGGGATCGTTATAGGCGATACGATAGGCCTTGGACCGCTTCAGACGGGTAGTCAGTTTGTCTTTTTCCTTTTTGGTCATAGTGATGGCTCCATCTTTAAGACAATTTTTTATTACGAAAGCAAAAAGGGTTCGGGATTCGAGAATTCAAGTGCAAGACCAAATAGTAGCTTGGAAAATCAGAATTGGGGATTGCGTATCGAAATGAGAATAGGAGCAACAATAGATCTCCCGTCTCACGATTCCAAATCCATAAATTATGTCAAAACCTATGCAACGGAAAACAGGCTTTTATGATTCGCGCTTTCATTTGCAACGTCACAGGTTACATCCGCCGGGGCTCTCCCATCCCTGAGCTAGAAGCCTGACTCTCTGTCAGGATCTCCCGAAACTTTGCCAGCTGGCGCTTCAAATACTCGCTCTCGGGATTCATTTTCAGAGCTTTTTCGATCAGCTCGATGGCCTCCTCAGTATCTCCTCTCAGGTTGACCAATTCGGCCAAGGTATCGAGATAATTTGACTGTTCCTTTCCAGGCTCAGATAGCGAGATCGACCTTTGGGATAGGCGTTCGGCCTCCTCTAGATTGATCTTGTTCTCAAAGTACCACCAGGCAAAATCATTCAGATCGCTTGGATTAGATTGCCATCCCCAAGGCATGAACTCCTTTTTAAGGCTCAAGGCCTTTTCCGAGCTCTTATCCACGATGAGAGCAAAGTCGACTAAAAATTTCTGCCGATATTCTTGGAGCTTGGGATCATCGAGTTCAGACACGATGGGGTAAGCCTGCTTTAAATAGGGGATGATGACCTCCTCGCCGACCTGGTCTTTTACCCCGATCAATCTATCGGAGATCTCCAATGCGTGCTCGGGTTTGATGTCCTCGGCCCTCAGGAGCTCCTCGACGGTTGCAGCGGCCTGATCCACGCTGAAATCGCCGGTGCCCACGCCGTAGAAGATGGCGCGGAATATGTGTATGGGCACATCCTCTTGGGCAGCTGCTATTGGATCCAAAGCTTCTGCGCGACGATAGTAACCCTCCGCATTGAGGTAGCGACTTTCTCGATGGGCCACTTTGCCCAATATAAGGGCATCCCGAAAGTTTGGGTCGGCCGCAAAACGAGCTTCTCGCTTCTGAATGGAAACCGGATCGGACAGGGCATCGAGCAAGGTTTTTGCCCAATCCGCTGGCCTGCCGTAGCCGCTCCATGAGTAGACAATCTCACCCTCGGCGTTGAGAACCAGATAGGTGGGAAAGGCGTGAACGTTGTGGACCTCGGCTAATTCAGCACCTTCTGGCGTGGCCAAATTAAGCGAGAGAAATACAAGTCCTTTCAGTGCATCCATAAGCTGGGGATCTTTTTCTTCAACATCGCGAGCGAAAGCTCTGCAGGGCCCACAGCCCTCAAACCAGAAGTCGGCGACGATCATAGTGTTCTGTTCCATGGCCAGGATTTTGGCCTCGGTCAGGGATTGAGCCTCCTGAAAGCCCTTTTGACGGCCGCCGCAAGATGCGCAGATGAACAAGATGAGCAGCCACAGAAGAGCGTTTCTGGAAAATCTCATATCTGTGCTCCTTTCCATTTGGTACTTTTCATAAGCTGCCTTTTTTCAGCACCAGCACATAGCTTAAGTACATGAGGAGAGCATCTCCTCTAGCTGCTTCAGCAGCGGGACCTGACTTTCCAGTATTTTCTCTCGGGCTTCCCGCAGCATGAACCAGCCAGCGCGATCGATCTCCGGAAACTCCTGTTTTTTCCCTGAACGAGGCGGCCATTCCATCGTGAAGGTATTGCTCTTAATGGCCTTGGGATCAAAGTTCCCCTCCAGAGCCCATGCCTTCACATACTTGCCGCCCTTTTGTCGGATCTGCGCTAACTCCTTGAAATTCCCTTGGGGTGTGAATCCCGTTTCTTCCTCGAATTCCCGTTTCGCTGCCTCCAGAGGATCCTCGTCGGGAGAGTATTCTCCCTTGGGGATCGACCAGGAACCTAGGTCTTTCCTAGCCCAGAATGGTCCGCCAAGATGGACCAGGAACACCTCAACGACGCCTCTTCGGCGTCTATACATGAGCAAGCCAGCACTTTTTTTGGGCAATGTTCCCCCTAATACCAGCACACGGCCAGTATATATCGTGTGGTTTTTCTACCCTTTGCCGGATTGTCTCTCACCGGGACCTTTTTTGGACGATCCCTTTGAGCGCACAGAAGAATTCGTCTCTGATCTTTTCTATATGTAAGGCCTCTTGATAAGGGACAATGGCCTTGTCTTTGGTCATGTATCTTTGCGGTTCAACTTGCAAGGCAAAGGAATTTACCTGTCTTTTCCAAAACCACCCGGCACAGCCGAATTGAATGTATTCCGGATCGATGGCTGGGATCTTTGCCAGGTCGTGGAATAATTCTCTTCCCATCTTGCTGTTTTGGATGCACAGAGCCAAGTAGGCAATTCTATATTCAACATTTTCGATGTGATCCGAAACAGGCAAAGGTTCAGTGCTTCGAGGATTCTTTTGATGGTCATACAAGAAATGTCCGTAGCAACTTTGCAGAGTGAAGCAGTAAGGAAGTTTTGAAAAGCCGGAGATGATGTCAATTATGGGTGCGTCGATAGAGCTAATTTCCAGCTTGCTCGTTGATTTTTCCCTTTTCTGCGAGAAAAGAGGATCGTTTACAAAATCTTTTAATGCCGTGAAGGTCTCCAATTAGGCGATATCCCATCAGATGGTTTTATGTTGCTTAGCTAGCCAATGAAGTGAATGTCATTTGATGCCCCTCAATAGGTAGGCTTATCGTACTGCTCACCTCTTCGCTTTTGGCACAGTTTCGCCTTCCTCCTGACCGATGCGAACCCCTAGACGGTAGTAGCTGAAGTCACCGCCGGTGGCCCAGATGATCGGATGGACCTTTCTCATGTCCAGCTTGCCGTCTGTGAGGCACCCTTGATCGACATAGGATTTAACGACTTTGCCGATGATCCCCTCGTTGGGATCGTAGTCGAGAACTTCGGTCAGCGTACATTCTATGTTGATGGGACACTGTACAATCATGGGAGCAGTTTTGAGCTCTCCATAAAATGTGTCGAAGAGTGATCCTTTATCGAAATCCCGTCCGGATTTGTTTCCACAGATGGTCGTCTTCGCCAAGAGGTTATCTGAGGGGATGTTTACGCTGAAGGTTTTGTTCTCGTGGATGCCGATTCGCGTATAACGTTTCTTGTACAAACTAAAGAAGATGTATCTCCCGAAGTCGAAAGGAGAGATGTATCCAATGACAAGGTAGTTGGGCCGCCCATTAACCAGCGCTCCCACCAGAACCACAGGCAGTGGGCTCAATAGATTCTCCTTCAATTTATGTTTCTTCATTTCCCCGCACAGGTAAGTGGCCCTTGAACACACGCAGACTCATATGTTACGAAGCACGATGCCAATAATCGCGCTCATCAGAGCTAGGTACATGGAGATCACAAGTGAATAGTACAATGGTCCCACATCGCAAGGTCTCTGCTTTTAAGATTATTAAAACGACTCCCGATAGCATGGCAAAAGATGGCAAATCCAATGAATGCACTGCTGACGGCCGTTTCATCCTCCCACATTTCGGTCTCTATGCGATCATTGTCTCCCACCACGACCGCAGACGATGGGCATGATGTCCCTGAACGAGAACCAGGTGATTTCCCAGAGGAGTACTTAAGAGTTTTTCAACGTCGCCATCTCGGGTCAAGCGGACCTTGACCTGGGTACGGCAGAGATTATCGGCATGGCCTGATTGCAGGATCTCTCCGTCTGCTAACCAGATTCGTTCCAGAGTTTTGCCGCCAAGACGAAGAACTGTTGCCGGACCCGTTGATAGTTTCCCTTGGATGCCCACCCCCAAGCCCGACTCGAAATGAGAGCGCAGACGGTATTCCTCAATCATGTTCCGGGGAACTGTGCAATGAGCCAGCCATAATGTGTTGTGCTCAATGTCCATTTGTGCCGGATTCGCCATCCAGGACGACTGATTCAGTAGCTTCGAGATCCAGAGCATGGCCACTGTGGAGACCAGATCGCCCTCGCATCCAGCGACGATTCCTTCGTCATTGAGTTGGGCCAGGGCGAAGCAGCCGGTGGTTTTAAGATCGAGGATCAGATCGAAGCAGCGCATGGCGATGGTGTCAAGATGATATTTCTCCGCCAACTGTTTCGTGGCCGCATAGACGCGAACAGCGTCTTGGAGCTCCGTCTCTGAGGGCTCCTGTACCTGGGACGCCCTGGAGACTAAGGAATCGAGAGATGGCTGGATGGTTTCATCCAACATAGTCTGGAGCGTTGCTTTCAGTTCCTCAAGGTCGATGGCCACGACCTGCGGTCCCCACATCTTTGGGACGATTTGGGTATCAGGGCTACTGGCCACAAGCCAATCGGACGAAGGGCCGACCAGGCCAATGCGTGCTTGCTGCAACGCATGGAATGTCACTAAATCACTGACCGCCTCTTCGATCTGTTGGAATCGCGGTTTGTCTTCAGGACCCTTTAGGTAGAAAATCCTTCCCGTCACATTCTCTTGCTGAAGCCGGGCCAACACTTCCAGCGCTGCCGGGAGCGAGTTGTTGCCGGGATGGGCGATAAGGAAGACAGGTTCTTTGGGGGCGATTTTTTTCCGCTTCTCCCTGAGTTGGAGAACCTTCTGCTCCGTGCCGCCGGTGACGACAAAGTAAAAAAAAGGCGCTGGATTTGAGATCATTTCAGCATCCCACCGATAGCCACCATGTTTTTTAAAAGCCATCACATAATCGACGATCAATCTGGTCAGCTCTTTCTTTTGCAAAATCGTGGCCACAGGGATGTAGCCGAATCGTTTGGAGAGTTTTTTGTTCTTTGGTTTCGTCATGTTCGAAGTTGTTTTCTTTGGTGGACTTATGTTCTGGGCGAAGAAATAGACCTGGAATCTTGTAGTTTGGGTCACGCGGGGCAATCCGACTATGTTTCTTGTAGAAATTCTCGCTCAAGTTCTCTGGCGAAATCTCCATCAGCAAAAGCTTTTAAGCGCTTGATGGTGGTGTCGTAGGAATCTATTTCCTCTTCCTCTAGAGTTTTAGGATAATCTGCTGTTGGATCCAGCTGGTCGAGTCTCTGGATGAGAAGCTCTCGCTCCTCTTTGGACATGATTTTTGAATCTGTCATGGCAGCAGCTCTGGCATAAACACCCTCGTCAAGCAGGTGCCTTAATGCCTTGAATGGAAGCTGGTAATATTCCCCCATGGCTCCCGTCCTCTGAGTGAAGCCCTCTGGTGTGGCCGCTTTTATGGAAACCCGAACGTAAAGCTTCTCTTTAAACTGCGCTAATTTTTTCACGTAATCTCTATCATGGCCCAGGATGATGCCGTTGGTCTCTAGGATGAAAAGCGGATATCTGGACTCCTTAACACACCTGAGAACGCTCAGCAAATGCTCTTTGCCTAAAGTGGGCTCGCATCCCGATAAGCGAAGCTTGTCTATTTTCGGGGTCCGCTTTCTCCAATATTCTGAGTAGACTATACCTTCCCGGGCAGCCTTAAAGAGATTTGAGGCTACCTGTTCGGGGGAGTAAAAGGCTCCCAGCTTATCCGGGAAATCCCGTGACCAATTTGACCAGCAGTAGACGCATCGCAGGCAGCAACCAGCAGCGTAACCCGTGGCTATGCCCCTGTAGACGGGAACAGAGTAAAAATCGGTGTATTTTCTCTCCAGTCCCAGGGGGCCTTCCCTGATGACGATGCGCTCAGTATCCTTTGCCAGCTTCAAAGGATCAAAGGGCTCAAAGTCTGGGGTTAGAAGTCTCTGGTACTGCATCACAATGCCAAGATTCGAAGGAGCGAGAATTCAAAGGGTCGAGAGAACCTGACCCCTTCATATGCCAGCGCGATGAATGCTCCCGCTTTGCTCTCTCTGGATCGCTAGAAAGACCAGTTCACGATGGGAAAAACCGGAAACTGACCTCCCTGGTGGATGATGTTCACGAGCCCGATCTGAAGGCCCTTCATGGTATTGGCATAGTTGACAAGCCCCAGCTGTAATCCGCTGGCGAAGTTAGCGTAGTTGACGGCACCCAACTGGTATCCCTTGAAGTCACCATTGGTTATATTCACCCCCCAGTTATGCTGCCAGCCAGTGAAGTCAGAGTCCGCCAAACCAACAAGTCCAAATTGTGCTCCGTTGAATATGCCTGATGTAGTGTGGTTAACCAACCCGAAATCCACGCCCGAGACGGAGACATTACGCCCGTATAGCAGGTTGAGCCGAATGCCCGAGATGGTGTCCTCTTCCGGGTAAATTTGAACAGGTGTTACCAATGAGAGCTGAAAGGGCCGGGGCTGAGCCAGGGTTGGCAGCGATGTGAGAACAAGAAAGAAGACGACCAAGGTGAGAGGAACGAGCTTCTTCGGCGACATTTTAACCTCCTTGTGAAACAGTGGATATGAATGTTCACTTTGCTGTAGACATCTTCGTACCAAAGGGAAATGTGATCCCAGCCATGACTTGAGCACCACTGGTAGATAGTTCAGCCCCTCCGGGCACCTGTGCCTCGATGACTTCATCTCCCGACTTCCACTCGATGGTTCCGCTCTGAAGGAGATCGATTAATCCAAAGGTATAGCGACCATCCAGAAAGATGGTTTTCATGCCAATTGTGAAACCTACTCCAGCTCCCAACGCGATCCCAAAATCAAAGCTCTTGCTCGCGTCTTTAAAATCCGCTTTGTACACCTGAAGGGGTTGCCCACCATAGAGGTGGCCCACCTCCCCCTCCGCCTTGGAGCTGAGCAGAAATCCGATGGTGGGGCCAGCCATCACATAGGGGCGTAACGCGTTGCCGAAAGAGACTTTTAAAAAGGCTGGAATTTCTAAGAAGGACAACTTCCAGTTAATGTCTGGGTTGGTTCTGTCTGCCAAATCAGTGCCGCCCTTTTGAAGGTACATGGGCTCCAGTTCGAGACACAAGTTCTCGTTCAGGCGGAAACCAAATACACCACCGATGCCGAAGGTAGTTCGGCTGGTTGTCAGCTGTTCCATCCCACTCGAATTTACATAATCTATCTCGGCGATATTCAGGCCACCAATAACTCCGGCATAACGTTGTTGTGCACCGGCTGGCAGAGCTAATACCAGCGCAAGAAGGATAACAAGTGGACAAAAAAGGCCCTTCATCTTAACCTCCTTTCATGCAATGGTCAATAGCAATTTTGAGCTTCTATGAGATGCTTAGCGTCTATTTTCTGCATTGTAGCCGGTAACGTCATTTTGAGTATTGTCACGTTTCAGCTGTTGCGTTTTCGTAAAGCGACTGGTACCGCTGTATCCACATCTCCGTGAAAAGGGCTCCCCATAAGAAATTCATAATCGCATGCCTTTGGTTCCTGCCCTGCAAAGCATCCTGAAGCAATTGGGCGATGACAGTAGATGGGATGATGTCTCCGATGGCTCCTTTGGATGACAGGAGAATTTCGCGGGCTGTGTTGTTGAAATCCCTAAAAGTCAACCAACGAACAAAGGGGGGCACGAATCCACTCTTGGGCCGGTAGATGAAATCACTGGGCATGAATTCCTCCAGGAGTCGCTTAAGAGGCCATTTAACAACGCCATTTTTTATTTTCGCCTTCCAGGGTATGGTTCCCTGCACCATGAGGATATCACGCCAGATAAAGGGGTAGATACACCTGATCCCAAGACTTTCCCCCACTGAAAAAGCCTTGGCCGCCCATCGACGGCTATTGACATGCATGAGTTGTCTGATGGTGACTTTTGCCTCATAGCTTAAGGTCTGATCCTCTTTGCCGCAGCTGGCAAAGACGCCTTCCATGACATCTTCCAGCTTCCTGTCCCACCCTGGGCAGGTGTTTAATCCCAGGAATTTCACCGGCGCCAAGACTAAAAAATAATTCGCCAGATTTTTTTCATGAACATCGGCCAGCGCCAATATACGCGATAGCAATCCTTGATGGGATTCCCATTTCCAGCTCTTGGAGTTTTTAAAGAGATGGGCAATGGCATCCTTACACACTGTGGGGAGATGGCTCTTAAAGAGCATCTTCCAGCGGGTGCCAAGGTCGGGAAAGCCGAAGCAGTCGTCGCCACCGTTGCCTTCAATGATCATTTGCGTCTCTTTTACATGATCCTTCATGAACTTGAGAATAAAGACGATTGGCAGGCTGGAAAAATCTGAAAAGGGATGGCCCGTCAAGGCCACAGCATCGTTCAAGGTGCGAAGAGCATCTTCTTTCTTCATTTTTCCGACATGAAAATGGGCGTTGATCTGCTCTGCAAACAGTTGAGCAAAGCGCAACTCGGGATCGTTGTCTTCGAACGTACAGTGAATCCCATGAAGCCGATCTTTGCCAATCTGGTGCATGTATGAGGCATACAGGCTGGAATCGATTCCACCACTTATCAAAATGGCTGGCTTATATTGCCGGAGAAACTGGGCTGACTTCTGGAGCTTATGTTTTGCGGGCTGAATGATGGCGTCATAATTGTGAGCGATTCGCGCATGCGTGTCACACGGAAACTCGAGTTGAAAATAGGATTTGGTCCCACAGGCACCATTTATGGCATTATACTGGAGATAATGGGCTGGGGGTACCACGGCGATATTCTCGCTGATAGTCATCGGCTCAGGTATGGCACCGTATTTTAAAATGGCGTATACGCTGAGTTCATTTTCCTCGAGGGGAACCACTCTGAGCAAAAAACGAATATCGGAAGAAAAGAGTACTCCTGACTCCATCAAATGATAGTACATCCGGCCATTGCCGGCTCGATTTGATACTAGATAGAGGTTGGTGTCTTTGTGAATGTGTTCGACGACGATAAGCCGGTAGTCGGAGACGATCTCTTTAAATGTGTCCTCCCTTTTGTGCAGGAACTTTTTCGGAAGATCAGCACCAAGATCGAGGCGAGTGTAATTATCGTCAGAGTTGCAGGTGACTAAAAGATCCTGGCTCAAAATGGTCAAGTTATTCGAAGAACACCAAGCGGTCTCAAGGTCAGAAAAGGGGTTATCGTAAAAAAGGAAACCAGCACCCTCACATGGAATCCGCTGATAAGCTGTTCCCAAAGTAGCGTTTAAGCGATGCTTAATATCTGTGCTTTCATGCTGAAATATGTACCCGCCTATCACCGAATATTCCTCACTGTCAGTGTCTTATGAATGGAAAATATAATTAGGTTTGCTCTATTTTTCAAAACTTTCTTTCTATAACGTATAGGCTATCAGCTTGGGGCTGGAGTTAAGTTGAGGAGAAGAGGGATGTCGGTGTTATTGTGTCAAATTCCGGCCCAGCCTATAAGCCTTATTCGCGTAGCGCTCGACACTCCTTTTTTCCACGGCCCCGGCGTACAGTTTACCCACCAGCCGAGCATTCAGGCTGCACTGACAAACGCTCTTGATTAGCGGTGTGGCATCATCGCACCACCGGCGCAGAAGAGGAACGATGAGCCCAGAGCTCACCAGCACGATGGCTTTCTTTGTTTTCTTGGATCGAGGTTCAGGACACCCTCTGACCGGACGCCTTCCCGGTCGGGCCAGGGTTCAGCAGATACGCTCCAGGAAGGTCTTCATCACGGCGGTGACCGCACCCATATTCACTGGAGTGCCGAAAATGTAGGCGTCTACCTCATCCAGGAGCGGGTAGAACTCCTGCATATCGTCATCGATGGGGCACCTGGCGATGGCCTTGGCAGGATCATCCTTTCTACAGACCACGCAATTCCTGCAGTACTGGATATCTCTGTCTATCAGGCAAATCTTCTCCACCTCGGCAGCATTGCACCCCTCCTTGACCCCTTCGATGGCCTTGTCCATGAGTGTGTCGATGGTCTTGCCTTTCCGGTAGCTCCCAATGCTGGCCACAACTTTCATCTTTCTGTCCTAACCAAAAATTAGGGTGTCAACGATTTGATGTCGCATTTGTGAAATGATGCTTAGATCTTGTTGTCTTGGGACCCATGCATCGCATTCGCCACCATAATAACGCTTAATATGACAAGAAAGACTTCGCTGTATACCCTGCGGGCTCCCGTTCCGAATCTAAAGATGACAGCGGCCAGGATGAAACTGATAACCCCGAGAATTAACGGTATTTTTCGCAAAATATCCTCCGGTGTCGACAAGCTAACGGCTTTGCGCCCTAGAGGGGGTGGAACTCCGCTCGGCCGCCATCGGTTGCATACACCCTTTGAAAGCGTTGTACCGATTTCAACCTCTATCGCTGCTCCTCGGGCGCATAACATGCGCCGTCGAGATCCTCGACCTTTTGCTGAAAGTACGCCTGCGCATCCTTGATGGCCTGGTTGTAGATGGGTGGAGCGAGCTTCTTCATGAAGAAGTCCAGAAGGAAACCGGCTTTCAGATCCCCAATCTCCTCATCATGGTTCTCGAGGAAATACGACTTGATGGCCGCAATCAGCTTCCTGCGAAGTTCTTTGGAGAGTTTGATGCTCAATTTTAATCCATTGGATGGATGTTCACATTATGGCTACGAATTAAGTTGTCAGCCGATTTAGCCGATGGTTGTGCGGAAAATGGTCAGCTACATGATCCACCTAACGCCAAGGTAACTCCCGCGCGAAACATGAGTTGGTTATCCTGATCTGTGAGAGCTGTGTGTTCTTGCTTATCACCGGAATATGGCACCTGATTGCCATCTCATCTCAATACTCGATTGTCAGGCCGGCTCCCACCTCCTTCAGATCGACAACCCCTGATAGCGCGATTTTGGAGTCTAAATCTGTACAATGGCATGCATGCACCGAACTGGGGCACAGAGATCTCATATACTCTATGGTTCCTTGCAATTGCTTTGAAGAAGGATTCAGCAGATGAAAGCCACCAACGATGTCAACCACCCTATCCTCACCGCAGATTTTCTTCGAATATTCTACAATATTGCAGATTCCAGCATGGGAGCAACCTGTGATTATAACTAAACCTTTAGGTGACTTGTAGGCTAAGGCGGAGTCATCGATGAGGAAATCATCTTTCGCGGCTCCGTCCTCGAGAATTTTTCCTACTGGTTTTTTGGCCTCAAATTCATTCGTCCTTTCGATCTCTCCAAGAAATGCCAATCTTTCGGTTAACCACATTGGCTCTCTGGTCAATTCAAGATGAAAATAGCTAGAAAGCTGGTCTTCTACGAGCAAGGAGCCGATCTCTGTCATGTCCTGAAATCTCCTGGCTGACAGTGTTATAGGATGAGTCACAAGGGTGGGCTTCTTAACTTGTAGGTTCTCTATCATTCTTTCTGTGTACAGCCGAACAAGTGGGATGAGCCCCCAGGTGTGATCCAGATGAGCGTGAGATAGCACTATAAAATCCAACTCCAGCAAATCGACGGAGAGTTTTCGTGCATTTATTATAAACGCGTTTGAATACCCAACATCAAATAAGATTCTCTTGTCCGCATCTTCGATGAAATACGACGCTCCAGGTTCGCCCAGGAAATATCTGTCGACAAGAGTGTTATTGTCAATGAGCACTGTCAGTTTCATTTCACCCTCAATAGGGAGCAAGAAGGTCAGTGGTTTAAAAGTTCCCCAGCCCGTGTACCAGGCAAGACGCGAAGCAGAGGGTCTTGTCGCATGCAGTGAGTGGTCAGATAGCGAACATTATTCCTTCTGTGAATCACTTGGTGTCTCCTCAAGTTCCTTGCTGGCTTTTGTCATGCCAGCAAGACCGATGATGAGAAAGGTTGCCCCGATAGGGATGAATGCTAGGCGCACAGCGAAGCCGATGATCAAGAAAGTCAGACCCACAAAGAAGAAGACCACATAGGCACCCTTTCGCTTCGCGCCTTTTGGATTCGCCATGAGTATACCTCTCTCGGCAGACGAACAACACAGATCGACACCAATCTACTCTTGCCAATCAAGCACATTTCTCGTGGGGGATATTGTCAACTATAGCGTTTATGATTATGTCTTCCTTCAATCTTGCCCTGTTCTGTCTCTATGCAGAATAAGATAAGTTCCCAATAGACCTGTTATTACCAGACCAATGTCCTCATAGACGCCCCAATATACGGCTAAAATACCGCTGAGGGCGGACAAAAGTGGGATGACAAGTAAATACTTGGGCAATTTTTTATCGGTCAGCAGGAATAATCCCAAGGTGAATATCGTAGTGGGGCAGGGGACCAGACCAAATTGAAAAAATCTCGGATACACATGTCCTAAGAATTGTCCCAGGACGGGGTATCCAACCATCGCGTAGAGGAGGAAAATGATCCCAAAAGTTGAATAGACATCGCCTCGAAGCCGAAAAGAGAGATTTGATTTCATCGAATTGCCAAAGAACAGGATGCCCTGAATTACCCATAATACACCGAAAACATTAGCAAATGGATACACTTTGCTCCAATACATGAAGCAGAAGACAACACCGTTCCATAACCAATAAAGTGACAGGATCAGCATGATGATTTTATCAGAGCGTTTTGTCTTCTTGATCGCGCAAAATACAGCCACTATCCCAAGCACAGACGCGAATATGTGAAGCGGCCACATGACCAGATTGTACTGCTCCAAGATACCTAAAAACTGTTGGAGATCAAAAGACATCATGGTCGGCCTTCTTAGATGTTATTTCCCGAATTCACTGTCAAGAATAACGTGTTTAGCGATCTGGCGAGTCGAGTTTCGCCGCAACGGCTAGTCCGCTGGCATCTGATCCCCTGGTGAAGATCCATGCCGATCATATCCCGAACTTTTTACGAACGCGCCACCATATGGTAGGTCAAGAAGCGCGAGGGTTTCCCGACAGGCTCGAAAGGGATCGGATCCATCAGTAATCAGATTATCTTGAGCTTTCTCCGGTTCTCCTCGGTGTCGTGATAGATGCGCCATTCGGCCACGAGATCGTCTCGTATCGTTGCCGTCCAGATGGCGTAATCGGGCTGAGACCCCTTCGACCAAGTGGCATAGCCGATGAGAATCACGAGGTCATCTTGCGACTCGACTCTGGTGAACGTGTTTCGATACTCGGGGAACGACTGGAAGAATTCCATCCAGCCCTTGGTCATCATTTCTTTTCCGCTGTACACTTCGTCCTCACGATCGATAAACGTATGGTCCTCCGTCATCAGGCTGGCGAGACCTTGGATGTCCTGGTTGTTGATGTATTCGTTGAATTGAAGAGCGGTGAGTTTTGGGTCTTTTAGGTTCATCGAAGCCTCTCCAGTCTGGTCCATGATATGATGTGAACGCCTTTTTAAGTTTGACGAGATGTTTGCTTGTATTGCGTATTACGAGTATTGCCTATTGCGTATTTCGTAGGAGGAGGGAAGGTCAGCTAGACGCTGGGAGTATTTTTAGGTAATGCGTGCTGCATGAGCCGTCTAAAATCTTTACGAGTATCGCGCTCTACTGCATTTGACGAATGCGGACCTCGATCTCCTCATTATCCTTCAAGAGCGCTATAATCTCTGCGGTATTCGTGTCGCCGTAATGATACGGGTACAGGATTTTCGGCTTGAAAGCCCTGGCCGCATCGGCGACCATCTCCGGCGTCATGGTGTAAGGCAGATTCATGGGCAGAAAGGCCACATCGATATCCTGGAGCGCTTTCATCTCGGGAGTATTCTCGGTGTCACCGGCCACATAGACGCGCAGATTTCCGAAAGTGATGACATACCCGTTGCCGACGCCCTGCGGATGAAAGGGTTGACCACCTTCGCGTTTGTGGACGATATTGTACGCCGACACGGCCTCGAGGGGTATTCTCCGGACCGTATCGATATCGCCGTTCTTCATGATGATACCACCGGTGATCTTCTCCGCGCAAGTCTCCGTGAGCACCAGAGCGGTGCTATCGGTGCGAAGCTTCTCTATGGCCTCAACGTCGAGATGGTCGCGGTGCTCGTGGGTGACGAGGATGATGTCTGCCTTTGGCAGCGTGGAGTAGTCGGCCAGCTTGCCCCAGGGATCGACATGAATGACTTTTCCGCCAAAGGTGAAGAATAAGGTCCCGTGGCCGATGAAAGTGATGGTCAAGTCGCCTTGGGATGTGGCCAGAGTGTCCGTTTCGAATTGATCCTGAGCCGCCGCCGATAAGGTCATGCAGAGAACGGAGGTCATCAACCAGATTCCTTTCAGCATCTTTTAACTCCTGGTTGGGATGTGGAAAGTTGAGGCATCGAAGCGAGAAGTTCGATAAAAATCTCAAAAGAGAGCTGTCATCGAGAGGATGGCTTGGTTAAACGAGGGCCGATGAAGCAACCTCGATTTTCTGTTTTGATGTCCAAATCATCTGTTGTGGATGTTATCATCTACAAGGAGCGAATGAACGGTTCAATGTGGCATCCTTACTTCCGTGAGGACGGCTTTTTCTACCGAAGCGTTAAAAGTGAAATAGCACCCCCAGCTCCGGTGCATAATCTGTGGCCTTGGAGGTCACGCCAAAGGCGTTGTTGATGCGAATGAAGGCGTTCGGATGCACGTGAAACTGTAGATCCGTGATGGCCTCGACCTCGTCCTGGGTGCCCTCCAGCCCAAGATAGAACCGGAACAGTTTTGAGATCCGTTTGAGATATTCCAGGGCGTACTCTCCCAACTCTCCCTTGTTCTCCGCCGCGGAATATTCAGCGGCGGCTCGGAGCGTCATGGTACCCCAGCGGAAGCCCTTCATCATGCCCGTGCCCAGCTTAAATTCCCAATCTTGTGTGCCGATCAGCTTTTTGTCCTTCTGAAGGGGAAACACGGTCTCAAAATAGCTGAAAACCTCAGGCTGACCAAGGGTTTCCTCGGTCCAGCGCCAGCGTAGCTGCGATTCTACATCGCCCAGCCCCGACTCTTTCAGCTTATCCGGCATATTCGATGTGTCATCGTCAGCTTTATACTGCGTGGCGGTGATCACCGCTGCCTCAAGTTCCAGCGCCAGCCGGTCCGATAGTCCGTAGCTTAGGAATACTAATCCTTCATGGGCCCGATAGCGGCCCTGGAAATCCTGTCCCAGGTTATGACCGAACTCTTCCGGTTTGTATTCGGAGTCTTGATCATAATAATACTCATAATAGAGATAAAATATGAATTCGCCTTTATCGATGAAGGTGTTAAACATGGACAGCGGAACGCCGGTACCACGGTCCTTTAAGTAATAAGGTAGATCGTCCTGAGCCGCAACGCTAGAGAGAGCGGAGAACGTGATGGTTGCAGCAACGATCGCGACGGAAAAGAGTTTTGGCCTTTTCATTTCATGGTCCCTTTCCTTTTTACTGACATCATCTTTGTTGAAATCCTCTTTAATGACATCCTCTCCAATGGATACTTCACTGCACCGGAATTGCTCATCTATCCGATGATCCTGATACCTCCTTTTGAGCTGTTGATAAAAAAATCCTCTGTTCAGATGCCGGCGTTGTCCTCATCGTCAGCTCAAAAGCGTTCTTCAAATCCCAATATAAGAGGTTTGTCGGCACCTATCCGCAAGGAAAATTCAGGCCGTTCTTCTTGGCCGAGAAACGCATCGTGGATCAGTATGGCGATGAAATTTCCAAAAGCAGCTCCAGCCAGCACGTCGGTGGGATAGTGTTGGCCGGCCTCGATCCGTGCCCATGCGGTTCCGGCGGCCAGTACGGCGAGAACCGATTGAGCTGAGAAGCGGTATCCGGGTTTTATATTGATGAGGTCCAGATTACGATATCCCATGCCGGCATAGGCGGCAGCCCGGGTAGCATGCCACGATGGAAAACTCCCTGGGCCTTTATTGGGCCGTTTTCTGTCAGTCCATATCTTGATGGGGTCCGTGGCGTAAGACGCAGCCATAACGCCGAGGTGTTCCCATGCCATTCGCCACGCCACGGACGAAAGCCAGCGGTCATCACCTCTGGGCACTAACAGGGCCGTTGCGATCATTCCAACATGCGCCGAAGAGCGCAGTATGTCGCTCGCGTCTTGAGCCGCCCCCCAGGAGCCAAATACTGGTCTCTCCTCCACTGCCCAGTCGGAGATATCTTTGTCCCAGCTCCCCGCCGCAATGACAGCAGCCCTAATCACAGGCGCCCAGGTACCAGGGTGCGTGGCGGCATTAGCCGCGGCATCCCGCAACTGTTTGGCGCTGGGAAAGCAGCTCCCAATTCCATGCTCGCGTCAATCACCTTGTGTCGTGGCGCAGGCGCAGAAGAGCAGAAAGTAAGTGAATAACAATCCGGCAGCTTTCATGGTGATAAAAGCTCAAAAGAAAGATGACATTGCGAGAAGGTTTTGAAGCCTCCGGCTTCGCTCAGGGTAAATTCCGCAAAAAAAACCACGAAGCAAACTCTGTTTTTAGGTGACCTATCATTTATTGTCACGTAGGGGCTCCTGCCCCTGCGGGGGTGAAATCTTTTCCTTTCTTAAATCTTTGGAAGGTTCGGAACCTTCCAAAGGTTGCCACACCCATCATACCCCGAATGCAGATTGTCCTCGGATTTTGTCTGCTCAGAATGACAGAATTGACGGTTTGCTCTGCCACCTTTCATGCCGCGTCAGATCTTTCGTCTGAGATTCTTCGGTCGCCGGCGCTCCCTCAGAATGACAGACGTTTTTGCCTTTTCACTGATCGTATATTCCCAATCTCGAGTTCCCTATATTAACCCCCGATCCGTGTATCTCGGTTTTTCCCCGATCCCCGATTCCCGGTCTTTTCTCGAGTCTCCAGTCTCGAGTCTCGTATCCCGACGCCTGACCCCTGATCCCCACAGTCAGGTTTCTTCCCGGTCCACGATTCACGATCCACGATTCACGAGCTTGTCGTACTAGGACAAATCTCCGAATAGGCACAATAGCGACAAGCCCTCCAACTCGGCTTCGGGCTGTAATCTCGGGAGCGGATACCCTGTGCAGCCTTATCTATCTGATCGACCGTTTTGCCCAACATCTTCTCAGTGACCCGGGCCGAGCCCACCAGTCCCGACTCCAGAAAGTGCAGCTCCACCGACTGGGGCGTGATGCCCTTGGTCTGTTGATAGGCCAGAGCGTAAATGGCCAGCTGCAGGCTGTCCTTGACCCGCTTGTCGGCGGCCTTGTGATCGCGGATTTCTGAGGACTTGAAGTCCACGATGGTCGCTCCACCATCCCGCTGATCCACCCGATCCCAGCGCCCTTGCACTCTATTGTTGCCCTGCAGAAAGCTGAACTCCTCCTCCACCGCAATCGGCACAACGCTGCTTTGCTCCTGCTCCTCGTAGAACCGCTTCAGGGCTTCCTCACCGGACTGCAGGCGCTTCTCCTCATGCTCCCGGGACAGGAAGCCCTCGCTGATCCAGGCTCGGCGGAAGATATCGAGGACCTCCTTCAGATCCATTTTCTTGCCGGCGATTTTCTGTTGAAAATAGGCCTGCACGGCCTGGTGCAGCGCTTGACCGTAGACGATGGAGTGGTGAGGTAAAAGGGGCACCCTGAGGATGTGGACATACTTGTAGCGCAGGGGGCAGGTGAGGTAGTCGTCCACTTGGTAGGGGCTCAGATTGAGAACCTCATCCTCGGGGATGGTCCGGGGAGTTACGGATGTGGTCTCGGGAACGGGGGCGTTCTGGCGGATGGCCTCCTCAGGGGAGGTCTTCACATACTGGTCATCGGATCGGGGCTTGTCCGTGGCCTCTAGGACGAACTGGCTGACCTTGCGAGTCCGCATGCCGCCGTAATCAAGGGCGCTGGTCAGATAGAGCTCTCTCTGGGCGCGGGTCATGCCCACATAGAACAGCCGCCGTTCCTCCTGCAGGTGCACATCACCGTGTGGGATGATTTCCTTGACCAGCGTGTTAGGCAGCTCGATGAGATCACGACGGTTGATGGGCGGAAACTTATTCTGCACCAGGCTGACCATGAAGACCACGGGATACTCCAATCCCTTGGCCTTGTGAACCGTGAGGACATTGACGGCATCGATATCCAAGTCGGCCTCAGCTGTGGCGGGATCGTCTCCGGCTTCTAGGAGAAGATCGAGATGCTCCACGAACTGGGGAATCCTGTCCATCTGGGCCAGATGGGCAAAGCCGCGGACCATCTCGAAGAAGCGGGCGATATTCTTGATCTTTTGATCAGCCCCCGGGGTTCCATCGTGGGTGAGCCGGTAGAGGTACTTTTTATCCGTTAAAAACCGATATAGAACCACCCCAGAAGGCTGACTCCGGGACAACTTTAGGTATCTCTCGAGATCATTCATCAACACCCGGATAGTGGCTCGGCCCTCGTTGGAGAGCTCTTTGAGCTCGGAGAAATCTTCCAGATGGAGGAATAAATCGTGAAGGGTGATGTTACGTCGCTTGGCCAAATTCATACAGCGAGTTAGATCGGCTATGCTGACAGCATAGACCTCAGGGGAAGACGCTAGGTGGTAGAGGCTGACAGAATCGTCAAAGTTGGCTAGAGATCGGAGGAAGGCCGTCAGAAAGCGAATTTCCTCCCGGCTATACAGACCGCGGCTGCCGGAGAAGCGATAGGGAATGCCTTGCATGTTTAGGCTTCGAAGAAAAGGATCGGCATCGGCGTTGGCCCGCACCAGGATGGCGAAGTCGCCATAATCGCACTCACCCCGTGACTTCTTCTCGGCGATGGTCCTGGCCACCCATTCGCTCTGACTGGTGACGGTGTCGAAATGGAGGTGTTGGGGAGGTATGCCTTTTGAGGACAAGGCCTTCAAACGCTTGTCGATGTCGTTCTTCACTTCCAGGCGCTCGGGATTATTAAACAGTATGAGCCTGCGGGCGGTGTCCAGAATGGCCTGGTGGGAGCGGTAGTTCTTGGTCAGGACCACCTGCTTGGCTTTGGGGAAAACGTCCATGAAGCCCAGGATGTTGCTGATGGCCGCCCCACGGAATTTGTAGATGGACTGGTCGTCGTCGCCCACCACGGTGATGTTCCGATGGCCGGAGGCCAGAAGTTGCAGAAGCTGGAACTGGGCGTAGTTAGTATCCTGGAACTCATCTACCAAGATGTAACGGAACTTATCCTGATAGCGCTTCAGAACCAGGGGGTGCTCCCGAAACAGCTTCAGGGTCAGGTTGACCTGATCCCCGAAGTCCACTTTGTCCTCTCGTGCTAAAAGCTCCTGATACTTCTGATATGTCTCGGCGATCTCGCCCTGCTGAATGGCCAGCTCCACGAGAGCCTCATCATCAGGATTCTTGGCGGCTCGATTCCCGAGTCCAGCGGCATATTTAAGGTACTCCTGGGGGCTGACATCCTCGTCCTTGGCTCGGGAGATCAGGTTGATCATGGCAGAGACGAACTTGGTGGGATTGCCCAGGGGACGATAATAGGACAGGGGGAAGTCGAAAAGGTGCTCCCGGAAGAAGACAACCTGCTCCGGTTGAGACATTACCCGAAAATCGGGGCTCAACCCCAGCTCAAGAGCGTGCTCCCGGATGATTCGATCGCCGAAGGCATGGAAGGTGCTGATCCAGACGTTGACGAAGCCGTAGGGCACTAGCAGGTCCACCCTCTCCTCCATCTCCGCGGAAGCCTTATCGGTGAAGGTGAGGGCCACGATCTCCTCGGGCCGGGCTCTCTTGGCCGCGATGAGGTAGGCGATGCGATGGACGATGACTTTGGTCTTGCCCGTGCCGGCACCGGCCACGATGAGCAGAGGGCCGCGGTTGTGTTTCACGGCCCTCTGCTGCTGGGGATTTAACCCCTCTAGGATTTTTACCTTGGCCAGCTCGGCCATTTTCCTTTCCTTAAAAGGGAATCTGAGCTCACTAGCCTCCCAGATTCTTTTTGATGCGACGGATGGCGTTGATATGCTCCCGGCTTGTTCGGGAGAACTGATGGCTCCCGTCCCCGCGAGCTACGAAATAGAGATAGTCCACGTCGATTGGGTATAACGCAGCTACAATAGAGGCTTTACCCGGGCTGCTGATGGGTCCTGGGGGAAGGCCGTAGTGACGATAGGTATTGTAGGGAGATTCCACCTCCAGGTCCTTGCGGGTCAGGGGTGTTGTCTTTCCCCCAAGGGCGTATATTACGGTAGGGTCGCACTGTAACATCATCCTCTTTTTCAGGCGATTATGATAGACCGCGGAAATGATGGGCCGCTCCTCAGCGATCCTGGCCTCCTCCTCGATCATAGAAGCCAGCGTGATGACCTGGTGATTGGTCATATCAAGTTCTGCAGCCCGGCGGTTCAGGTCTGTATCGTAAATCTGGCGAAATCGCGAGATCATGATGTCGATGAGCTCGTGGGCGGGCATGCCCCAGTGCAGGTCGTACGTATCTGGAAAAAGATATCCCTCCAGGCTTGTGGCTTGGATACCGTTCTCTTGAGCCACTTGGGGATCGACGGCTAATCCGACAAAAATCTCAGCATCTATGCCGGATTCTCTCTCTAGAAGCTCTGCCATTTGCCGAATGGTTAGCCCCTCGGGAATGGTGACCAACCGCGCGCTGACGTATCCCCGAACCAGACTGTTCAGCACTTCAAGAGGTCTGGTTCCCGGTGCGAAGGAGTATCTTCCCGCTTTGAGCTCGCTTTCCACTCCCAGAAATTTGGACAGGAATAAGAACTGACCGACGCTGGGAATGATGCGCTCATGAGCCAATATGGCGGCTATCTCTCGAACTCCCAGGCCCCGTTCCAGAACAACTTCTGAAGTGCGTCCCCGGGTTAGGTTCAAGGAGAAGGGGCCGTAAAAAGTGAAGGCTAACAGGATAGCCAGGGAGACAAGGATGAGGATGGCCTGTTCACGATAAGGATTCCGTGCCCAGAGTTGATTTCTGAACCAGGAGGTCGCTCGGAGACCGGTGTATCCCAAAGCAACGACGACCAGAATTAGCAGGTATAAGGGAATCAGCAGCAGGTAAGCTAAGATGCGAGCGAAGTGCTGAAAGGTCCCACCCCGTAGCCAGATTTTATTTCGCTTTTGGGCTGCCGAACCGGCTGAAGAGGGTATGATTTTTACATTTTTCATTGTTCGAGACTGTATGAGCGATAATGCTAATTTAACTGTTGGTACTTTGCGGGGATCCTCTGTAGGGGCGATTCATGAATCGCCCCTACTAAAAATATCTTTCCAATAATCGCTTTGGTCCATGTTATAGTTCTTTGATTCAGGGTTTTCTCTATCAAGTTGCCATTTGAGAGGATTATTCTGGATGTATTCCCGGATCCTGTTTAATTCGGATTCATTCCGAATGATATGATCATAGTAACTTCGTTGCCAGAAAGATTGCCCTGTTCGATTCAATATCTGGTTGATTCGTTTCGCTGTATTCATTTTAAAATAGCCGATAGCCTTGGATAATAGCATGGCGCGTCGGGATTGTAGGGGCGATTCATGAATCGCCCCTACATTTTTTGCAGGAATGAAGATAATCCCGTGAATATGGTTTGGCATAATAACAAACTCGTCCAATTCTATTTCTGGAAATCGTATCGCCAATTCATTCCAATGTGTCAAAATAACATATTTAAGCTTGGGGATTTTTTCAAATGATGCCATATGATTTTTGGTACATATTGTGACGAAATATGCTCCTTTCTGAGAGTAATTGAAATGTTTTAACCGAAGAGATCTGCGATGTCGCTGATGTTGTTTCATTTTCTAAAAGGCTCAATTTGACCTATCCCATATCCGGCTCCGCTGCAACAGCACGCCCCTGCTCCCCTCCCCCTTGTGACGTGCTGACCGCATAATACAGGGAGGCGAAGGCTGAATGGATCCACATGACCGCCGGGATGATGCCCACCACAAGGCAGATGATCCCTGCGATAACAATGGGAATTGCCAACAAAGCCATCAGGAAAACCTTGTTGGCATGGCCTCTGGTCAGCCGCCAGCTTTCTTTCACCGCTGGGATGGTCTCCATTTTGCGGTCCACCACAAGGTAAGAGACGAAGGCCAGCCGGCAGGCCAATATGATACCTGGCACGATGAGCACGAAAATTCCCAAGACGATGATAACACCCACCAGCAAATTCGCCAGGACGGCGTGCCAGTAATTCTGAAAGACCTCGAACATGTCTTTTATCTGTAACCTGTCCCCCCTGGCGGCTTTGAGGAAAGCAAAGGAAACGCCGTACTCTATGGGGTTGGTGAGCAGGATACCATAAACCATCGCCATAAGACCCACCAGCACACCAGCGTATTGAAATTCCTCCGCAGCGTGCCCCATAATAGCGCCGGGAAGAGCGATGAAGAAGGCGATCAGCCCGATGACGAACAGCTCCAGGATAAATTTCCACAGCTGTCGCCACCCGTGACCGTAACTGGTGATGACCCCCGGTTCAGGGGGAGGCACATTCTGTACAACGCGTTTGGCTTCTTGATTCATTTCCACCTCCTTTGAAGAATAGGTTACGTATTATGCGATAGAGCCCGCAAGATAAAGTCAAAACGTCGTTACAGATACTTGTTAAACCAGGAGATAGCATCTAAGGCCATCTCAAAAGTAGGGGTATGACCTACGCCTCTGTATTCAATGAGCTGTATAAGGGCCTCTTTAGTGTAATGTTGTTTTGCTTGTTGGTAAAACTCTTTTGTGTCGTCAATGGGCATTATCTCATCTAATTCACCGTTTAGCATAAGCAAGGGAAAATCCTTCAAGGTCGAGAGATAATGGCATGGTTGCCTGTTTTCTATTTGAGAGATCTTCTCTTCGTTGAAATGTTTTGCGTAAACAGAATCCCGAGCCAAGTTTTTTCTCACTGTTTTCCCCCATTCAGGTGTGGCGATAATGGGGACTGCAGCTCTTACATTGGGGGATCGATGGCGACAAATATAGTCATAGACGATCATTCCCCCCATGGAAAAGCCGATTAGCCCGACGCTGTGGTTATCGACAGACCGGATGTCGGCGAAAGCGCTTATTATCGTGTCGATATTTTTACTCGACTTGAAAATGACTGTGAACATGTGGGCCATTTTTTCCGGATCTGAATAGTTTTTAAACTGGGCTGTTTCTAGTTCGCCGTGGTCATGCGCGTCAAAGAGAATCGTATGATATCCCTCCGTCGCCACATAATAAGCATATGGCAGCACATTTTCCTTGCGAGCCGCCAGACCGTGCATCATAATCACAAGTGGTCGCTTTTTGTGAGCAGTCTGTGAATACAATTCAAGAACAGGAATTCCAGTTATTCGTCTGCCTTTTAGGGTAAGTTTCAAGTGTGTCGCCTCTTGATTTACCGATGTGATGACAACGCCATTTAGCCGTCATGTCTGTCTAATTTCACAATGCCTCAGCCCCTTTTCGTGCCTCCGCGTTGAGCCACATAATCCAGGTATCCCTGCAATATCAATGTTGCGGCCACCCCATCCATATGCTTCTTAGCTCGCCTCTGCTTCACCCCGGTCTCATGAAACATCCTCTCTGCGGCCACGGTGGTCAGCCGTTCATCCCAGATCTCGATGGGAACTTTCAACCTGGATTGTAAAATTTGCACCATGTGTCTGACATCGGCGGCCGCTGGTCCCTCGCTGCCGTTCATATTCCGGGGGAAACCAACGACCACCTCTCTCACTTGGTATTCTTCCACCAGGTTCTCAATCTCATCGATCCAGTTCTCGCCCTCTTCTCTTTTCACGTGATTGAGACTCTGAGCCACAGCTCCGGTGGGATCGCTGATGGCCACCCCGATCCTTTTCGTGCCGGGATCAAGGCCAAGTATTCTAGTCATCTTCTCCTTCGAAATATTCTGCGATGGCGCGGCGGTGGGAAGCAAAGGCTATGTGGCGGGGCAGCGCGTCCCGACCGAATAAAGCCACGTCGCTGGCATCGTCACCGGCTTGGAGCGCACCCCCAACAATTTCCGTCAGATAGATGATCAGCACCACCCGGGCCCGGGGATCGTCCCGCCCTGGATATACTCCGAAGAGCTCACGCACCCGGATATCCAGACCGGTTTCTTCCTTGGCTTCTCTTACAGCACATTCCTGAGGGGTTTCGTCGAGCTCCAGAAAACCGGCGGGGAGGCACCAATCGCCCTGAAAGGGCTCCTCGGCACGTCTCACCAGGATGATCTTTTGTTCCTGGGGGATGATCATACCCACCGCTGGAACCGGGTTCTGGTAGAATACAAAGCCGCAGTGGGAGCAGACCAAACGTCTTTTACCATCCACCTGTTTGTGCATCAAGGAGCCACCGCAGTTCGGACAAAAGCGAAGTTTGGCGCCGCCTTTCACAGAAACAGCGGTTTTGCCCCCGGAGATTTTCTGAAGCATCTCTTGGTCCTGATCCTTCTGGCGGCGGCGATGGTAGATTTTACCACTGGGTTTAATCCGGGTGACCGGCTTGATCTTCCAGGTTTTGCGTGTCTTGGGAGTCGGAACTTTGATCTTCTTCTTATCCATCTCTTTTATCGAAATTAGAAAGATGAGCTCAGCTGCAAGACCATCACGGTGATGTCATCCATTTGAACTTGGCCTCCGACGAAGGCGTTTATCTGATTAAAGAGCTGGTTCAGGAGACCATCAGGCGGCAGACAGCGTTGTTCAAGAAGAAGTCGGGTCAGCCTCTCTTCGCCGAACTCCTCGCCAGTCAAATTCTGAGCCTCTGAGATCCCATCGGTATAGAGAAACAGGGTATCTCCGGCCCGCAAAAGTAGCGTTTCCTCCTCATAGTGAGTATCGGCCACAACGCCCAACACCAGACCGCCTCTGGTCAACTCCTTAACCTGCCCATCAGCGCTGATCAAGATGGGGAAGTTATGCCCTGCATTGCTGTAAGTGAAATTTCCGTTATCCAGATCCAGCTCACCATAGAAGAAGGTGGCGAACCTGTCCGCCTCTGTGACTCGAGTGAGGTGAGCATTGACGCGAGCCACCGTTTCACACACGGAGAGGCGATTTTCTGCTTGGGCATTGAAGCTGGCCTGGAGCACCGCCATCAGCAGAGCGGCGGGCAATCCTTTTCCGGAGACGTCTCCAATGGCTATTCCCAGCTTTCCGTCCTGACCGGTGATGAAATCGAAATAATCGCCGCCCACCTGTCTGCTGGGTTTGCTCAAGGCTGAGATGAGAAACTTATCGCCCTTGGGACAGACCTTGGGCAGGAGAGACTCCTGGATGTCTCTCGCTCTGGCCAGTTCCTCCTCGATGCGGCGTTTTTCCAATGACTCCTGGTACAATTGGGAGTTCACCAAAGCGATGGCTGTTTGTCCGGCCAGCACCGAGAGCATAGTCATGTCCTCGAAATTATAGCGTCTGGCACCCAACTTGTTGCCCAGACAGAGAACACCTAACAGTTGTTCTCCATGGGCGACGGGAACGAGAAGTTTGGCTCCCCATCGCCTCAGCTTTTCCCGATCTTCAGCGTCCAGATGACTTTCAATCTCCCTTAAAGAAGTAGGCCCGCGGGCTCTGGCTAGCAGTTTCATGGTGGGACCATTTTCGTTGAAACAGATTTCTCCAGGCACACTTTTCGGAGAGATGTACTTGGCAGGCTGCCCCTCTTTGCTTTCTCGCAGTAGCAGTACCATCCTGTCAGTAAAGGAGGCGATCCGAAAGGTCTCAGTGATCTTTTCCTGGAGCTGTTCAATCTCGAAGATAGAGGAGATGTCATGGGTCAGCCGCCGGAGGAGGTTTCGATAATCCGAAGGATCACGGCGAAAAATCCGCTCCGAGAGTTCCTCCATACGGCTCAGCATGGGCTGAAAGAAAATCACGGCGATGGCCACAAAGGCAATCTCCAGATAGGGGATTCTCAAACCAAGGGTTCGAGCCACCAGGTTATCCAATTGCCTGATGACGACCAGGTATGCCCCTAGCAGCAAACCGGTGGTCGCCGAGTAGACGATTCCCTGGCGGACGATGGTACGCAGATCAAGGAACTGGTGCCTGACGATGGCCCAAGAGATGGAGCCGGTTCCGACGAACAGAGCGGTGACCACCATAAAGGATCGAGCTTGAGGAGGAACGCTTAGAGGGGTGAGCACAGGCAGCAGAATGGCCACGGCATACAATCCCACGCCCCAGGCCACTCCCCAGAGGACTGGGCGGGCCCCTCTCTTCTGGAGAGGATCCTCCAGATCTCGATATCCCCGGCCCATGAGGACAATGGCGGCGACGACGTATAGCAGGTTGACAGAGGAGAAAAATTTGATGTGAATTTGATAGATACCGGAAAAGAACAGGGTCACGATCTTAAGGAGCACGATGACCGCCTCCACAAAGGGACCCAGTTGGCTGCCCAAGCGACGGGGAGCCAAGAGGGAGGCGAGCTTGTCGGGAGAGGAGAAGGCCAGGACCACAAACAAGTGGATGAGGTGGGGTAGAAAGATCCAGATCCACAATCGGGGATGACGGCGGATTAACTTGTGCTCCCGGGGAAAAATCAGGGAGAAGAAAACCAGCTGGGGAAAGAAGAACTCCCACAAGTAAAAGAAGTTAAAGTAAAAGCTTGTTGCCAGAACATCTCTGGCAGGGTATAGGTATTGAACCAAGGTACCGAAGGCGCCCAAAAGGGGACCCAGTCCGCCGAAGAACAACATAGTGCTGGTAACCCGGTTTATTCTTTGTCGGGGGTTTTCCCGGAGGATAACCAGGCCTAGAAGATAAAGGGCTACCCCCACCGCCATATAAAAGGCTGCTATGTATAGGTTTGCTCTCATCGGGATTTAAATTTTCTTCCTACTCGCTTCGTATTGCTGGCAGAGGAGGAAAGAATGCTTAGCGAACAATTTAGATATAGTTGTTGGTAAGCCCCAAAAGGAGGTATTTGTCAGAGCTATGCTAAAGTTAGCTTCTAAGTTTTTAAGTCATTCGTTAATGATCCGACAAGAATTCAGCGATGTATTTGTGGCCGTATTTTGAAAAATGAACGCCGTCACCATATAGATAATAGGATTTCGAATGGCAATTTCTGGAAGACAACTCAGCAAAAGGATTGAGAGGAACAATATGTCTATCCTTGAGAGATTTTATCATAAGGTTTTGTGGCGCGAAATCACCTTTCCTGAGCTGATATTCATAGGGTAGCAGAACCAAGTCGAAGGGGATTTCGCGCTCGGAGCATAGATCATATACATCAACTATCCTTTTGATGGCGTGTTGAAATTCTGCATTGTTCTTGTGGTAAAAGGACTTATCGAAGAGAAAATAGCTTTTTGAACGGTCAAACAAAAGGGTCTTGGCGAAATAATAAAGTTTACTGTGAATTCGCATGAACAATAGGATATCGGAGAAGAGATGTCTTATCTTACCACCGGGCATTTTAAAATCGGGCATATTTAAATATATGTCGTTCAAACACCAGAAGATTGATACTCGTGTAATTTTCAAATCATATTTATTTTCCAACACAAAATACTTAAAAACGTCATAATAATTATCTATGCTGTAACCACTAGCAGAAGGATTTAAAATGTTTGTTGAGTTTGTTCTCCTTTGAGCAATTCCGGCGAAGGTAGAGTCGGCCTCAACGCCGATCCCGAAGGTGACAGAGTCCCCAAGAAAAAGCCAGCTTCCTTTGGAGGTATCAATGCTAACGCTATATTCTCTAAAACCGTATTTATCTACTCGTACACTGGCATCGTTTGATTTGCCTGCGCTAAGAGGTTTGAGTCCATGAGAGGCGTAATATAAACTATCGACAAATAGGCCTTTCGTTGTTCCTTGAGTTTTTATGTGAGGCACGAAGATGCGAACTGCTAATTCGGCGACCAGGAGCAGAAATATAATAATTACGATGTTATAATTGATAAAGATTAGAGTCTTTCTCATTATCGATCGGTGAACATCTGTGAGCTACTTTCTTCTCCTCACATCTTTATCCCTTAGTCGTTTGATCATCTTCACTTCGGTGCCTCCGCCGGGGGCGAGGTTAAAGGTCACCTTATCCATGAGAGAACGCAGAATAAGGATGCCCCTCCCGTTACATTTCATCAGGTTCTCTGGATCCAGAGGGTCGCACACGTCTTCCACGCAGAAGCTCTCTCCCTCGTCGCGAACGCGCACGGTTATCTGTCTTGGGCTGGTATCGACGAGAATGGTCACCTTTTTTCTCTCATCTTGTTTGTTGCCATGGACGATGGCGTTGTTCACCGCCTCAGAGACGGATATGGCGATATCGACAGTGGCATCATTTTCGAAACCCATTTTTTGGGCCATGCCTTCGATAAAAGCCACCGCGTGTTTGAGATATTTGAGCGAGCTGGGTATGATCAGGTTTTGGCGATGGGCCTTTCCCCTTGGCATTCCTCCCCCTTACTGGAGCACCTTAAGAATGAGCATGGTGATATCGTCGCCCAGCCCAGACGGACCGACGAATTCGCGAAGCTGATCGTGGATTTCATTTTGCAGCTCTTGAGCAGACAAATGTCGCCCCCGGCGCGCGGCTTGCACCAAGCGCTCTTCTCCAAACTCCTCTTCCAATACATTCTTGGCCTCCGAGGCCCCATCAGTATAAAAAATTAGACAATCTCCTGGCTGTAGCTTGATGGCTTCCTCCTGATAATTGGTCTTCTCTAGAAACCCCAGGGTCAGTCCGCCCGTATTCAGCCGTTGAAAGGAGCCGTCGGAAGACAGTAAAATAGGCGGATTATGTCCTGCATTGGCATAGGTAAATATTTGGCGTTTGGTGTCCAGCACCCCATAAACTGCTGTGACATACTGGTCGGGGGCGGTGCTCTCCCAGAGCAAAGCGTTCACCTTGGAGCAAATCTTCCCGATGGCGTAGTTGTTGCGGATCTCCGCCAGTAAACTGGCGCGGAAACTGGCCATGATCAAGGCAGCCGGGATTCCTTTACCGGAGACGTCGCCGATCACCAGCCCCATCTGTCCCTCTGATACGGGGATAAAATCGAAGTAATCGCCGCCCACCTCCTGGGAGGGAACATTCATCCCGGCCAGCTCATAGCCCTCTATTCGGGGAGGCTTCTGGGGAAGAAAGCTCTTTTGAATTTGTCGGGCAACGGCCAGCTCGTGTTCCAGACGTTGCATCTCCAGCGTCTCTTTGAACAGGCGGGCATTCTCGATGGCCACGGCGGCTTGGCTGGCGAAAGCGGTTAAAAGATCAAGGTCATGGTCGTCATAGACATTTAGCTGATCGCTCTCCATGTTGAAAACGCCTATGACCTGTTCTCCGCTTTTCAAGGGAGCTGCGACCTCCGAGCGGGTTTGCGGTCGCGCGTTGACGTATCGGGGTTCGCGGGAGACATCGGGAACGATGATGCCCTGCCCCTTTTTGGCCGCCCAGCCCATAACCCCTTCGCCGACTTTGAGGCGCACCTTGCCTTCCATCTGGGGATCATATCCCTGGAGGGTTTCGGCCTCTATCTGCTGGGTCTTCGGATCGATGATATAAATGCCCGCAGCGTCATAGCGGACAACATGGCTGAGGGCATCCATAATTAAAGCGAGCACCTTTTCCAAATCCAGGGAGGAGGTGATGATTTTGCCCACCTCGCACAGAGCCATGCGTTCCCGGATTTCTCGTCTGGCCCGCTGATAGAGTTGGCTGTTGTCCAAGGCGATGGCCACTTGGTCGGCCAGAGCAGAGAAGATCTCAAGATCCTTTTCGGAAAAACCAGCATCGTCTGTTTTGTTGCGTGCCACTAAAGCTCCGCGGACCGTGCCCTTTCTCAAGAGGGGGACGCAGAGGACCGAGCGGGTTTTAAATCCCGTCAGGCCGTCTATGACACCGCCGAAGCGGGGATCGGTGGTTACATCGTTGACGATGGCCGGTTTTCCCTCACGAACGACCCAACCCACGATTCCCTTGCCAGTTTGAATAGGGAGCTTTTTGACCTTCTGTCCCATGTCCCCAAGGGCGATCTCATAGCGAAGTTCCCCACTCTGTTCGTCCCTGACCACCAGAGAGGTGGCCTCGGCATCCACGGCCTGTGCACTTAGCTCCATGATGAGGCTCAGCAGCTGCTGAGTCTCCAAGGTGGAGTTCAGGGCTTTTGCCGCCTCAACGAGAAAGCTCCAGCGGCTTTTATGATCGGTTACTCCCCTTTTTTTACGCGTTATCTTCGGACTTTTTGCCACCTCCGCCCTCACTTCAGTGATGGTATGGCTGCTTTGAGATGGTATTTATTTCCTTTCCTGCCGAACAAGGCCTTACGCAATAGTGCTGGTACTGTGAGAAGCAAGGCTAATTTCTTTCAAAGAGTTTGGTGATCCCTCTTGTTGACAATAATCCGAAGAGAATGATGGGCAAGAATTCCTGTTTCTCACTGATGATGAACTCGTGAGTGAGGTCGTCGATGTCGATTCCTAAAAGCGAGACTGTATCGCTCATCTTTCTTGAGTCCAACGGCGCTCCTCTTTTTTATGCTCTCTCTGCCATTTTTCCATGGTTTCGATAACCTCTTCGTCCGAAACGTCGTACCAATTTGCGTAAGCTTGCGCGACTGCTCGGAAAAAAGCAGGCTTACTCAAAACTACGATTTCATGAGCCAATTCTCCAACCTCTTTCGCGACCTCTTCTCCCGAAACGGGAACTGCCACTATGATCTTCTGTGCTTTTTTATTTTTGCAAAGGTTTATGGCCGCCCGCATGGTGGAGCCCATGGCGAGACCATCATCCACTAATATGACCACCTTGTCGGTGATTTCCGGCAATGGTGCGCCTTTTCTTAACACCACGATTCTTCTTTGAATCTCCTCCTTTTGTTGCTCTATGATTTTATCAACAGTCTTCTTTGAAAGCCAATGGGCAGTACCCTGAAAGATGAATGTGCTGCCATCTTCCGCTACTGCCCCGAAGCCCGCTTCCGGCTCGTCGGGGAAAGGCAGCTTTCTGGAAACCAAGATGGATAAGGTGGCATTGAGATGTTTGGCCACCTGATATCCCACTTCAACCCCGCCCCGGGGAATGGCCAGCACCAGGGCGTTTTGGTCCGAATATTTCTCAAGAGCTCGAGCCAGCTTTTCGCCGGCATCTCTTCTGTCTTTGAATACCATCACGCTACTTCGGTTGGTCTCTCCTTCGCAAAGCCGCTGAAACCGGAACGGCAATTGGCAGTGGCAGTCCCCTCACCCCAACCACCCCAATAGGCATTGAGCAATGGGCAGTAGGCAGTTTTCACGAGTTTCTAGTCTCGATTCTGTAGTCTCAGGTTTTCGCGAGTCTCGGCTTTTAGAGGATAAATCGAATTTCATGAATAATTCGTGCGAGAGGCCGAGACTCGATAATCGTGAATCGTGAAAAGAAAGACCGATCCTGGATGCTGGATCCTGGTGAAGGGCAAAACCAACGGCGATCGAAGATCGGAAACCGTAAAAAATAGAGATTCGAGAAAGGGATTTCTTAGTCCTAACTCTTTGGTCAAAATGTCTGTTTCTCAACGATCTGAATTTCTTCAAGCCCGTTTCAAAACGACTACGGAGAGTGCGCCCGCTTTGCTTTATTCGGAAGCACCTTGGGCTACTGCCAACCCAACCAAACGTTCAGCAATGGCGCGAACAATATCATCAGGTACTCCATCAGGAGTTTTTGATTGCAAACGGAGATCAATCTGATCGTTCACGTAATCCACGACAATCCAAAGACCTTCCTGGGCTAAGCTAATTTCCGTAGAAAACAGACCCAGCCCGCAAACTTGGGCAATAGTCACAGACATGTGGCGTAAAGAAGTAAGATCATAGTGATCTTCTTCGGCCATAGTGACGGGGAGATAGATATGCGTGTGAGGATCCCACCAGCATGCAAAGACCTTCTCCGCACAATAGATGACGCGAAACCATGCCGGACGCGGGCCAATCTGAGTTGGAGTAATATGGGCCTGCAGCAGGTATTTGTCGGCAGGATATTCCTGTCGAGTGACGAGCACATGGCTGAGAGAGGAGGCTCTGGTGACCACCCCTTCGCCACTTCCACCATGGGCGGGCTTGATGACGAAGCTGTCGCCGAGCGAGCTGAGGTTGATAGGCTGAAGATCGGGCTCCTCTTCATAGGATGGTATGACGATGGTGTGTGGTGTGTGCAGCCCTGCCTTGACGAGGTCCAGATGCATAGCTGCCTTGTTCCAGGCGCGGACAGCTCGTTCACGAGGATTGATGCGATAAATAGCATGATCATGAGCCCATTGATCAAGGGGGATAAAGCGCACATCCTCATCAGAAGCGCGGTCGAAAAAGACCTGGAAGGTCAACCTGTTGTTGACCAGGGCATCAAGCATATCCGTGAGGTTGTCGGGAGTAATTTGGAGCAATGATAGTTCGCGTGCCTGGCAGGTTGCGTTAAGAAGCTTAACAAAGTCGGCATCAGGTTCCCAGTTCCAGGCAATACAGAAGTCGTAGCGGGTCATGGCCATTCTCATTATTGCTGCGCCATTATCGGCCCCGCTTGGGGCTATGGCAGATAACAGTTGTGTTTTGTAGGGTGAGTCCCAACCCTTAGGTCCTGGTTTTTTAGAGAACTGTCAGTTTTTCTGCTCGAGCGGTTCTAACTCTTAATAACTTCGGAGCAGATAGCTTATGGCGACAAGCATTGTGGTGGCAAACGTAGTCAGAAACCTGACCTGAGCGTTATGTAATTTATTTTACTGACTTATTAGGGTTTATGTTTCATGAGACCATACAGAGCAATGTTCACTTCAAATGAGGGACGTTATGGCAAGTCGTCAAAGTGACCCCTTGGCAGGATAGCAAGCCCTTTTTTCTGTTTTGGCAGATTGAAACCTGAATGGGTAAGGCAAGCTTTTTTCGAGAAACTGGGGAATTGAGAGCGATACGGAAGTCTTTTGTGTGAATGTCTGCTCATTCGGCAAAATGAGAAATCCATTCAGGTTTTTCTGGGGGATTCGAGCGCAGCAGCTCTCTCCAGGCTTCGTCAGTAAGCCGTTCTTGTATTGGCTGTTTGAACTCGTAGTAGGTTAAAACAGGGCCCGCGCCAATTAAGATTCTTCCATCTGGAACGTTGTAGGCGACGGCTATCAAATTCACATAGCCAACCCCTTCTTCTAAAACATACTGAGTATTCTGATCTGTGTGCACATCAGCAACTATCGTCGTTTTCTTCGCTTTTTCGTCTACATCGGCGATGACCTTATTCAATGCATCCCCGAAGTTTTTGATGAACTCATAGTCGCTTTGAGTCAATTCTCTATTCTGCAATTCCTTCACGGACACATCTACCAATCGCTCCAGGATCATCTGCAGGTTTTCTAATCTGTATCTTGCCGAGTCATCCAGGAGGTTCATTTCGTCTAAGCCTTTTGTGGTCATTTTCGTCAGCGCCAGCAAGCGATTATAGAAATCGGGAACAGGCTCAACATAACCGACCACGGGTTTTTGAGGTGGCGGCACGCTGGTGACCTTTAGCGTCATCGTGTAACTCTGCTTGGCATAGAGAATAGTATCGTGTCTGAGTTCAGCCCAGGATGCCAAGGCGGCTGTGAGTTCTTTATCCTGCCACGCGGATGTTTGCATGAACGCGGGATAACCGGAATCGAATTTTATTAATAAAGGATTCAAAGCGAATAACCAGGCCCAGTATAAGTTTTTATTCCAATCTGCCTCGCTAAAGCCCTCGAATTCCTCTTTAAGTCGCTCCAGATGCTTTTCGTAGTCTTCGTAATGAGAATCGCCCAGCGATGCCAGCAATTCCACAGCCCGCTGTGAGCCCAACAAGGCCATGGCGTCAAGTCCCCGGGGGAAACATCTCACATACCCGTAGTCGGGGATATAGCAAGAGGTGAACGGAGGGTTATCTCCTGTGAATTTCCCCACATTTGGAGAGACTATTTCAGAAAACAGGTATGAATCAGGGATGAATCTCTGGCCCATCAAGCGCATTCCTTTGGTTTTCTCCAAACATTCGTCCAAGTGCTCCGGCGTGAATTCTTCACCTGGGTCTATGAGTTTTCCGCATTCGCCAGTTCCTCCGTATATTTTCGGCGGCTCGTATCTGGCCAGCTCAAGCTTGATTTTTGTGATGTTGTTGTCCGTTAAGTCTTTGAGATAAAAAGTGTCTCCCAAGACACTATTTAAAGCCTTGAGGTATTCGAAGGGGCCCAAATCATCTGCCAGCCCAACGTAAAACGCCGTTATCGAATAAATTCTCTCCCATTTCTCTTTTAGTTCCGGACTTGCGGCGAACCTGGCTGCTATTAGGCTAGCCTGAATAGTCTGTATCTCAGCGTCGTAGTCTGAAATCAAAGCTGTGGGATGAAATGGATTGGTAGTGGCGCGGGGAATATTGTCAGAGCCCTTGAGAAGCATACTCATTCTTCCATACCATATAAAAGCCTTGAAATAGTTCTTCAGTTTCTCTGACCGTGTGTAATGGCCTCTGGGAATGTATTGAGAATAGTCCTCTCTGTAGATGAAAATCGGTGATTGGGAAAATCCTCCCTGTTGTTCTATGAGATTGAGCTCCTTTTCGACGACCTGTTGTGCGAAATCAGGAACTTCAAAGGTGTATATCTTTAAATCCTGCTCTCTAAAATAGGCGCTGGCTAGCCCGGGATCTTTACACTTTTGGCCGTCCTTACAGAGCTGGTCTTCCTTTGGCTTCAGCAAATTCAAACCGACGGCAAAATATTCGACATTTCTCTTAGCCGCCTCTTTTAAATTACCGGCGGCCTGCTCATATTTCTCCACGGCATCATCTAAGAGTTCCCTGCTCATCTCCCAGATCGTATCGTAAAACGCCCTTTCCTCAATCTGTCTGAGCGTTTCATCAAATTGGATGTGGTAAAGATGCAACAGAGAAGAAGGCGTGATGAAGATGGGCACGTCGTCATTTTTGAGATTCTTGTATGGCTGAGTGACATATTCTTCCCTGGCGTTGTACGGATTCTTGATGACCACGAAGCCGTTTTGTTCCAATAACCTCGCTTCAACAGCGCTAAGGGGGATCTTGGAAGAGAAGTCTTCGAAGTTTGCGATGTGATCTGTCCCTAAGGGCAAATCATAGGGGGGCACTTGTAAGGTCACTTCTAGAGGATTGATAGAATAGTACTTTGTGAAACTCAGCTCTTCGGTTTGGACATGAGACCACTCAATGGGCTGAAATACGGATGATTCTTGGGCCAGCTTTGATTGCTTGGTGCACGTGGTTCCCGCAATTGTCAAAATTAACATGCCACAAATGCAGAATCTTGTTATGATCATGTTCTTTCCCCCTGATCCAAGTTCATGAGGCCATCGATTTCGCTACAGTGGCATTCCCTGAATTTCCAAATTTATGAGCCCCGCCTCGCGTGCCCATCTCAAGACCTCGCTGTATTCTTGGCGGGTTATTCTCCGAGAGATCTCGGGATAGTCGAAGGCTTTGTACATGGGCGTGTACTGCGACATGATGTTGAGATATGTGTCTTTAGGAAGATTCTCTGCGATCCACCCGATGACCTCTTTTGTCCCTCCGATACCATTGGGCATGACCAGGTGGCGGATCATCAATCCCCTGTACATGAAACCATCGTCGGCGGGCTTGGCCACTCCTACCTGGCGGTGCATCTCCAGCAGAGCCATCTGTGTGAGCTCCGGATAGCTCTGGGAGCTGGATGAGTATTTTGCGGCCATTTTGCCGTCTGAGTACTTATAATCGGGCAGGTAAATGTCGACGATGCCATCTAGCTTTTTCAGTACCTCCAGACGCTCCCACCCGCAGGTGTTGTAAACCAGAGGTAGTTTCAATCCTTTTGCGGCAGCCAGATCAACTGCCAGCAGGATGTGCGCAGAGTAGTGGGTGGGCGTCACCAGATTGATGTTGTGGCAGCCCCTCTCCTGCAGACGGAGCATCATCTCCGCCATATCCTCGATACTTCTGGGGTGGCCCTGTCCTGCCTGACTGATCTCCCAATTGATGCAGAAGACACATCTCAATCCGCAATTGGTGAAGAAGATGGTTCCGGAGCCTCCCTTGCCGACCAGGGGCCTCTCTTCGCCAAAATGCGGATGGAATGAGGCAATTTCCAGTTGAGATGAAGCCCGACAGAACCCCTCATTGCCATCCAACCGGTTGATGCCGCACTGCCTGGGACAGAGCTGACAACTTTCCATCATGCTCCAAAGTTCTTGACCCCGTCTCTTTAGCTCTCCGCTGCGGTGTAGTTCCAGGTATGCGGGCTCAAAAGTCTTCGGATCAACTCTCGCCGTCCTCTCATCGAGAAGTGCCTCTTTCTGTAAGTGACTGGAGAGGTCGCGCTTGACGGTAGAATTCCCATTTTTTTTGCATCCGGCAAGAAAAGAGAAAAGGGCAGGAGTCAATCCGGTTAGCGTGAGGTAAAAGCAGGATTTGATGAATTTTCGGCGTGGTTGAGTTTTCATGTCAGCTCCTCCTTTTGTCCCCTCAACTCCTCCCATCTTTTCCGCAGCTTTTCCTCCTGCTCGCGGTCCAAGCTCAGAGTGATCCTGAGGACAGAGCCGGCCTTCGCCCCAGCAGGCAGGTGGTTTTTGTCAATCTCCACGATATCGCCGTCTTCCAGCTCTAAAACGGCCCGCTGTCCCTCTATGCGGTCCACCACAGCCCACATGCTTGTCCCCCGAGGATGTCTGTTGAGAAGAACGACAAAATCCGTATCATAATACGCATCTTTGGCCTCAAATGCAAGCCATTCTTTTTGCTTTGCCCGGACTTAAACAAGCTTTATATTTAGGTAATTCACCACCAAAGTTGCACTAATTTAGTTCTTTGATAACCGGCTGTTTGAGATATTTTCGAAGCAATGGGATTACGTTTTCACTCCGA